>ERZ780060.717-NODE-717-length-12769-cov-4.159745_pt1 | contig 12769 bp, 8 predicted proteins | sample MGYA00511176_ERZ780060 | MGnify/ENA primary metagenome ERZ780060 (study PRJEB29588, sample SAMEA2148374) | human gut metagenome | biome: human gut; feature: human-associated habitat; material: faeces | place: Denmark | collected 2008/2010 ... | reverse complement strand
CGCGCGAGCCGGCTGCACCTGAGCGGCGGGAGCGTCTGCACCGTGGAGCTCAACGACGGCGAACAACAACTCGAAACACGGTGGGTCATCTCGGACATCGCCCCCGCGGCGACCTTCGCTCTGGTAGACCCCACGCCGCTGCTCCGGCGCTCGTTCCTCCACCGCATGGAGTCGCTCCCCTACACCTACGGCCTCTTCACGGCCCACGTGCGGGTGCGCCCCGGCGCCCTTCCCTACCGCAACTGCAACCACTACCTCTACAACACGCCGGACGTCTGGAGCGAGCAGGGCGACTTCGAGGGGTGCAACATCCCCGTGGTGCTCCTCTGCATGCAGCCCTCGGCCGAAGAGCCGGCGCAGGCCGACGTCGTCACGCTGATGGTCCCCATGCGCATCCAGCCCCTCGAACCGTGGTTCGGCACCCGCTCGGGAAGGCGCGGGGCCGACTACGAAGCCTTCAAGAGGCGCTTCGCCGAACGGACGCTCCGCTTCGCCGCACGCTTCTTCCCGGGGCTCGACCGCGGGGCCGAGCTGCTCTGCACCTCGACGCCGCTCACCTACCTCGACCTGACGGGCTCGCCCGAAGGGTCGGCCTACGGACTGCAGAAGGATTTCAACCGTCCGGTATCGTCGCTCATCCCCGTGCGCTCGCGCATCGCCAACCTGCTGCTCACGGGCCAGAACCTCAACGTCCACGGCATGCTGGGCGTCACCCTTTCGGCCGCACTCACCTGCAGCGAGCTGGTGGGAGAGGCCTACCTCGCAAAAAAAATCGGTTATGCTTAGGATGTTGCGCAAAACGCTTGGAATCATGCTGACCCTCCTCGCCATCGTACTGGGAGCGGTCGTCGTCGCCCTGCTCACCACGGCGGGAATCGGCTACCGCCTCTACCGCTCGGCCGACATGGGCGAGCCGCGCCTGGAAATCGACACGGCGCTCTACACCGTCACCCGCTCGAACGGCGTGGCTCACTGCGGCGGCTCGACGCTGCGCCGAAATCCGGCCGGAGTGTGGGAGCTCACCACCGGCGGAGACCCCCTCACGCGGGGTGCCGAGTCGGGGGCGCTGCTCCGCGGGCTGATGTACTACCAGGAGCGGGCCTTCGTCGACCAAATCCGCCGCATCGTCCCCTCGGAGCGCTACCTGCGCTTCCTGAGGAGCTTCATCGTCATCTTCAACCGCAACCTGGGGCACTGTGTCCCGGAGGAGTACCGCCGCGAAATCTTCGCCTCGTCGCGCTGGTGCTCCCACGAGTTCGACGCCATCGGCAACGCCTACGAGCGCCAAATCAACTACCACGCCGCCCACGACATCGGGCACGTCATGCAGGAGTACATGCTCGTCGGCTGCAGCTCCTTCGCCACGTGGGGCGGCCGCAGCGCCGACTCGACGCTGCTCGTGGGGCGCAACTTCGACTTCTACGTCGGCGACGACTTCGCCCGCAACAAGCTCGTCACCTTCTGCCGCCCCGAGCGGGGCATCCCCTTCGCCTCGGTCGGATGGGCCGGCATGAGCGGCGTCCTCTCGGGGATGAACGCCGCGGGGCTCACCGTGACGCTCAACGCCGCCAAGGGGGCGCTCCCCACCCGTGCGGCCACCCCCATCTCGCTGCTGGCACGCACCATCCTGCAGTATGCCTCCACCATCGAGGAGGCCTGCGCCATCGCCGACACCACCCGCACCTTCGTCTCCGAGTCGCTGCTCATCGCCTCGGCCCGCGACCGCCGCGCCGTAGTCATCGAGAAGACCCCCGAGCGCTCGGCCCTCTACGAGGGCGAGGGCGAGCAGCTCCGCTGCACGAACCACTACCAGTCCGCCGCCTTCGCCGACGACCCCTACAACCGCGAGAACATCGCCACGAGCGACAGCCCCTACCGCCTGCAGCGCCTCGGCGAACTGCTCGACAGCCTCGCGCCGCTCACCCCCGCCCGTGCGGTGACCATCCTGCGCGACCGGCGCGGTCTGGGCGGGCGCGACATCGGCCTGACCAACGAGAAGTCGCTCAACCAGGCCATCGCCCACCACAGCGTCGTCTTCGCACCCGAGCGGGGGCTCATGTGGCTCTCGACCGAGCCCTGGCAGGCGGGACGCTTCGTCTGCTACGACCTCGGGCGCATCTTCGCCGGCGAGGCGCCCCCAGAGGGGCGGCTCGACCTGCCGGAGGAGGAGCTGCCGGCCGACAGCCTCTTCATGGTGGAGGATTATCCGCGCATCGTCGCCTACCGCCGCGACTGCGCCGCGCTGAGGCAGGCCATCGCCCGCCGCGAGCGGGTCGACGAGGCGCTGCCCGAGCGCATCCTGGGCGAGAATCCCCGCTTCTTCGGGGCGTGGGCCCTCTGCGCCGACTACCGCGAGGAGGTGCTCGGCGACCGCGAGGGGGCCCGCCGCTGCCGGGAGGAGGCGCTCCGCCTCGAGATACCCCGCCTCTCGGAACGTCAGGAGATTGAACGCAAACTCAAATGACCATGATACGCAACAACCGAATCCAGTTCGCATCGCCCGAGGCGATTCGCGCCTTCCAGGAGGAGCGCCTCCGCGAGACGCTCCGCTACCTCGAGGAGCACTCGCGCTTCTACCGGGAGATGTTCCGCCGCGAGGGCATCGACCCGCGCGACATCCGCACGCTCGACGACCTGCAACGGCTGCCCGTCACCACCAAGGAGCAGCTCCAGCGCCGCAACGACGACTTCCGCTGCGTCGCCCCGCGCCAAATCATCGACTACGTCACCACCTCCGGCACGCTGGGCGACCCGGTCACCTTCGCACTGACGGAAGGGGACCTCGACCGCCTGGCCTACAACGAGATGCTCTCGTTCACCACGGCCGGCTGCACCCCCGACGACATCATCCAGCTGATGGTCACGCTCGACCGCCGCTTCATGGCCGGACTGGCCTACTTCCTCGGGGCGCGGATGCTGGGCTGCGGCGTCACGCGCGTGGGCAACGGCATCCCCGAGCTGCAGTGGGACACCATCCGCCGCATCGCCCCCACCACCTGCATGGTCATCCCCTCGTTCCTGCTGCGGCTGGCCGACTTCGCACAGGCGTCGGGCATCGACTTCCGCCGCAGCCCGCTGCGCCGCGCACTCTGCATCGGCGAGGGGCTGCGCGACCCCGACAGCTTCGAGCTCAACACGCTCGGGCGGCAGATTCACGAACGCTGGCCCGAGCTGGAGCTCTTCTCGACCTACGCCTCGACCGAGATGCAGAGCTCCTTCACGGAGTGCCCCTGCCACTGCGGCGGACACCTCCCCCCGGACCTCATCATCGTGGAGTTCCTCGACGACGAGGGGCGTCCTGTGGCCGACGGCGAGCCGGGCGAGGTGACCGTCACCACGCTCGGCGTGGAGGGGATGCCGCTGCTGCGCTTCCGCACGGGCGACGTCTGCCGCCACTACTCGGAGCCCTGCCGCTGCGGCCGCAACACGGTGCGGCTCGGCTCGCTGCTCGGGCGCAAGGGGCAGATGATTAAGTTCAAGGGGACGACGCTCTATCCCCCCGCGCTGTTCGACATTCTGGACAACATCCCCGAGGTGGAGAACTACCTGGTCGAGGTCTTCACCGGCTCGCTGGGGACCGACCAGGTGCAGATTCGGGTCGGAAGCCGCGACCACAGCGAGGAGCTCGTCAAGCGCATCAAGGATGTCTTCCGCTCGAAGGTGCGCGTGGCGCCCGACATCCTCTTCGAGCCGGCCGAGCTGATTGCCAAGCTGCAGATGCCCCCGACGAGCCGCAAGGCGGTGAAGTTCATCGACCTGCGCAACAACACGCTTCACTGAGGCGGCGGACGAGCGGAACAGGCCGGCCCGGCGCGCCCGGCGCGGAAAACGGCGGGACGGCGGACGGCGAGGAAACCCCCGGGCAACGCAGAGCGTCGTCGGGCCCGGAAGCCGGAAGCGGCGGGACCGACGGACTTTGCCGTTTTTGCAATTTTAATCTATATTTGCACGGAAACCATAAACGCAAACATCCCATGAAGCGACTTCTTCTGGCCCTCGCGGCCGCATGCTCGCTGCTCACTGCGGCGGCACAGCAGACTCCCACCTACGTCTACGGCATCGACTTCTCGCTTGCGCGCGTCTCGGGCGCCAACGAGAGCGACCAGCAGTTTGCCGAGGCCTTCCGCCGCATCAACCAGCTGCTCATCACCGAGGCCGACAAGTACGACTTCGCCCGCGCGCTGCGCCAGCCGCAGCTCAGCGTCGACATCGACCCCATGCTCCAGCGTCTGGACGCCTGCGGCTACGAGCGGCTGCGCGACACGAAGCATGCGGCCACCGACGAGGAGGTGCGTGCCGCCATCGCCTCCTACGAGCTGGAGGAGCAGGAGGGCACGGGCATCGTGCTGGTGGCCCTGCTGCTCGACAAGCCCTCGGCCAAGGCCCTCTACGAGATGGTCATCTTCGACATCGCCACGCGCGAGGTCCGCTGCATCGAGCGGGTCGAGGGGCATGCCGGAGGCTTCGGACTGCGTAACTTCTGGGCCAACACCATCCGGGAGGTGCTCAAGACGTGGCGCCGCGAACACCGCGAGCCGCTGCTCCCGTAAACGGGGCGGCAACCTCGACTCCGGACGATGAGGCGAACGGTCACATACCTGCTCCTGCTGCAGCTGCCGCTCCTCCTTGCGGGGTGCGGGGGCCGGCGCGCCGTCGAGGCGCAGTTCGCCCCGGCGGCTGCGGTGGTTCCCTCGGAGCCCGACAGCGCCCTGCGGCTGCTGCGCGCCATCGACACGGCAAGGCTCCGCACGCGGCGCCAGCGGATGGAGTGGCGGATGCTCACGGCCCGCGCGCAGCTGCTTGCCGACGAGCAGCAGCTCGACAAGGCCTTCACCGCGCCGCTCTACGCCTACTACGAGCAGCACGGGCCGCGCAGCGAGCAGGCCATCGCCGCCTACCTCCACGCCCACGCCTGCCAGAACGAAGGCGACATCGACCAGGCCGTCAAGGCCTACACCCGGGCGGCCATCTGCGCCGAGGGGGCATCCGACGACCGTGAGACGCTGCTGCTGCTCGGCGCCGTATACCACACCCTCGGGGCGCTCCATCTGGAGCAGGGCTACAACGTCGAGGCCGAGGAGGCCTTCCGCAAGGCGGTCGCCATCGGGCAGCGCTGCGGCAACGAAGAGACGGAGGGCTACGCCCGCTTCATGCTCTCGGCGGCGCTCTGCGCCCAGCGCCGCTTCGACGAGGCTATCGAGGAGCTGGCGCCGCTCGTGGCGGCGCGCGACACGCTCCGCTTCCGCTACTTCGCCCAGCAGATTACGCTCCAGAACCTTCTTTACCACGCCTATGCCGGCGACTGGGATGCCCAACGGCTCCTGGCCGAGCGGGCCCGCATCGACCTGGGGGCCATCGACTCGGCGCCGCTCTCCTACGGCCGCGCCGCGACCGACGACGCGCAGCGCACCTTCTACGACATCGCCTCGACGATTCTCTTCGCCCAAATCGGGCAGCTCGACTCGGCCCGCTGCTACGCCGACCGGGTGCTCGCCCGCACCTCCGTCTACCACCAGGGCAACGTCGACATCTACCGCATCGCCGCCGGCATCTACCACCGGCAGGGCGACGATGCGACGGCCTATGCCCACGCCCTGCGCTACATCGAGATGCAGGACTCGCTCGAGGCCGCAAGCCGCGATGCCCTCTCGGTGCAGCTCGAGCGGCAGTTCCGGGCCGAAAATGCCGCGGCGCTGCGCGAAACGCGGCTGCGCTACGACGTCTGGATTGCGCTGCTGGTCTGCCTGCTGCTGGCGCTGCTGGCCGTCGGCGTGGCGGGGGGCCACCGCCGCAAACTTCGGCCGTCCGCCGCTCCTGGGGCCGTGGGGGGCCGGGGCGTGGGGGGGTTCCTACCGCCGCAAGCTGCGGCAGCGCGACGAGCGCATCGGCGAGTATCTGGCGCTCATCGACTCCTACCGCGAGTCGCAGGACAGCCTCACCTCGCGGCTCGACGCCTCGGACAGCCGCGAGGCGGCCCTCAAGGAGCTGCTCGAGGGGCGCTTCGCCCACATCCGCGACATCGCCGCGACCTGCTACACCTATGGCGAGGGGGCCCGCCTGAGCGAGAAGATGCGCCAGCTGGCGCTGAGCCCCGCGACGCTGGCCGACGTGGTGCGCATGGCCGACCTCTACAACCGGGGGGCGGTCAGCCGGCTGCGCGAGGCCTTTCCGGGGTGGACGGAGCGCAACCACGACTTCGCGGCGCTGGTCATCGCGGGCTTCTCGCCGCAGGAGATTTGCGTCATGCTGGGGATGACCCCCAACGGCGTCTACACGCTCAAGTCGAAGCTCAAGCGGCGCATCGCCGAATCGGACATCGCCGCGCGCGAGGAGCTGCTGCGCTTCTTCGCATAGCGCGGGGCGGAGCAGGCCGGGAGGGCGCGGAGCAGGTCCGGACAGGTTCGGGCCGGAGGCGGAAAGTTCGGTCATCGGCGGACCGGAGGGGTGCGGGCCGGAGGGCACTCGGAGAGGCGCGGACCGGGCGGGCACTCGGAGAGGCGCGGACCGGGCGGGCGGCGACCCTCAACATCCGGGCGGCAATACCCCGTCTCTCTCCGTCGGGCGGCGGCCGGATGCCGGCCTCCGAAGAAGGCAGGCGCTGCGACCGGATGCCGGCCTCGTCCGAAGGCGGCAAGTGCGGCGGCCCCGGGCGCAAGATTTTTTTAGCAGCACCCCACTCATCCACAGTCGTTTGCATCCGTCGGAGCAAGACTTTGCCTGCATCGGTAAGGTGCTCCGGGGGCTATCTTTGCAGTATGGAACTCCCCGCTTCGGGGGCTCCGTCCGGAATCCATACGCATCGACCATGAAACGACTTCTGATTCTGCTGCTCGTAGCAGCCCTTCTCTGCGCCGCCCCGCTTATGGCGCAATCCCCCGTTGAAGCTCCCGCCGCAACCGAAACCTCCGCCCCCGGAAAGAGCGGGACGGCGGAGCCCGGCCGCGCCGGAAAAGAAGAGGGGCCGGCAGCAACCAGCCCCGCAGCACCCGAATCCGTGAAACCCGCCGCAACCGTCCCCGGGCAGGGGGCGGGCCGTGCCGGAGTGGTTGAAGAGACCGCTCCCGCAGCCCCCGACGCCCCCGCATCCGCTGCAACCGAATCCGCAACCTCCTCCGCCTCCACAACCTCCGCCCCCGCAGGGCAGGTGACGGGGTGCGTGGTGGACCGCGCCGGCGAGCCCGTGCCGGGCGTTGCCGTGGTGATGCTCGACCGCGACTCGCTCTACGTGGCTGCCGCAGCAAGCGACGCGAGGGGCTGCTTCCGCATCGCCTCGCGCGTGCGCCCCTACCGCCTCCTCTTCCAGCACCTCTCCTACCGGATGCAGCGCCTCGAGGGGTCGGCCGACAACGTGGGCGTGGTCACCCTCGACGCCTCCGAGACGGCCATCGAGGGGGTGGTCGTCAGCGCCGAGCGCCCCGTAGTGCGAGTCGAGGAGGGGCGCCTCGACTACGACCTCGAGGCGGCGACCCGCGGCATGACGGTCAACAACGCCTACGAGGCCATCACCCGGCTGCCTGGCGTCTCGGAGCAGGAGGGGCGGCTGACGCTCGCCGGTGCCGGGAGCGTGACGGTGATTCTCAACGGCAAGCCCACGACGATGAGCACCGACCAGCTCGAGGCGCTGCTGCGCTCGACCCCCGTCGAGCGGGTCGAACGGGCCGAAGTGATGTACAGCGCCCCGCCGCAGTACCACGTGCGCGGCGCGGCCATCAACATCGTGCTGCGCCACGGCGGCGAGCGTGCCTTCTCGGGGCAGCTCCACGGCCAGTATGCCAACAGCTGCTTCGGCGCGTGGGAAGGGGGCGCCAACGTGGTCTACACCTCGCCGAAGTGGTCGGCCGACCTCAACTACACGGGAGGAACCATCCACAACCGCCGCTACTACGAGCTCCGCTCGCTCCACGACTTCGACGGCGAGCGGTACGACATCGCCCAGAGCGAGCGCATCACGCAGCAGGGCTCCTACCACCGGCTGCGCGCCGCACTCGACTGGAGCCCCTCGGAGCAGAGCCGCCTGAGCGCCGCCTACACCGCCGCATTCAACCCCTCGGGCGAGGGGCTCGCGCTCAGCTCGGGCAGCTTCGTCGACTCGCGCTCCTTGAGCCGGACCGAGTCGCAGATGCACAACCTCGCGCTCCGCTACCGGGCCCCCTTCGGGCTCGAGCTGGGGGCCGACTACACGAGCTACCGCAACCCCGAGCGCTCGGAGCAGCGGAACGACTACGCCTCGGGCAGCCAAAACGCCTTCGACATCGTCTCGGGGCAGCTCATCGACCGGGTGAACGTGACGGCGGACCAGCAGGTGGCACTGGGCGGGCAGTGGAAGCTCAACGCGGGCGGCGCGCTGAGCTGGGCCGGAAGCCACGACTGGCAGCGCTACCTGCCCCGCGAGGGGAGCATCGAGGCGGTCGACACCGAGTCGAGCCTCGACGAGTACACGGCGAACCTCTACGCCGGGGCGAGCCGCACGCTGTCGAAGGGGAGCCTCTCCTTCTCGCTCGCCGGCGAGTACTACCGCATGGGCGACTACAAGAACTGGGCGCTCTACCCCCAGGCGTCGTTCAACTGGATGTTCTCCAAGGAGCACATGCTGCAGCTGACCCTCTCGTCGGACAAGAGCTACCCCTCCTACTGGGAGATGCAGGGGGCGGTCTCCTACGTGGACGGATACTCGGAGATTCACGGCTCGCCCGGGCTGCGGCCGGCGAAGAACTACAGCGCCCAGGCGCTCTACATGCTCCGCTCGAAGTACATCTTCATGCTCTTCTGGAACGAGACCCTCGACTACTTCACCCAGTCGGCCTGGCAATCCTCCGAGCGGCTGGCGCTCATTTACCAGACGCTCAACTGGGACACCAACCGGCAGTGGGGCGCCAACGTCATCATCCCCTTCAAGGCGGGGCGGTGGCTCGAATCGCGCCTCGTCTTCACGGGGCTGCAGCTCACGCAGCGCTGCGACCGCTTCCACGACATCGGCTTCGACCGCTCGAAGTGGGTCGGCATCGTGCGGATGGACAACACCTTCCGCCTGAGCCGCAAGCCCGACCTGACGCTCGACCTCTCGGGCCACTACCAGAGCGCCGCCATCCAGGCGACCTACGACGTGGAGCCCGTCTGGCAGATTGACGCCGGGGCGCGGTGGAGCTTCGCGCGGGGGCGCGCCAGCCTCACGGTGCGCTGCACGGACCTCTTCGGCACCTCGATGCCCTATACGAAAATCCGCTACCGCGGGCAGCACCTCGACATGGATTCGGGCTTCTACACGCGGACCTTCACCGCACGGCTCACCTTCCGCTTCGGAGGCTACAAGGAGCGGCGGCACGACTCGGTCGACACCTCGCGCTTCGGCCATTAGGGCGGAACGACGGGGCAGGCGGCGAGGAAAAGGCGGGACGGGGCGGCCAACAGGACGGGCGACGGAACGGCGGAACGGACAGAGGGCGGTACGGCGGGGCGGGCGGCGGAACAGGACGACGGGGCAGGACGGTCCGGCGGGAAGCGATTGGAGAAGAGTCCGGCGGGACGGGCAAAAACAGTCTGGCGGAGGGTCGTTTCGTTTCATTTCGATAAATCGGGTATTTTATTTCGAAAAGAAGGAGCAACATTTCGATTTTCTCCCTATATTTGTCCGGAGAAACCCAAAAATCCGAATCGGACCATGAAAAAAGTGCTTCTGCTCGCTGCGGCGCTCCTGATGCTGCAGGTCGACACCGCCTCGGCCTGGGGGCGCACCGGCCACGACGCCATCGCCTACATCGCCGAATGCCACCTGACGCCCCGCGCGCGCCGCGTTATCGAACGCTACCTCGGCCACTCGATTGTCTACGACGCCTCGTGGATGGACGACTGGCGCTCGGAACCCCAATACGCCTGGGGGCGCACCATCCACTCGGCCTCGGTCGACGACCAGTTCGAATACATGCCCGACAAGCGGGGCGACGTCGTCTCGGGACTCGAGCGCTCCATCGAGACGCTCGCCGACTACCGCACGCAGGACGACTCGACGGTGGTCGCCTGCCTGCGCTGCATCATCCACTTCATGGGTGACCTGCACTGCCCGGGCCACGTGCGCTACGGCGGGGGCAAGCTGAAGAGCTATCCGGTCTACTTCAACGGCCGCAAGTACAACTACCACACGGTGTGGGACGACGTAATCCTCGAAAGCTGCCACCGCTGGAGCTACCTCGAGTACGGCCACCAGCTCGACCGCTGCACGCGGCGTGAGATTCGCGCCATCTGCCGCGGCACGGTGCGCGACTGGTTCCGCGAGAATGCCCTCGCAAGCCGTCACATCTACGAGCAGGCGGCCCCCGGGCAGGAGTTCACCACGCGGGAGGTCAAATCGTTCCTCAACCGCAACCACCCGCTGGCCGAGCAGCAGCTGCAGCGGGCCGGCTACCGGCTGGCCCACGTGCTCAACGAGCTCTTCGGGTAGCCCCGGAGGGAAGGCAACGGACCGGGAGGCCATCAGCTCGGGGACCAATGGACCCGGGGCCAACGGACCGGGGAACAACAAACCGGGGAACAACAAACCGGGAAACAACAAACCGGGAAACAACAAACCGGGAAACAACAAACCGGGATGTCCATCAAACAGCGAACCGGCCGCTCTCACAGGAGCGGCCGGTTCGTTTGTTGTTCCGGCAGTTCGGTCGGGCGCCGGATGCGGATGCAGGGCGAAGTGCGGGGTACCGGGCGGACGTCGGGCAGGCGTCGGGCGGACGTCAGGGCGCTGGCTGCGGCTCCTCCGCATCAAAGCCCCCCGCGTCAGGGCATCGGCAGCGAGATGGTGCGCGCGTCGAGGTAGGAGTCGGGATAGGGACCCCAGTTGGAGGCCTGTCCGTTCGACAGCATGAAGCGGGGCCCCAGCAGCGTCATGTTGTCGATGACGTGCACGCGGCGCGGCAGCTGCTCCCGCGTGACGACCACCACCGACGACATGGGAACCACCGGCCGGGCCGGCGAGCTCTCCAGCTCGGGTTCGTAGACGCGGTAATCGACGTAGTGGCGGCTCCACGACGCCAGCGAATCGAGGCGGTGGAGCACCTCCCGCTCGCCGAAGTCGTTGCGCACGGTGTCACTCCGGAAAATTCGCTCTTCGGGCTGGCCGTAGTGCGGCTGTTGCGCCGCAACCGTGCCGGCACAGCCCAGGGCAAGCAGCAGCGTCAGGGCTGCCTGCAGCAAAGTCTTGTTTCGTCTCTTCATCATGGCTCTCTCCTCCTTGTTGCTTTACTGTTTACGGTAGTTTTCTTGGTTCATTCAATCATGCGCCGGAGCCGCATCCTTGCCCCTCCGGCCCGGGACCGAAGCGGGAGACAAGACGGGCAACAGCTTCCTCCGACCCGGGACCACTTCCGGCCGGCACCCTTCCGGCCGGTTCCGCTTCCACTCGACCTCCCTTCCGGCCGGCTCCGTGTACGCACCTCCGCGCATTGCCCTTCGGCTCCGCGCCTCAGAAGACCTCGCGCAGAATCCGCACCGACTGCACGGCGCTGATGGCGTCGAGGTGGTAGCCGTAGTAGTCGAGCATCGCATTGAGGAACTCGACCCGCTGCGTGCGGTTGAGCGCCAGCGTCCCCAGGCGGTTCACCTCGAGGTGCATCAGTTCGTGGAGCGTGCGGGCGTTCTGCTCCGACATAATTAAAACGTTGCGCAGGGCGGTTTTCGTATAGAGTCCCTCGCGGATGTCGAAGCAGTCCCCCTCGCGGTAGTCGTTGCCCGGAAAGAAGCCCAGAAAGCGGCTCAGACGGGCCAGAAACCAGAGGTGGAAGTTGGCCACCCCCTCCTGCAGCTCGTCGAGCGCCGCCACGCCGTTCCATACGAACTCGAAGAGAGGCTCGTTGGGCTCGCTCTCCTTGACCAGCCGGTAGAGTACCTCGGCCATGAAGAGCGCCACGGTCGACTTGCGCACGTCGAAGGGGAGCGTGCGGAGCGCGATGCCGCTGTGCACCTCGCGAAAGCGGTCCATCTGCTGGCGCGACGACTCGAGCCCCTCGAACTCGAGGGCGAACATCGGCTGGAAGAGCGCCAGTTTGGAGCCGCGCCCCCGGCTGCTGCGGACCCCCTGCACCATGTAGCTGCGGCGGCCGCCCACGTCGGTGAGCAGAAAGACGACCATCGATGAGTCGCCGTATTTGAGCGTGTGCAGCACGATGCCGCGTCCCTTGTAGCTTTTCACGTTTTCGGTTTGCAGTACGACACAATGGAGCGCCGAGTGTCTTCCCGGCCCCGGCGCCGCAGCCCCCTGCGGGCGGGAGGGCGGAAGGGGAAGGCGGGGGGGCTTTGGCCGCGGGCTGGCGGGCGAGGTCAACCGGCGGGTTGGCAGGCGGAGCAGACCAGCGGGCTGGCGGGCGAAGCCAACCGGCGGGGTTGACGGCCGAAGCCGACCGACGGGCTGGCCGACGGCCGGCCGGGTAAAACAGCCGGGCCCGGCAACCGGGTCTGCCGGCCGGGGCAGGTGACCGGGGGAAACCGCCGGGGCAGACCGCCGTATCAACCGCCACCCCCGGGGACCGGGTCAGGCCTCCGTGCGGCGCAGGTGGAGCAGCTGCCAGCCGTCGCGTTCGCGGCGGGCCACAGGCTCAAATCCCAGCTCGCGGCCACGCGCCAGCAGGCACTCGACATCGCCGGCCAGGAAGCCGCTCAGCAGCAGGTCGCCCCCCGCGGCGAGCGTCGCCGCATAGGCGGGCATGTCGGCCATGAGGATGTTGCGGTTGATGTTGGCCAGGATGAAGTCGAAGCGGCGCCCCGCAAGCAGCCGCGCATCGCC
>ERZ780060.714-NODE-714-length-12809-cov-3.194684_pt1 | contig 12809 bp, 13 predicted proteins | sample MGYA00511176_ERZ780060 | MGnify/ENA primary metagenome ERZ780060 (study PRJEB29588, sample SAMEA2148374) | human gut metagenome | biome: human gut; feature: human-associated habitat; material: faeces | place: Denmark | collected 2008/2010 ... | reverse complement strand
CGGCGCTCGTATTCCTCAATGGGGATCTGCGGCTCCCACTGGAAGGCCGTGTGGGGCTTCGGCACGAACCAGGAGGTGGACACGGTGATGCGGACGCCCCGGTTCTTGTTGCTGGCGCTTTCCCGCCAGGTGTGCATCACCCGGGCTGCCAGATCGGCGATGCCCAGTACGTCCTCGTCGGTCTCCGTGGGCAGGCCCAGCATGAAATACAGCTTCACGGCGCTGTACCCCCCGGCGAAGGCCGTCCGGCAGGAGGCCAGCAGGTCCTCCTGGGTGACGTTTTTGTTGATGACGTCCCGCAGCCGCTGGGTCCCGGCCTCCGGGGCGAAGGTCAGGCCGCTTTTGCGGCCCTTGGCCAGCCGCTCCATCAGGCTCATGGAGAAGTTATCCGCCCGCAGACTGGGCAGGGACAGATTCACGTGCCGCTGCTGGCAGAAGGGCTCCAGCTGGTCGCACAGCTCCGTCAGCGGGGGATAGTCGCTGGTGGAGAGGCTGGACAGGGTCACCTCCCGATAGCCGGAGTCGTTGCAGGACTCCACGCCGTATCGGGCGCACAGCTCCCGGCTGCGGTTGCGGACCGGCCGGTACACATACCCCGCCTGACAGAACCGGCAGCCCCGGATGCAGCCCCGGAACAGTTCCAGCATCACCCGGTCCTGGACGATCTCCGTGGAGGGGACGATGGTTTTGGTGGGGAAAAAGGCCTTGTCCATATCCCGGACGATGCGCTTGGTCACCACCGCCGGGGCCCCGTCCCGGGGGGTGATGGCGGCCACGGTGCCGTCGTCGTGATACGTCACGTCGTAGAGGCTTGGGACGTAGATGCCCGGCAGCTGGGCGGCGGCCCGGAGAAACGCCTCCTTGGTCCAGCCCTCCCGCCGGGCCCGGCGGTGCAGCTCCACCAGCTCCACGGTGATGTCCTCCCCCTCGCCCAGGCTTACCAGGTCGATGAAGTCGGCGATGGGCTCGGCGTTGTACATGGCGGTGCCCCCGGCGATGACCAGTGGGGTCAGGGCCGTGCGGTCGGCGCTGCGAATGGGAATGTTTGCCAGGTCCAGCATGTTCAGGATGGCGGGAAAGGCCATCTCGTAGCCAACGGAGAAGGCCACAATGTCATAGTCGGTGATGGGGTCGCCGGATTCCAGGGCAAAAAGGGGCATTTCCGCCTGACGCAGCTCGGCCTCCATGTCGCCCCAGGGAGCGAACACGCGCTCGCACCAGACGCCGGGGATATTGTTCATTACGCCGTAGAGGATACGCATACCCAGGTTGGACATACCGATCTCGTAGGTATCCGGGAAGCAGAAGGCGATGCGGGTGTCTACCGCCGCCTTGTCCTTGAGGATGGCGTTGTATTCGCCGCCCACGTAGCGGGCGGGCTTTTGCACCCGGGGCAGGATGCGTTCCAGTCGTTTATCCATGGTGTAGTCCTCTCCCCTCCCCTGCCCGACGGAGCGTGGGCGGGGGAGCTATTTCTTGTAACAGTTTATTTTATCCGGTTTTGCGCCGTTTGGCAAGACCCCTTTTACGGCCAGCCAAAGGACGCCGGGCAGCAGGAACAGCCCCGCGCCGGTGGTCAGCGTCAGGTACAGGCACAGGACCAGCAGGGCGGCGGAGGCAACGGCGCCCACCGCATAGGCCACGCGGTCGGCGGTGTAGGGCTCGGTGCAGAGCGCCGTCAGCAGCCAGAGGAGGCGGCCGCCGTCCATCGGGCGGACCGGCAGCAAATTCAGCGCCCCCAGGATCAGGTGGGCACCGGCGAAGGGGGCCAAGGGCGGCCAGCCGGTCAGGGACAGCAGCGCCCAGAGCAGGAGGTTGCAGCCGGGGCCGGCGGTCACGGCCAGCAGCTCGCCGCCGTAGGACAGGCGGTGGAGGTCCGGCACATATAGCTCCGCGCCGGTGGCGGAGAGGGTCAGGCGGCGGGGCGGCGCGTGGAGCGCATGAAGGGTCAGGACGTGAGCCAGCTCGTGGCACAGGGCGGCGGATAGGAGCGCGGCAGGCAGGGTCAACCCTCGGGAGAGCAGCAGAAACGCCGCCAGCAGCACCAGCGCAGAGGGCGATACGGTGAGGGCGGCGGATGGCTTACGCAAATGTAACATAATAAATGGGGTTCAGATAGGTGTCGTCGTGGTGAAGTTCAAAATGCAGGTGAAAGCCGGTGGCACGGCCGGTATCCCCCATCTCGGCGATGGGGTCGCCGGCCCTCACCTGCTGGCCGTCGGAGGCGGTGATCTTGCGGCAGTGGGCGTAGAGAGTGGAAAAGCCGCCCTCGTGGGTAACGGTAACGTAGCTGCCCAGATCGGTGCTGCTGCCGATAGCCGTCACCGTTCCATCGGCAAAGGCGCGGATGACCGCGCCCTCCTCCCCCGCGATGTCCAGGCCGTAGTGAAATCGACCGTCGCCCTCCAGGGGGTCGCTGCGGCAGCCAAACAGCGAGGTGATCTGACCCGCCGCGACCGGGTCAACGTAGTCGAAGTCCAGGACCCGCTGGAGCATCTCCACATTGTCCGGCAGTGTCTCCGACCGGGAGACAGCGGGGGCGGCGGGTATCTCCGACGTGCCGAAGACAGCGGTATACGCGTCGTTGAGGGCGTCAGAGACGGTGGAGCCATCGGAGAATGCCCGGCCGGCGGCGGAGAACACCTCTACGAAGTCGGTATCGGCACCCAGCAGATCCAGCAGCGTGGCGCGGCAGCGATCCAGCGCCGCCGGAAAGAGAAATTTCATGGCGATGACCGCCAACAGCAGCGCGGCGGAGATCACCAACTGGACCATACGGCGACGGGCGCCGGGAACGGGCGCCGCGGCGGACTTCGTCCGGTCCGGGCGGGGTGCGGGGCGAGACGGGGCTTTGCGGGGCGGGGCACTGCGGCGGGACGGGGCTATGCGTTTACCGGCGTAAGACACGGGGCGCTGGGACATGGCGGAACACCTCCTTCTTTTCCAGAGCACTATATGCAATAGACGAAGGCGTTAGACATACAAGTGAAAGTTGGGAAATTATACTTGACAGCCGCGCCGTCAGGAAATATAATAGGAGGGCTGACGGGGTGTAGCGCAGCTGGTAGCGCGCTTGGTTCGGGACCAAGAGGCCGGGGGTTCAAGTCCCCCCACTCCGACCATAAGTCCACCGTAATTTTGATAGAATTACGGTGGACTTTTTTTAGCAATGTAAATAATTGAATCCACATACAGGAGTGCGATTTCATGCGTGAGGTGCGATTCCATATTCATCGGAAATCCACATTTGCGGGTGCTCTTTTGCCGTATCGAATGTACATTAACGGTCAGTACATCGGAACAATACGCAACGGAAAATCACTGGATGCAAACGTTCCCAAAGCAGGCGTTTATTATATTGAGGATGATATTCTGTCTTCACGAAACGCTGTGATATATGATAATGGGCTATCCGAATATAGCGTTGTAATAAAGCGAGCCGGAGGGTGGCGCACGGAATCATACAACGAGTTTTACATGGAGAAAGGTAACGTCTTGGAGCAACTGCCGTCTTTCCACTGGGAAAAGCTCTTTGAACTGCAGCAATCTATGTCTCAGAGTGAAAGGCTGCTCGCCCTTAGCGTGGAGTTTTGGATGTCCGCCATGGACGATTTGCAGGAGGTCCTTGCTTCAGAACATCTTTTTGAAATCATAGCCGCTTTACAAACAATCGGTGCACATAAGTATCACGATTTGCTTCTCAAAATTATGAATGACGATTTTGGTGATGTCCGTTTTCCGTTGGACGATAACCAAATCGAGCAGATGCAGCCGAAAATCGAGGACGCAAACCGGGCATTTTGGAAAAATAAGGGAGCAGAAGCGGAGTTTCGTGGAGCAGTCACGAATTTTCTGATAACAAACCTGGATGCTTCTGGCCACGTTTTTTGAAGGAATAGATCAGTCATGAGAAATTTTCCCACAGAGGGGGTGCATTTCCGAAAACTACTGCACCCCCTTTTGCGCCGAAAATGCACCCCCTTGAAATTCTATTAAAGTTAGGGTTATTTGCCAAAAAGAAGAGGTACACAAACGTGTACCTCTTCTTTTTGTGCGCGGCACTCTTGCTGTGCCAACATGACCGCCCCGCGGCGGAACATTTTATTCGACTTGAGTGGTTTCGCTCTTTCCTTTTCGGCGGCGGTGTGCTATAATAAGTCGATTTGAGGTAAAGGAGGCCGCGCCGATGGAATATTTGTCCCACAGTCCGGAGGAGACAGAGCATATCGGCGAAATGCTGGGCAGGCGGCTGCGCCCCGGTACAGTGGTGGCCTACCGCGGCGGACTGGGCATGGGCAAGACCGCCTTTACCCGTGGGCTGGCCCGAGGTCTGGGCTGCGCCGGACGGGTCACCAGCCCCACGTTTACCATTGTCAACGAATACGACGGCGCAACACCGCTGTTTCACTTTGATATGTACCGGCTGGGCAGCTCTGACGAGCTGTTCGACATCGGCTGGGAGGACTATCTGACACGGGGCGGCGTGTGCGCCGTGGAGTGGTCCGAGCGCGTGGACGACGCTATGCCGGCTGACACCCTGTGGGTGGACATCGCCCGGGGCACAGACGAGAGTGACCGCATCATCACCATCACGGGAGGCGAGGCACAATGAAAACACTGGCATTGGAGACCTCCGCCAAGAGCGTGTCCGTGGCCGTGACGGAAAACGGCACACTGCTGGCCCAGGCGTATCAGGACCGGGGGCTGACCCACAGCGTGACGCTGATGCCGCTGCTGGACGGAATGCTGAAGACCGCGGGACTGACATTGGACGATATGGACATCATCGCCGTGGCCCAGGGGCCGGGGAGCTTTACCGGGATACGCATCGGCGTGTCGGCGGCCAAGGGGCTGGCGTGGGCCAAGGCGTTGCCCTGCTGCGGCGTATCCACGCTGGAGGCCATGGCCTATGGCGTCACGGACTTCGAGGGCGTCGTCGTGGGCGCTATGGACGCACGGCGGCAGCAGGTGTACAACGCGCTGTTCCGGACAGAAAACGGCCGCGTTACGAGACTATGCGCGGACAGGGCCGTGGCTATGGAGCTGGTGGCGGAGGAATTGGCCGTCATGCCGGAGCCAAAGCTGATCGTGGGCGACGGCGCGGTGCTGCTGTACGACTTTTTGCAGAAGGCGGGGATCGGGTGCCGGCTGGCCTCTCCCCTGCACCGGCAGCAGAGCGCCGCGGGCGTGGCGCTGGCGGCGGAGCATCTTGCCGCGCAGGGGCTGACGTGTTCCGCCCAGGAATTGCAGCCGGTGTATCTGCGGCTGAGCCAGGCGGAGCGCGAACGGCTGGCCAGGGGGCTGTCCCTGACGGCGGAGTAAAACGTATACCCTTAAAATTTCATATACACGGAGGATAACATCATGTACAGCGAGAAGGTCCACATCATGAACCATCCCCTGGTGGCGCACAAGCTGACCATCATGCGGGACAAGAACACCAGCGTCAAGGATTTCCGGGAGCTGGTATCCGAGATCGGTATGCTCATCACCTATGAGGCCACCCGTGACCTGCCCCTGACCACCAAGCACATCGAGACCCCCATCTGCGGGATGGACGCGCCCACGCTGGCGGGCCGTAAGTTCGTGGTGGTGCCTATCCTCCGTGCGGGCCTGGGTCTGGTGGACGGCGTGCTGCGGATGGTGCCCTCCGCCCGTGTGGGGCACATCGGTATGTACCGCGACGAGGAGACGCTGGAGCCGCACCCCTACTTCTGCAAGATGCCCAAGGACGTGGCCGAGCGCGACGTGCTGATCGTGGACCCCATGCTGGCCACCGGCGGCAGCGCCGCGGAGGCCATCGGCGAGATGAAGAAGCGCGGCTGCAAGCACATCAAGCTGATGGTGCTGGTGGCGGCTCCCGAGGGCATCGAACACATCCAGAAGCTGTACCCGGATGTGGACATCTATGCCGGTGCGCTGGACGATCACCTGAACGAGCACGGCTACATCGTGCCCGGTCTGGGCGATGCCGGCGACCGCATTTTCGGCACGAAGTAACAAACGCATACAGCAGCGCCCCGCCAGATGGCGGGGCGCTGTTTCTATCCTACTGGGCGCGCGAGACGCTTGACGAAGGTCGGCTCGGTCCTGCCGCGCTGTCATTTTTATTGTATTTCTTCGTATTTTGTGGTATAATACCGGAAAATGGAAATGACACGCAGAAAGGGATACACTATGGAACGTAAGAAAAAGGCCCCGCGGCACCTGGGCCCGCAGCTGAAGGCCGTCATCAGGCGGCAGCCCACCGTGTTCGCCGTATACACCGTACTGCGGCTGATCGTACTGGCTACGCTGGTGTCTTCCATCATCCGCGGCGAATATGAAAGCGCGTTTATCTGCCTGCTGGTACTGGGACTGTTTGTCCTGCCGTTTTTTATCCAGCAGAACTTCGGCATTGAGCTGCCGTCCACGCTGGAGATCATCATACTGCTGTTTATTTTCGCATCGGAGATACTGGGCGAGTTGAAGTGCTACTTCATCACCTATCCGCACTGGGACTCCATGCTGCACACCACCACGGGATTTCTGTGCGCCGCCACGGGGTTCGCGCTCATCGACATTCTCAACCGCAACAGCAAGATCAAGTTTCAGCTGTCCCCTATCTATGTGGCTGTGGCGGCGTTCTGCTTCTCCATGACCGTGGGCGTACTGTGGGAGTTCTTCGAGTTCGGCATGGACAGGCTGTTCATGATGGATATGCAGAAGGACACGGTGGTGAACGCCATCACCTCGGTAATGCTGGATCCCACCAACAGCAACATCCCCGTGACCATCGACGGCATCACCTCGGTGACGATAAACGGGCAGGAGCTGGGGCTCGGCGGATACCTGGACATCGGGCTGTACGACACCATGGGGGATCTGTTCGTGAACTTCATCGGCGCGGTGGTGTTCAGTACCATAGGGTACTTCTATATCAAGCAGCGCGGCAAGGGCAAGCTGGCGAAGGCGTTTATCCCCACCATCACCGAGGAGGAGGGCGCAGCGGAGCTGCCGGAGGGTACAGAGGCTCTCCCGGAGGGAACAGAGGAAAGTGAATAATCTGCCGAAACCCGTCTCAAATTGAGACGGGTTTCCGGATAGAGGCAAAAAGAAAACCACGACGGATGTCGTGGTTTTCTTTTTGTGGTGGAGATAAGCGGGATCGAACCGCTGACCTCTTGAATGCCATTCAAGCGCTCTCCCGGTTAGTGCGATTACATACCCCCTAAACCGGGTCAAAAGAGTGCTTCAATACGCGGGCCACCTCAAAACACACTCTGAATGTCTTTCATTATAGTCAAAGAAAGCCCGTATATCAAGGAAAATAATTTTCTGCTTTGCGTCCCCCCACGACATGATATAATTTTTGTGTCCATGTTGGAAAGGAGGTGCAGGCATGGAAAAAGAATATATTGCCGGAGAGCCCCAACGATACGAAATTGGCGGTCGCGTTTTTATCGTTGAGCCACGGTACAGGAAAGACGGTGAAAGCATGGCAGACATCTTGCTAAAGCTGATGTTTGCCGACTTGGACGAAAAAATGCGAGCAGCAAATAAAACTACAATAGGCTAAAGTCTAAAATCAAAATTGTCAATCTGGCAGTCAGCAAGAGGTTTTTATTCTAACAAAAGCTCCCGTTGCCTAAATCTTTATAGGCAGCGGGAACTTGCTGTTGATAGGTTAAAATCTTTCTTTACGCTTGCGTACACGAAAAAACTGATACTACAACAATCTGATTAGATTTCTGTTTCTGCTTGTGGGACAATAGGTCTAATTGCAGTCAATGTATATAACAATTTTTCTTCTCGTGTCATAGAGTCGGAGCCAATGCGTATTTCAATATCTGCTTCGACATTCTGCGGAACAGAGAACACGCTACTGCTGAGGGCTGGTGTAAGTTGTCCTTTAATGCTTTCATTGCTGACAGTAATAAATTCAAAACTGCAACGCTCTACATTCGCACCTACAAGCCGACCACAAACCGTAATTGGCTCAACAATTTCTTCGATTTCGGAATTAATAAGAATAAGATTAGAAGATAATTCTTTTGTTGAGAAATGTTTAATAAATGTCTCGTTATTGGGCGATGCATTGTTAATCTTTATGCCTGTCTTGCTCGACAACAACGACTGCAATAAAGCTCTATATTTAACCGCTACTCGAGGATTCTGTGTTGAAAGGAACTCACGCAGTCGATCTTTATCATTCGCAGCCATAAACAAATGGTTAAAATCTCGAAGCGTTGTCGTCAAAGGCGTTTCACGATGGATGTCACACAGTTCATTAGACTTTAGTCTTATTCCAACCGATGCCGCAAACATCCCTGTTGCACATAGAGCGCAATCTTCTTTGATTTTTTTGGGTATAGTCCCGCGTAAACTACCGTTCTTAAAAGCGATTGCATAAATAAGCTGCTGGACATTATTCAGCATGTCACCTAACACGGCGCAAGGGATTTCTGTAATATGTGTGTCATTTTTCTCAAGAGAAATTTCAATAATATCACGCATCTCTTGAGTTGCTTGAATTGCCGGAGTATCTATCGGAGGAAGAACCTCCATGCCTGCTTTAAAGTCAAGCAATTCACCATATTCGGGCAGAAAATCATCTGTTAAAGTCTTAGGATCAATAGTAGCAACATCAAAGATGTCATTTTCGCGTTCTATTTTCCAAAGAAAAGACTCTGGATTTGTAATTAGATCCCGAATTTCAATAGAGTTCTTTTCTGCTTTCAAAAGGCGACCTAACGAAATTGATACAGCCAGCCATGCTGAAGAATCATCATTTTTTGCAGGAACCGCAATAACAAAGTACGGTTGCATAGTTTTTGTCATGCAAGAAAAGATTTGTGGTTCTTCATAGAACAGATAGATGTGGCGGTAATATAAATCACCAATATAAGGGAGCGACGCAAACAATTCACTCACTTATACCACCTCCTCCGTTATGTATTTCAAAAAATGTATGTGGCTTTACTCCATCATATAACCACCAAGTATAGTGGTTTGGATTTGTTCCGTTAGGAGTTCTTAGCAATTTGCCCCGTTGACTATTATTTGATCCACTTGCCACATACTTATATTTACTTCTCAACTTGGGAGACTTGCTCCTCGCACGATTACAATCATCTACAGATCTAAACACAGATAAACCGTATGCGTTGATATTGTCCTTATGCTTTTGCGGATTAATCAGATAGAAAGATACAAAATCTTGTTCTGTTAGGGTTAAGTTTTTGCATAAACGGAACAAAACGCATTCCTCATCTGTTGCTTCCTCGGGAGGGCACTTTGCAGGGAAATATGCTGGAAATTTCAAAGCATTATTATCCATAAAACGCCTCCTAATGATACAACAATACAGTATAATAATAGCAGAAGAATATCCGAAACGCAATAGAAATCTAAATATTGAGGAAACCCGAGAACAACACCGCCCAACAGGACTATGGGCGGCGTTTTCATATATAAAACCATGAAGGGAGGTCACTTCCACCCGGCCAGTCTGCGGACTGGCTTTTTTCATGCCACGAAAAGGAGGTTTGCAAATGGCAGATGATAAGAAAAACATTCCAGAGGCAGCCCCGCCTGCCGAGGCACCCGCTCCCACGGTAGAAACTGCCGCCGTGCCGGAGCCGCCTGCTCCTGATCCTGTGCTGACTGACGCAGAGGCGGTCATGCTGGAACACGAGGGGCAGGCGGCGCGATTTGAGTGGGGCGAGGCAATGCCTGAGCTCGCCGACGCTGTTACTCATGCCGAGGTGGAGGAGCCTGCCGCTCCCGAAGCACCCAAGACTGAAAAGGAACAGGCGCAGCCGCCCGCTCCCGGCGAGGACGATCCCGCCCCGGCACATTCCGGCAAGGTAGTGGATTTTGCCGCCGCCCGTGACGAGGCGGCCAAGGAGGAGAAAAAGGCGGTCAAGCAGAAGCCGCCCACCGAAAAGGACAAGCCCGCCAAACCCGGCAGAGGCCGACCGCCCAAGGATGGCAAGGCCGCTCCCGATAAGGCAAAGCCGCCCAAACCTCGGGACAAAAAGTCCCAAAGTAAGCCTGCCCCGGAGAAGCCTGCCGTGGATAAGGGCGGCGCTCCCGCTGGTGCGGAGGTCACGCCGGAGCCGTTTGTGCCTCGTGACGCTACCCGCGCCGAAAAAGAAGAGATCGTCTATCTCAGCCTGTCCGACCTGCACCCGTTCAAAAATCATCCCTTTGGTGTCCGGGACGATGCGGAGATGCAGGGGCTTGTGGAGTCGGTCAAGGCAGCGGGCGTCAATCAGCCTGCGCTGGTGCGTCCCCGTGAGGATGGCGGCTACAAGGAGATCATAGACCGCTCATCCTTGGAGGGCGAGCGCCTGCACCCGAGAAAGGAGCATGATGACCGCTGACTTTGGGACAACTTGTCCCAAAGCGGAAAAGAAGGCGAGCAGTTTAGTCTGCTCGCCTTTTATCGGTGCCGTAAATAACACATAGCATTTATTTAGGGGCATTTACGAAGCGTGCGATGATAGATCAAATCATCCGCAGACGGAGTTGTCACAATAGTGAACATTCCCTCTTTGATAAACTTCTCCATCCGCAGCGCGATCCACGCATCTCCGATGCCAAGCTGATTTTTGCCCAGGACATTCCCAATTAGGTTTGCTTCTGAAAATTCGTCCGCTTGCTCGTCCACCTCTCGCAGAATAAAACTGTCATAGATATTTTCCGAAGCGCTCTGAAGTTTACCGTTGAGATAAATACGCAAGGGGGCGTTTTCTTGTTGGAGCTGTTTCCAGCGCATAGCACAGGCATTTAATAATGCCGGTTTGACCTCCCGTTGCAGAGGCAGATATTTCCCCCATTCTTCGGGCGAGATTTCTCCCCAACCAATGTGCGTACAAAGGGTGTTATCGGTAGAGTATTCCCATTCCGGCAGTTTGACAGCATATATTGAGCCGATTGCGGGCAGCTTTTTGAGCTGCGCCAGCAGCCAATAGAACCCGCAAATTTCATCGGGATTATGGCTATACCAAATCCGCACAGGCTCACCCCGAGAGGCGCGGTCAAGGATTTCGTGCAAAGCCGTTTTCGCTGAGCGGAGTGTCTCCAAAATATATTGTTCATTATCTTCTCTGTTCGGCCAAACAAAGAAGGCTTGTTCTAATACGCTCTTGCGGTTGTTGCCAATCTCATCATCGGAAATATCACCCATGCTCCATGCGACATCGATGCAATAGACATCCGCCGGATTTCCACCTAACGGAATTGAGGTTTCCCATTTGCGGTGAGCCTGCAATTCTGCATCTGCTTTTAATGTTTCAAGTTCTTCCGGGGATATATTTGTACGGCCTGATAAAACAAGGCCGATGGATGCGCTTGAATGTTTATCTGCACCACAGTTTTGTGCCAGCTTTAGACTTCCGTATGCGCTCTTGCTAAATACAGTCTCTATCATAACAATATCTCCTCGGCATTGGACTTCATAAATCAGTTTTCATTATATCCGAGATATGTGAACAATTCAACTAAGGCAACACGGACTTACCATTTTATAACTGTGAAAGGAGGCGATGACGGCTGGTAGACGAGGATATTTCCCGGCGCACGATTGCCGTATCGGTGAAAGCGTCAAAGCTGACCGCCCGGGGGCTTGCCTATGTTGTCCGGGCGGTGGGGCGCAAGATCGCCAAGGCACACCGGGCAAAGCAGACGCCCCACGGCAAGCAGACCGTGAAAAAGCTCATGGCGCATGGCACATCCACCAACAGCCTTGAACTGTCCGGGGATACAAAGCTCTTTGACCGGGTAGCCCGGAAGTGGAATGTGGACTACGCCTTTTATCAGACTGAACCGGGGAAATACCTGCTGTTCTTCAAGTCCGGGCAGGCGGACGCTATGACCGCCTGCTTTTCGGAATACTCCCGCAAGGTGCTGGATAAGGCCAAGTCCCGCCAGCCCACGATCCCCGAACAGATGAAGCAGGCGGAACAGCAGCTTGCCAAGGAAAAGCCGCAGAAAGAACACATTAAGGAGGCCGTGCATGGTGACAGATAAGCTCCGTAAATATGTGCTGCCCAACATTCCCTACCTTCATGCTTTAAAGGGATTGGAGAAAGTACGGTTCCTGCATGATAGTCAGCGGCATGATCCACCAGAGTGGTTCGGGTGCTGGGAGATTTATGTGTCCCCCGCAGGTCATAGCAGTACCACCCATCAGGAATGATATCCCGCTGAATCAGCCAGTTGGTGAACAGCACAGGTTTTCCAAGCAACGCTGCGTGTTGCATGGAGTCTGTCCAGATGTTAATGCTCATTTAATCCCTCCCATATTCACAGTGTTTTCCCACTCGTGCTGGTTCCACAGCGTATCTTGTATCTGCGTACAGGGATTAATGCATCTGCAACCCATCTTGTACTTCAGGGAACGGATCACTGAGCTTTCGGAGCAGGCCAAATTCGGTCCTTCTCACACCATCCTCCCGCATATAAAAGTTGCCCATTGCTTCGAAATCCGTAAAGCCATCGAGGGTAGAGATCAGCTCCTCGTCCGCCCCGATCCGCTCCAACACCTGCTTGCCATATTCCTCCGGATCGTCCGGTACACGCTCGTAGTCATCCAGTTCGATGGAAAACCTCAAAGCCTCCTGGAGCGTTGCCGGCTGTTCCACCTCAAGGACAGAGAGGTATTTCAGCAATGCGCCATCCTCCTGATCCATTATCCGGATATTTTCCGCCAACTCGTCCAATTGCTCCAGTCTCAGATCCATCCCCTGGAGAGGAAGATATTCCCCCAGATAGGGAATGGAACCGTAATCTGCCCATATTCCGGGTGCTGAGCGCTGCTCAGT
>ERZ780060.705-NODE-705-length-12896-cov-3.109882_pt1 | contig 12896 bp, 7 predicted proteins | sample MGYA00511176_ERZ780060 | MGnify/ENA primary metagenome ERZ780060 (study PRJEB29588, sample SAMEA2148374) | human gut metagenome | biome: human gut; feature: human-associated habitat; material: faeces | place: Denmark | collected 2008/2010 ... | reverse complement strand
TGTGCTCGTACAGCGGCATACCTTTAGCAGCTGCAGCAGCTTTGGCGTTAGCCAGAGATACAGCCAGGATTGCGTTCGCGCCGAATTTGGATTTGTTTTCGGTGCCGTCCAGGTCGATCATGATCTTGTCAATGCCAGCCTGATCTTTGGCATCTTTGCCAATCAGTGCCTGAGCGATCGGGCCGTTTACCGCAGCAACAGCTTTGGTTACGCCTTTACCCAGGAAACGGGATTTGTCGCCATCGCGCAGTTCCAGAGCTTCACGGGAACCAGTAGAAGCACCTGACGGAGCAGCTGCCATACCGACGAAACCACCCTCCAGATGTACTTCGGCTTCAACAGTCGGGTTACCACGGGAGTCGATGATTTCACGACCGATGATTTTTACGATTTTGGACATTAGGTTTTCCTCAAGTCACTAGTTAAACTGAAACTCCAGACAAACAACGCGTACCCAGGGTACGCGTTGCCGTTCTAACTTTTTTACTTACTTCGCCTGACGTTTCTGGAACTCGCTGGCGGCTTTCACAAAGCCTGCAAACAGCGGGTGACCATCACGTGGAGTAGAAGTAAACTCCGGATGGAACTGGCAAGCCACGAACCACGGGTGATTCGGAACTTCGATGATCTCGACCAACTGATCATCCCCGGAACGGCCCGCAACGCGCAGACCTGCATCTTCAATCTGTTTCAACAGCATGTTGTTGACTTCGTAACGGTGACGATGACGCTCAACAATTGTCGGCGCATTGTACAGCTGGCGAACCAGGCTATCGTCAACCAACTGGCACTGCTGTGCGCCGAGACGCATGGTACCGCCGAGATCGCTCTTCTCGCTACGAACTTCAACGTTGCCGTTTTCATCGCGCCACTCGGTAATCAGCGCCACAACCGGGTACTTACAGTCTGGCACAAATTCCGTAGAGTTGGCGTTCTCCATGTTGGCAACATGGCGAGCGTAATCAATTAACGCCACCTGCATACCCAGGCAAATGCCCAGATAAGGAATATTGTTCTCACGCGCAAAACGCGCGGTCGTAATCATGCCTTCTACGCCACGATAGCCGAAACCGCCAGGTACGAGGATTGCGTCCAGACCTTTAAGAATTTCAACGCCGCGCGTTTCAACATCTTGTGAATCGATCAGTTTGATGTTGACGCTGACACGATTCTTCAGCCCACCGTGTTTCAGTGCTTCGATCACGGATTTGTAAGCGTCCGGCAGTTCAATGTACTTGCCGACCATACCAATGGTGACTTCACTTACCGGATTCGCTTCTTCGAAGATAACCTGTTCCCATTCGGACAGATTCGCTTCCGGGCAGTTTAAGCTGAATCGTTTACAAATATAATCGTCCAGCCCCTGCGATTTCAACAGGCCCGGAATTTTATAGATGGAATCGACGTCTTTCAGAGAAATAACCGCTTTTTCCGGAACATTACAGAACAATGCAATCTTCGCACGTTCGTTCGCCGGAACGGCGCGATCTGAACGACAAATCAGGATGTCAGGCTGGATACCGATGGAGAGCAGCTCTTTTACAGAGTGCTGAGTCGGTTTGGTTTTGACTTCACCAGACGCTGCCATGTACGGCACCAGCGTCAGGTGCATAAACAGGGTGTGCTCACGGCCAATTTCAACAGCCATCTGGCGAATCGCTTCGAGGAACGGCAGGGATTCGATATCACCTACTGTACCGCCGATTTCGACCAGTACTACGTCATGACCTTCGCCGCCTTCCAGCACGCGCTCTTTGATAGCGTTAGTGATGTGCGGAATAACCTGTACGGTTGCGCCGAGGTAGTCGCCACGGCGTTCTTTACGCAGAACGTCAGAGTAGATACGACCCGTGGTGAAGTTGTTGCGGCGGCTCATTTTGGTACGAATGAAACGCTCGTAGTGCCCCAGGTCCAGGTCGGTTTCAGCGCCGTCTTCAGTAACGAACACTTCCCCGTGTTGGATTGGGCTCATAGTACCTGGATCGACGTTGATGTACGGATCCAGTTTCATGATGGTCACATTGAGGCCACGGGCTTCAAGAATGGCTGCGAGGGAGGCTGCGGCAATGCCTTTACCCAGAGAGGATACGACCCCGCCGGTCACAAAAATATAGTTCGTTGTCATGCTGAACCTGAGAAGTTAGGTTGAAAAGACGATGGAATAACCAGGACGGGAAAGCAGTATACCCGAACATGACCAGTGCCACAAACTTTCATTATCCCTCCTCTTCGCCAGCGCACTATTGAAATCAGGAGTGAGAAAATAGCCCCTTTGGGGTAAATGTTTTTGACGCAAATCAAGCGCTTGTCATTTAAAAAATGACACAAATCGCGCTTGACCACGTAATTCCCTTAGAGATCAATTTCCTGCCGTTTTACCTGTTGCCAGACTTCTTCCATTGTTTCGAGGTCAACACCTGTCATTTCCAGTCCACGCGCGGCAACAATACGCTCCACTTCGCGAAAACGACGCTCGAATTTTTCGTTCGCTTTTTGCAATGCGATTTCCGCTTTTGTCCCTAAATGACGAGCCAGATTGACCGTGGCAAACAGCAGGTCGCCCATTTCCTCCTCCAGTTTAGCCTGGTCGATAACAGCCTGCCGTGCCTCGTACATCACCTCGTCGATCTCTTCGTAGACTTTATCGACTACCGGACCAAGCGTCGTCCAGTCAAAACCAACGTTGGCGCAACGTTTCTGGATTTTTTGCGCACGCATTAAAGCCGGTAAACTACGAGGAATATCGTCCAGCGCCGAATGCTGCGCTTTCTGCGCGCGCTCTTCGGTTTTGATTTGCTCCCAACGGGCAAGCACTTCACTACTGTTTTCGGCAGAACTGTCAGCAAAAACATGCGGATGGCGACGTTCTAATTTATCGCTGATCGCGGCGCATATATCATTAAAGTCAAAGCGCCCTTCTTCCTGAGCCATTTGTGCGTAAAACACCACCTGGAACAGCAGATCGCCCAGTTCACCGCGAAGATCGTCAAAATCTTCACGGGCGATGGCGTCCAGCACCTCGTAGGTTTCTTCAAGGGTGGAAGGCGCAATGGTGGCAAATGTCTGCTCTTTATCCCACGGGCAGCCGTTTTCCGGATCGCGCAGGCGCTGCATGATGGTGAGCAAACGGTCGATTTGATTCATTAGAATGTCCTGAAAATTGCGGGTCCGTCAGGTGGAAACCTGTGACCAGAATAGAAGTGAGTTAGTAACACCTACCCAATCAGCACGTTAATTTTGGCTTTAATGAGCTGTAATTCCTCTGGGGCAACCGTTCCTTTCTTCGTTGCTCCTCTTGCCCGCCAGGCGATACTTTTTACCTGATCAGCTAACGCTACGCCATCACGTTCCTGACCGGATAAAACAACTTCGAACGGATATCCTTTTGATTGCGTTGTACAAGGAACACACAGACACATACCTGTTTTGTTGTTGTACATGAACGGACTCAGGACAACAGCCGGACGATGTCCGGCTTGCTCGCTACCTTTTGTCGGGTCAAAATCAACCCAAATCAGATCGCCCATATCGGGTACGTATCGGCTTACCATTACCAGACTTCCTTATCTTTCGGCTCTCCCCAGTCGATATTCTCGTGGAGGTTTTCCGGCGTGATGTCGTTGACCAGTTCAGCAAGCGTAAATACGGGCTCTTTACGCACTGGCTCAATAATTAATTTGCCATCCACCAGGTCAATCTTCACTTCATCATCAATATTCAGATTGAGCGCCTGCATTAACGTAGCCGGGATCCGCACCGCCGGTGAATTTCCCCAACGCTTTACGCTACTGTGGATCATAACCCTTTCCTCAAACCGCTATCATATGTAGATACAGTATATATCAATCTACATTGTAGATACGAGCTAATTTCGGCCTAACTCCCGTGCAACCGACGCGCGTCGATAACATCCGGCACCTGGTTGAGTTTACCCAGCACGCGACCCAGCACCTGCAGGTTGTAAATCTCAATGGTCATGTCGATGGTCGCCAGTTGCTGTTTGGTGTCGCTACGGCTGGCAACGCCAAGCACGTTCACCTTCTCGTTGGCGAGAATGGTCGTGATATCACGTAACAACCCACTACGATCATTAGCCACCACGCGGACCACTAGCGAATATCCGGCGGAGTAGCTCTCGCCCCATACCGCGTCAACAATGCGTTCTGGCGCATGGGAGCGCAGTTCCGCCAGTTGCTCACAGTCTGCACGATGCACTGAAATACCGCGTCCCTGGGTAATGAAGCCGACAATCTCATCTCCAGGAATCGGCTGGCAGCAGCGCGCGATGTGGTGCATCAGGTTACCGACACCTTCAACCACCACACGACCGTTATCTTTACTGCGGTTTTGCGGCGTATAGCTTTTTTGCTGAAGTTGCTTCAGCGCGGCGGCATCCTGCTCTTCGGCACTCGGCTTATTAAATTGCGATTGCAGGAAGTTCACCATCTGATTGAGACGGATATCCCCGCCACCAATTGCCGCCAGCAACTCGTCGACATCATTGAAGTTGTAACGCGGCAGCAGATGTTTTTCTGCTTCTTTCAGGCTGATCCCCAGATGTTCCAGCTCGTCGTCAAGGATTTGCCGCCCAGCCAGAATGTTTTTGTCACGGTCCTGTTTACGGAACCAGGCGTGAATTTTCGAACGCCCACGGCTGGTTGTGACGTAACCGAGGTTTGGGTTTAACCAGTCACGGCTGGGGTTCGGCTGTTTCTGGGTGATAATTTCAATCTGGTCGCCCATCTGCAGCTGGTAGGTGAACGGCACAATGCGCCCGCTAATTTTTGCCCCGATGCAGCGGTGCCCGACATCACTGTGGATGTGGTAAGCGAAGTCCAGCGGCGTTGATCCCGCAGGCAAATCAACGACGTCACCTTTCGGCGTAAAGACGTACACCCGGTCGTCAAAGACCTGGCTGCGTACTTCGTCGAGCATTTCGCCGGAATCAGCCATCTCTTCCTGCCACGCAATCAGTTTACGCAGCCAGGCAATCCGGTCTTCATGTCCCGAACGTGCGCCGCCAGCTGCCGCGCCCTCTTTATATTTCCAGTGCGCAGCAACACCCAACTCTGCATCTTCATGCATCTGTTTAGTGCGGATTTGGATCTCAACGGTTTTGCCACCTGGTCCCAGAACCACGGTATGAATAGACTGATAACCGTTTGGTTTCGGGTTAGCGACGTAATCGTCAAACTCATCCGGCAGGTGGCGATAGTGAGTGTGCACTATCCCCAGTGCGGCATAGCAATCCTGTAAACGCTCGGCGACAATACGTACCGCACGCACATCAAACAGCTCATCGAAGGCGAGGTTCTTTTTCTGCATTTTGCGCCAGATGCTGTAGATGTGTTTCGGTCGACCATACACTTCAGCTTTAACGCCTTCAGCTTTCATCTCAGCGCGCAGATGGCCGACAAACTCTTCGATATAGTGTTCGCGGTCGAGACGGCGTTCATGCAGCAGTTTTGCGATGCGTTTGTATTCGGTCGGGTGGAGATAACGGAAGCAGTAATCTTCCAGCTCCCATTTCAGTTGTCCAATCCCAAGACGGTTCGCCAACGGCGCGTAGATATTGGTGCACTCTTTTGCCGCCAGTACACGTTCATCTTCCGGCGCATCTTTTACTTCGCGCAGATGAGCAATACGCTCTGCCAGTTTGATGACCACGCAGCGAAAATCATCGACCATCGCCAATAACATCCGGCGAACGTTATCGACCTGTTCGGAGGAAACAGAATCGGTATGCGTCGCTTTCAGCTGGCGGATCGCCGCCATATCACGCACGCCGTGAATAAGGTTAACGACCGACTTACCGACGCTCTCACGCAGCACATCTTCGCTGACTACGTTGGCATCGGCCAGAGGGAACAACAGCGCCGCCCGCAGCGTGTCAATGTCCATACTTAATGTCGAGAGGATCTCCACCATCTCAACACCACGCCACAATAACAGACTGGCATCCGGATGCCCCTGCGTCTGTTGCAGACAATACGCCCAGGTTTCGGCTAAGCACTCACACGACTTCTGGCTGGTAATACCCAGACTTGCGATCCATTTTTCCGGATCAAATTCACCAGCCTTATTGATATGTGCACTTCTTACCGCAACCATCGTCCTCTCCTTTAGGGACCAGACCTGCCGAAATCGGCAAATCGTAACTATTTAACGCGCGAGAAAAGTACCATCGATTCCAGATGTCCCGTGTGTGGGAACATATCCAGCATCGCCAGTCGCGCAATGGTATATCCTGCTTTTAATAACGCTTCGCTATCCCGAGCCAGCGTTGCAGGGTTACAGGATACATAAACTATACGAATAGGTTCCAGTTTTATAATTTGCTGCATAACACCTGCGGCACCTGCTCGCGCGGGGTCCAGCAACACTTTATCGAAGCCGTTTTTCGCCCACGGCTGCTTTGTGACATCTTCTTCAAGATTTTCGTGATAAAACGTCACATTGTGTAAGTCATTAAGACGCGCATTCTGCTGGCCTTTTTCCACCAGCGCCGGAACACCTTCTACACCCACCACACTGGCAGCTTGTGTCGCCAATGGCAGTGTAAAGTTGCCCATACCGCAGAACAGATCCAGTACGCGATCTTCAGGTTGCACATCCAGCCATTCCAACGCACACGCTACCATTTTTTGGTTCACACCCGCATTGACCTGAATAAAATCGCGCGGGCTAAAAGTTAAGCGCAACCCGTTTGAGTCATACCAGGGCATCTCACCAGCGACGGTTTCGAGTATCTCACTATCGGGGGCGAGATACAGATCCAGGCCTTCAGAATGCGAAAAGCGTTCCAGTTTTTCGCGATCTGCCGAACTTAGCGGTGCGGTATGGCGCAAAATCATCAGCGTGCCGCTGGTTGCCTGTACCAGTTCAACATGACCAAGATGGCGCATAGCTTGTAAGCTGCCCAGGCATGCCCTGACTTTGGGCAGCAATGCTTCAAGTTGGGGCACTAAAATGGGGCATTGTTTAACGTCGACAATGTCACTGGAGCCCGCTTTGCGAAAGCCCATCTGAAGTTGCTGTGTTTTCGGTAAGTAGTTCAAACTTAAACGCGCGCGACGGCGATAGCCCCAGGGAACATCGGCGATCACTTCAGAGACCTCGTGTTTCATTAATCGGGCGAGTGCCGCACTTTTGCTTCGCTGCTGTAAATCCTCGCTGGCGTGTTGTTGCTGACAGCCGCCGCATACGCCAAAATGAGGGCAGCGTGGCGTTTCGCGTTCCGGGCTATCGCTTAACCGGCGTACGACTTTAGCGCGGGCGTATTGTTTTTTATCTTCAGTAACAGTAACTTCCGCGTTTTCCTGTGGCAATAATCCAGGAATAAATAACGCTTTGCCGTTATGTCGTGCCACGCCCTGACCAAAAGAGTCGAGGTCGTTGACTGAAACAGTTATGATCTGACGCGTCGTCGTGCGTCGTTTTGCAGAGTAGAATTGCGCCATTGGCGAGACTTTCTCAATTTAACAGTGTGACCTTAATTGTCCCATAACGGAACTCCATGACCAACTACAGCCTGCGCGCACGCATGATGATTCTGATCCTGGCACCGACCGTCCTTATTGGTTTATTGCTGAGTATCTTTTTCGTTGTGCATCGCTATAACGACTTGCAGCGTCAACTGGAAGATGCCGGAGCCAGCATTATTGAGCCGCTTGCAGTTTCTACTGAATATGGCATGAGCCTGCAAAATCGCGAATCTATCGGTCAGTTAATAAGCGTACTGCATCGTCGCCATTCCGATATTGTTCGCGCGATTTCGGTTTATGATGAAAATAACCGACTCTTTGTCACCTCCAATTTTCATCTTGATCCCTCATCAATGCAGCTCGGCAGCAACGTGCCGTTTCCTCGCCAGCTCACTGTCACTCGTGACGGCGATATTATGATCCTCCGCACGCCGATTATTTCTGAGAGTTACTCCCCCGACGAATCGCCCAGTAGCGATGCCAAAAATAGTCAAAATATGTTGGGATATATTGCGCTTGAGCTGGATCTTAAATCGGTTCGCTTGCAGCAATATAAAGAGATCTTTATTTCCAGCGTGATGATGCTGTTTTGTATCGGTATTGCGCTTATTTTTGGCTGGCGCTTAATGCGCGATGTAACCGGTCCGATTCGCAACATGGTGAATACCGTCGACCGCATCCGTCGCGGGCAACTCGACAGCCGGGTGGAAGGATTTATGCTCGGCGAGCTGGATATGCTGAAAAACGGTATCAACTCGATGGCAATGTCGCTGGCTGCTTATCACGAAGAGATGCAGCACAATATCGACCAGGCGACGTCCGATCTGCGTGAAACGCTGGAGCAGATGGAAATTCAGAACGTTGAGTTGGATCTGGCGAAAAAGCGTGCCCAGGAAGCGGCGCGTATTAAATCCGAGTTTCTGGCAAATATGTCACACGAGCTGCGTACACCACTGAATGGTGTTATTGGCTTTACTCGCCTGACGCTGAAAACAGAATTAACACCAACGCAGCGCGATCACCTGAATACGATTGAACGTTCGGCAAATAATTTGCTGGCAATTATTAATGATGTTCTCGACTTCTCGAAACTGGAAGCAGGTAAGCTGATTCTGGAAAGTATTCCATTCCCACTACGCAGCACGCTGGATGAAGTCGTTACCCTGCTGGCACATTCTTCTCACGATAAAGGGCTGGAACTGACGCTCAATATTAAGAGCGACGTGCCCGATAACGTAATTGGCGACCCACTGCGATTACAGCAAATCATCACTAACCTGGTAGGGAATGCAATTAAATTCACCGAGAATGGCAACATTGATATTCTGGTAGAAAAACGTGCGCTGAGTAATACCAAAGTGCAGATTGAAGTGCAGATTCGGGATACCGGCATTGGTATTCCTGAACGCGATCAATCGCGCTTATTCCAGGCCTTCCGACAGGCTGATGCCAGTATTTCCCGCCGTCATGGTGGCACCGGGCTGGGGCTGGTGATTACACAAAAACTGGTTAATGAAATGGGCGGCGATATTTCGTTCCATAGCCAGCCGAATCGCGGTTCAACTTTCTGGTTCCACATTAATCTCGATCTGAACCCGAACATTATTATCGAAGGGCCATCCACCCAGTGCCTAGCCGGCAAGCGCCTGGCCTATGTCGAACCAAACTCCGCAGCAGCGCAATGCACGCTGGATATTTTAAGTGAAACGCCGCTGGAAGTGGTTTATAGCCCAACGTTCTCCGCGCTGCCTCCCGCGCATTACGACATGATGTTATTAGGCATTGCGGTGACCTTCCGCGAGCCGCTAACAATGCAACATGAGCGATTAGCGAAAGCGGTATCGATGACCGATTTTCTGATGCTGGCACTTCCTTGCCATGCACAAGTCAATGCTGAAAAACTTAAGCAAGATGGTATCGGCGCGTGTCTGCTGAAACCATTAACACCTACGCGCCTGTTACCTGCCCTGACGGAATTTTGTCATCACAAACAAAACACGCTTTTGCCTGTAACCGATGAAAGTAAGCTGGCAATGACAGTCATGGCGGTTGATGACAACCCCGCTAACCTGAAACTTATCGGCGCATTGCTGGAAGATATGGTGCAACATGTGGAACTTTGCGATAGCGGGCATCAGGCGGTTGAACGGGCGAAACAGATGCCGTTCGATTTGATCTTAATGGATATTCAAATGCCGGACATGGACGGCATTCGGGCCTGCGAACTCATCCACCAGCTCCCCCATCAGCAACAAACGCCAGTTATCGCGGTAACGGCGCATGCAATGGCCGGGCAAAAAGAGAAGCTGCTTGGCGCAGGGATGAGCGATTATCTGGCGAAACCGATTGAAGAAGAGCGATTGCATAATTTGTTGTTGCGCTACAAGCCTGGCAGCGGTATTTCGTCTCGCGTCGTGACGCCCGAAGTCAACGAAATTGTGGTGAACCCGAATGCGACCCTCGACTGGCAACTGGCACTACGCCAGGCAGCAGGAAAAACCGATTTAGCGCGCGATATGCTGCAAATGTTACTCGATTTCCTGCCTGAAGTTCGCAACAAAGTTGAGGAACAGCTGGTTGGAGAAAACCCGGAAGGCCTGGTTGATTTGATTCATAAACTGCATGGCAGTTGCGGCTATAGCGGTGTGCCGCGTATGAAGAATCTCTGCCAGCTGATCGAACAACAGCTACGTAGCGGTACTAAAGAAGAAGATTTGGAGCCGGAGCTGCTGGAACTGTTGGACGAGATGGATAATGTCGCGCGCGAAGCCAGCAAAATTCTCGGGTAATGGACGTCTTGTCGAGTCAAAATAGGTTCCGTCCAATGCCAATGCTGGGAGCAGCACAGACAGTCCCCTCGCCCCTCCGGGGAGAGGGTTAGGGTGAGGGGAACAGGCCAACGCAAGTGCGAATGATTACCCTCACCCCGCCCCTCTCCCTGAAAGGGCGAGGGGGAAAACCGGCCCCGTAAACCACTTCGTCAGTAATCTCAAACCGACTTCTTATGAAGCCGGTTTTGGTTTTCTGTCTTAACGCACCATGCACGGGCGCTTGTTATCAAACGTCCAGCCAGGAATCAGGTACTGCATTCCCATCGCATCGTCACGCGCACCAAGCCCATGTTTCTGATACAGCTCGTGGGCTTTCATCACCTGATCCATATCGATTTCTACGCCCAATCCTGGTTTTTGCGGCACCTGTACCAGCCCGCCTTTGATCTCAAACGGTTCTTTGGTCAGACGCTGATTGCCTTCCTGCCAGATCCAGTGCGTATCAATAGCAGTAATTTTACCCGGTGCAGCAGCGGCTACATGGGTAAACATCGCCAGGGAAATATCGAAGTGGTTGTTAGAGTGTGAACCCCAGGTCAGCCCAAATTCATGGCACATTTGCGCCACACGTACCGAACCTTGCATCGTCCAGAAATGCGGATCCGCCAGCGGGATATCAACGGATTGTAACGAGAGCGTATGGCCCATCTGCCGCCAGTCGGTGGCGATCATATTGGTTGCGGTCGGCAGGCCAGTCGCGCGACGGAACTCCGCCATCACTTCACGCCCGGAGAAACATTGCTCCGCACCACACGGATCTTCTGCATAAGCCAGCGACCCTTTCAGGTATTTACCAATTTTAATCGCTTCGTTCAGCGACCAGGCACCGTTAGGATCGAGCGTAATACGCGCCTGCGGGAAACGTTTCGCCAGTGCCACAATAGACTCGGCTTCTTCTTCCCCGGCCAGTACACCGCCTTTCAGTTTGAAATCGTTGAAGCCATATTTTTCATACGCCGCTTCCGCCAGGCGCACCACCGCATCCGGCGTCATCGCTTCTTCGTGACGCAGGCGATACCAGTCACATTTATCATCCGGCTGGCTTTGATACGGCAGCGGTGTGGCTTTGCGATTACCGACGAAGAACAGATAACCGAGCATTTCGACTTCGCTACGCTGTTGACCATCGCCCAGCAGGGATGCCACGTTAACCCCCAGATGCTGCCCCAGCAGATCCAGCATTGCCGCTTCTATCCCGGTAACCACATGAATAGTGGTCCGCAGGTCAAATGTCTGCAAACCGCGCCCGCCGGCATCACGATCGGCAAATGTATTACGTACCAGCGTCAGAACGTTTTTGTATTCACCCAGCGTTTTACCCACCACCAGCGGAATCGCATCTTCCAGCGTTTTACGGATTTTCTCGCCGCCGGGAATTTCCCCTACGCCAGTGTGACCGGAATTATCTTTGATAATCACAATATTACGCGTGAAGAACGGTGCATGTGCACCACTCAGATTCATCAGCATACTGTCATGACCCGCCACCGGGATGACCTGCATTTCAGTAACAACAGGCGTCGTAAATTGAGAACTCATATTTATGTCCTTTTTCAGAATCAATGACGGCCGAAAACGGGACGTTTACGGTCAAAGGTCCAGCCGGGGATCAGGTACTGCATCGGACCTGCGTCGTTACGCGCACCGCCAGGCAGACGTTTATAGGCCTCATGTGCCTTTTGTACCTGTTCCCAGTCCAGTTCCACGCCCAGACCGGGCGCATCAGGAACTGCAATTTTTCCGTTTTTAATCTCCAGCGGATTTTGGGTCAGGCGACAATCTCCCTCCTGCCAAATCCAGTGGGTATCGATAGCGGTAGGATTACCCGGTGCCGCCGCACCCACATGGGTAAACATCGCCAGAGAGATATCAAAGTGGTTGTTGGAATGACAGCCCCAGGTCAGCCCCCAGTCGTCGCAAAGCTGCGCCACGCGGACTGCACCGGAAAGCGTCCAGAAGTGCGGATCGGCAAGTGGAATATCTACTGCATTGAGCATTACCGCATGACCCATTTCACGCCAGTTGGTGGCGATCATGTTAGTCGCGACGGGCAAGCCGGTCGCCCGCCGAAACTCCGCCATCACTTCACGACCGGAGAAACCCTGTTCTGCGCCGCATGGATCTTCGGCATAGGTAAGAACATCATTCAGCCCTTTGCACAAAGAAATGGCTTCATCAAGCAGCCATGCACCGTTGGGATCAACGGTAATCCGCGCATCCGGGAAGCGTTTCTTCAATGCACGAACAGTGTCGATTTCTTGCTCGCCAGGTAACACTCCGCCCTTAAGTTTGAAATCTTTAAAGCCATAACGATCCTGTGAAGCTTCCGCCAGACGCACAACGGCTTCGCTGTTCATCGCTTTCTGATGGCGCAACTGATACCACTCATGGTTGCCCGGCGTATTTTCCAGATAAGGAAGATCGGTTTTGGTCCGATCACCGATATAAAACAGATAACCGAGGACGGTAATAGCCTCGCGTTGCTTGCCTGGCCCCAACAGTTCGCAGACCGGAACATTCAGCGCCTTACCTAGCAGGTCACGCAACGCGGCTTCCCGCGCCGCCACGGCCTTAACGCGCA
>ERZ780060.685-NODE-685-length-13059-cov-4.844279_pt1 | contig 13059 bp, 10 predicted proteins | sample MGYA00511176_ERZ780060 | MGnify/ENA primary metagenome ERZ780060 (study PRJEB29588, sample SAMEA2148374) | human gut metagenome | biome: human gut; feature: human-associated habitat; material: faeces | place: Denmark | collected 2008/2010 ... | reverse complement strand
CTCGAGCGCAGCTGAACTCCGGCCGATGACGTAATCCGACCCCAAAACCGTGAACGAATCATGTGGCTGACTCTTGCCTTTACCTCTGCCGCCCTGCTGGGCCTCTACGACGTGGCCAAAAAGCGGGCGCTGACGGACAACGCCGTGTTGCCCGTCCTGCTGCTCAATACGCTCTTTTCGAGCCTGCTCTTCGCCCCGGTCATCGTGGCTGCGGAGTGCGGTCTGGGATGGTTCGACGGGACGCTGCTCGAGAGTGTCCCGGGTGATGCACATGCTCACGCGCTGGTTGCGCTCAAGTCGGCCATCGTGCTGGTGTCGTGGGTATTCGGATACTTCGCCATGAAACATCTCCCGCTCACCATCGTGGGCCCCATCAACGCCACGCGTCCCGTCATGGTGCTCGTCGGCGCGATGCTGCTCTTCGGCGAGCGGCTCAACGGCTACCAGTGGGTCGGTGTGGCACTGGCGCTGCTGTCGCTCTTTCTGCTGAGCCGTTCGGGACGGCGCGAAGGGGTCGATTTCGCCCACAACGTCTGGATACTCTGCATCGCGGCCGCCGCAGTCATGGGGGCCGTCAGCGGTCTCTACGACAAGTACATCATGGCGCGGCTCGACCCGGTCTTCGTCCAGAGTTGGTACAACTTCTACCAGCTGCTGATGATGGGCACGGTGGTCGGCCTGCTCTGGTGGCCCCGCCGCCGCACGACCACCCCGTTCCACTGGAGCTGGGCCATTCCGCTCATCTCAATCTTCCTCTCGCTGGCCGACTTCGCCTACCTGACGGCGCTGGGCGAAGAGGGGGCGATGATTTCGGTGGTCTCGATGGTGCGCCGCGGCTCGGTGGTGGTTTCGTTCTGCTGCGGGGCGCTGCTCTTCCACGAGCGGAATCTGCGGGCTAAGGCGCTCGACCTGCTTTTCATTCTGGTCGGCATGTTCTTCCTCTGGCTCGGCTCGCGCTGAGCGGAGCGGTGACCGGACCGTTCGCCGGTGGACAAAAAAAGTGAGCGGACTGCCTCGGGGCGGTTCGCTCACTCTTTTATTAGAGGAGCTCTTCAGATGAGCTTCTCCAGCTGGGAGAGGGTCTTCGAAATCTCGGCATCCGAGGGCGAGTAGTCCTTCAGCGCTCCGGCCAGATACTGCTCGTAGGCATAGAGGTCGATGACGCCGTTGCCCGAGAGGTTGAAGAGGATTGTCTTTGCGCGCCCCTCCTCCCTGGCCCGAAGGGCTTCGCGGATGGTGGCGGCGATGGCATGGGTCGACTCCGGAGCCGGGATGATGCCCTCGGTTCGGGCGAAGAGGATGCCGGCGGCCAGCGTCTCGTTCTGCGGAATGGACTGGGCCTCGATGAGCCCGTCCTTGAGCAGCTGGCTGACGATGGCTCCCGCTCCGTGGTAGCGCAGTCCGCCGGCGTGGATGTCCGAGGGCTGGAAGTTGTGCCCGAGCGTATACATCGGAATCAGCGGCGTGTATCCGGCCACATCGCCGAAATCGTACTGGAATGCTCCGCGGGTGAGCTTCGGGCAGCTTTCGGGTTCGACGGCGATTGCCCGTATCTTCTTGCCCTCGACGAAATTCCTGCGCAGGAAGGGGAAGCTGATGCCGGCGAAGTTGCTGCCGCCGCCGAAGCAGCCAATCACCATGTCGGGCTCGGCGTCGGCCATCTCCATCTGTGCGACGGCCTCCTGTCCGATGACCGTCTGGTGGAGCAGCACGTGGTTCAGTACGCTGCCCAGGCAGTAGCGCGTATCCTTGGGGCTGCGCAGCGCCACCTCCACGGCCTCCGAGATGGCCAGTCCGAGGCTTCCCGAGCAGTCGGGGTCGCGTTTGAGGGCAGCCCGGCCCGATTCGGTGAGCGTCGAGGGCGATGCCACGCATTCGGCGCCCCACGTGTTCATCATCAGCCGTCGGTAGGGCTTCTGGTTGTAGCTGACCTTGACCATGAAGACCCGAAGGTCGATGCCGAAGTGCTTGGCCGCGAAGGCGATTGAGGCTCCCCACTGTCCGGCTCCGGTCTCGGTGGTCAGATGCTTGATGCCCTGCTTGTGGTTGTAGTAGGCCTGCGGTACGGCCGTGTTGGGCTTGTGCGAGCCGGCCGGCGAGACGCTCTCGTTCTTGAAGTAAATCCTGGCGGGGGTGTCGAGGGCCTTTTCGAGCGCCGTGGCGCGGACGAGCGGCGTGGGTCTCCAGATTTTATAGATTTCCTGCACCTCTTCCGGAATATCGATGAAGCGCTCGGTCGACATCTCCTGGTCGATGAGCTCTTCGGCGAAGATGGCCGACATCTGCTCCTTGGTGACGGACTCCTTGGTGACGGGATTCAGGGGCGGCAGGGGCTTGTTGGTCATGTCGGCCACGATGTTGTACCATTGGGTGGGCATTTGACGCTCGGAGAGGCAGATTTTTTTCGTTTCCATGGCGTTGAAATTTTAGAAGATTTTGAGATTGAGTTTTGATACGGATATGAAAAAACCCGTTGCTTACGATTCGTAAACAACGGGTTTCAAGTGTGTATCCTTGGGGTTTCACCACACATGCGACGGGGCGCACTCATTGTTCACGAGCGTCAACGGGTGCCACCACCAAGCCTGTATGTTGAAATTGCAGAACATTCTTTCGAATTGCTTGAAACAAAAGTAATGTTTCGAAACGAAAAAAGCAACCGTTTCGCGGATTATTTTCGCAAAAAAAGCAGACACCTATTTATAGAATTTGTGGCAGGAGGCGCTTATGCCCCACCTTTGGACCGTATCCGCGGCGGTCGCGGATGTTGACGCCTTCTGCAGCGGGCGGATTGGCGTCCGGACCGCGCGTGACGCTGCGCGACGGAGGGGTTACCTGCTCTCGGAGAACCGTTTCCGCGTGAAAACTGCGGAAAAAGCCGCCGAGTTCCGGAAAAATTTGTATTTTTGCATGATAATCTGCAAAATCAAAACACAACGATATGAATATTTCGTATAACTGGCTTAGACGTTACCTCGACACTTCGCTGACGGCGGAGCAGATTTCCGTGATTCTGACGGACATCGGCCTCGAGGTCGAAGGGTTCGAGAAAATCGAAACCATACGCGGCGGTCTGAAGGGCGTCGTGGTCGGCGAGGTGCTGACCTGCGTCGACCATCCCGATTCGGACCACCTCCACATAACGACGGTCGACGTGGGAAGCGGCGAGCCGCTCCAGATTGTCTGCGGCGCCGCCAACTGCCGTGCGGGGCTCAAGGTGCTCTGCGCCACCGTAGGTTCGGTGCTCTACCCCAACGGCGGCGAGGAGGAGTTCAAAATCAAGCGCAGCAGGATTCGCGGCGTGGAGTCGCTCGGCATGCTCTGTGCCGAGGACGAGCTGGGTGTCGGCTCGTCGCACGCGGGCATCATGGAGCTTCCGGCCGATGCCGTCGTGGGTACGCCGGCCAAGGAGTTCCTCCACATCGAGGACGACTATCTGATTCAGATTGGTCTGACCCCCAACCGGGTCGATGCCGCCTCGCACATCGGCGTGGCGCGCGACCTGGCGGCCTACCTGCGCAGCCGCGGCGAGCAGGTCGAGGTGAAGTGGCCCGATGTTTCGGCCTTCGCCCCGGACAACCACAACCTCGAGATGCGCATCCGCGTCGAGAATGCGGAGGCGGCCCCCCGCTATGCCGGCGTGACGGTGACGGGGTGCAAAATCGGCCCCTCGCCCGAGTGGATGCAGAACTGCCTCCGCGCGGCGGGCATCAACCCCAAGAACAACCTGGTCGACATCACCAACTTCGTCCTCTTCGAGCTGGGACAGCCGCTGCACGCCTTCGACGCCTCGAAAATCGAGGGGCATGAAATCGTCGTGCGCACCTGCGCCGAAGGGACCCCCTTCGTGACGCTCGACGGCGTGGAGCGCAAGCTCACGGCCAACGACCTGATGATTTGCTCGGCCGAGCGCCCGATGTGCATCGCCGGCGTCTTCGGCGGTCTGGATTCGGGCATCAGCGAGACGACGACTGACGTCTTTATCGAGAGCGCCTACTTCAACCCCGTATGGGTGCGCAAGACGGCCAAGCGGTTCGGTCTGAATACCGACTCGTCGTTCCGCTTCGAGCGCGGCGTGGACCCCAACCTGCAGATTTATGCAGCCAAGCGCGCCGCCCTGCTGATGAAGGAGCTCGCCGGCGGCACCATCTCGAGCGACATCACGGACATCTGCCCCGTTCCGGCCCGCGACTTCACCTTCGACGTCTCCTTCGCCCGCATCAATGCGCTCATCGGCAAGGAGCTGCCCGAGGAGACGGTCCGCACGATTCTCGATGCGCTGGAGGTGAAGATTCTCGCCGAGCACGACGGCGTGATGACGGTGGCCGTACCGCCCTACCGTGTTGACGTGCAGCGTGAGGCCGACCTCATCGAGGATATTCTCCGCATCTACGGCTACAACAACGTCGAGATTCCCGCTCGCGTGCGCTCGACGCTCTCCTATGCGCCCAAACCCGACCGCAACCGGCTGGTCAACCTGGCTGCCGACTTCCTGACCGACCGCGGCTTCACGGAAATCATGTCCAACTCGCTCACGAAGGGGGCCTACTACGAGGGGCTGACGAGCTATCCGGCCGAGCACTGCGTGCGGATTCTCAACCCGCTGAGCGCCGACCTGAACGTGCTGCGTCAGACGTTGCTCTTCAACATGATGGAGGCCATCCAGCTCAACGTCAACCGCAAGAACGGCGACCTGAAGCTCTACGAGTTCGGCAACTGCTATTTCTACGATGCGTCGAAGCGCGGCGGCGAGCAGGCGCTGGCCCCCTACTCGGAGGGTTACCGCCTGGCGGTGGCCGTGACGGGTCTTGCCACGGAGCCTTCGTGGAACGTCAAGGCGGAGCATACCTCCTTCTTCACGCTGCGTGCTGTGGCCGAGCTGCTGCTGCGCCGCTTCGGCATCGACATCTACACGCTGAAGTGCGAGACGCTCGACAGCGACCTCTTCAGCGAGGCGCTGAGCATGTCGCTCAACGGCAAGGAGCTGCTGCAAATCGGTTCGGTGAGCGCCCGGGTGCGCCGCGCAACCGACGTCAAGCAGCCGGTCTACTTCATGGAGCTGAACTTCGACCTGCTGGTCAAGTCGACCCGGAAGCATCGCATTGCAGCCGAGGAGCTGTCGAAATACCCCGAGGTAAAGCGCGACCTGGCGCTGCTGGTCGACAAGTCGGTCACCTTCTCGGCGCTGCGCGACGTGGCCTTCGCTGCCGAGCGCAAGCTGCTCAAGAGCGTCTCGCTCTTCGACGTCTACGAGGGCGACAAGCTGCCCGAGGGCAAGAAGTCCTATGCGCTGAGCTTCATCCTGGAGGACAAGAGCCGGACGCTCGACGAGAAGAGCATCGAGCGGGTGATGACCACCCTCGCGAAGCAGTTCGAGCAGCGGTGCGGCGCGCAGATTCGCGCCTGAAGCCTCTGACCGGGGCGGCGGCTCCGGCGGCCGTTCCGCGGTCTAGCGGGCCTCTGTCCGAAACAGTCCAAGAAAAAATCCTGTCGCAGATGGTGCGGCAGGATTTTTTTTGTGCGCATGGATGCACGGCCCTCTTCCGGCTGAGGGGTCAGAGCACCGGCTTCACGACGGGCGGCTGGATGACGACGAAGGGGGTGCTGTTACCGCGGCAGGTCGCCACGAGCCGCACGGCCCTCACCGGCCGGTTGGGACGGAGCGTGATGCACCCCTTGTCGAGCGCTCCGGCCCGCTCGAAGCGTACGCCGTCGTAGGAGACCTCGGCATAGCCCGTGACGATGTGGGCGTTGGGCAGCTGCCGGTATCCCGTCTGGAGGAAGAGCTCGCGGCAGCGCAGCGGCATGTCGAAGGTGTAGAGCAGCCAGTCCTTCGGCCGGCAGGTGCGGCTCGTGCGGCTCATGCCGCGGTAGTGCTCGGCGTTCGAGGCCGGGAAGCGCTCGCTCAGGGGCATCGACGAGGTGAGCTTCCACGAGGGGGTAACGGTGCGGTAGAAGGAGCGGTCGGCCGCCTCGGGGCTGCGGCCCGTGCCGCGGCGCGTGAAGAAGCGGTAGCGGTGCGGCTGTGTGGTGGCGATGGGACCGGTATAGGGATGCTCCTCGGGCGACGAGTCGACGAGGTAGCAGAGCGTCGAGCCGTCGTCGGTCGAGGCTGTGAGCTCGCCGTTGCGGCAGGTGACCGTCGGCGGGAAGAGGCGGAAGCGGATGCCCATGGCTGTCATGCGGTCGTAGTGCTCCCCGACCAGTTCGCGGTAGTAGGACTCCCACCCCTCCTCGTTGCCGCTCCAGGCCAGGCGCGAGAGGGCGCACAAGCGAGGGAAGGTCATGTAGTCGAGGTAGTCGGGCTTTTCGGGCTCGTGCGAGACGTAGGCCTCGCTCCAGAAGGCCGCCTCGAGGCCCTCTACGTGGCGCATCCGCTCGGCATTGAAGCCTTCGCGGGCGAAGTCGAAGTTGTAGGTGGTGCGGGCATCGAAGACGGCGGCCCAGCTGTGGCCCTCCTCGTGGGGCGACTGCCGCATGTCGAAGTAGAAGCTCGTTGCGGGCATCACCACCGTCGGATACCCCTTGTCGACGGCATCGAGGCAGGCCCGGACGCTCTCCCAGCCGTGGACGCGGCTCGTGCGCGCCGGTCCGCCGCGCTTGACCGCTTCGTTCCAGAGTGCCGGCCTCTTGCCGTGGGCGGCGAGGATGTCGCTCATGCGCTGCATGAAGATATCCTCGAGCCGGTGCGGGTCGGTGATGCCGCGGCGCTCCATCAGCGCCCGGCAGTCGGGACAGCGCTCCCATTGCGAGGCATCGACCTCGTCGCCGCCGATGTGGATGTAGGGCGAGGGGAAGAGCGCGCAGAGCTCGCCGAGGATATCCTCGAGCAGACGGTAGTTCTCCTCGCGGGCCACGCACCATGCCGAACGGTAGTCGTAGCCGCATGTCGAGACCGTATCGGGACGGTAGTTGCAGCGAATCTCGGGATGGACCGAGGCGATGTTGCGGCTGTGCCCCGGAAGGTCGATTTCGGGGATGATTTCGATGTTGCGTGCCGCGGCGTAGGCAATCAGCTCGCGCATCTGCTCCTGGGTGTAGTAGCCGCCGTACTTTTCGTCCCACTTTCCGTAGATGGGCCGCACGGGCGAGTCGCCGCCTCGGAAGCCGCCGATTTCGGTCAACTCGGGGTGCGATCGGATTTCGATGCGCCACCCTTCGTCATCGCTTAGATGAAGGTGCAACTTGTTTATGTTATGATACGAAAGCAGGTCTATGTAACGTTTCACATGAGGTGCATCCACCCACGTGCGGGCTACGTCGAGCATCATGCCCCGGTAGGCGAAGCGCGGAGCATCCTCGATGTGCAGCGTCGGCAGCCGGAGCGGCAGCGTGCACTCCCGGGCATAGACCTCGGGCGGCAGGAGGCGGAAGAGCTGCTGGATGCCGTTGAAGACGCCGCCGTAGGCGCCGCCCTCGATGGCGATGTGGTCGGGGAGGATGTCGAGCCGGTAGGCCTCCTCGCCGAGCGAGGGGTCGAGCGCCAGCACGAGCGCCGCGTCGGAGGCGTACTGCTCGCTTGCGCCCGCCAGCGGGAGGTACGAGCGCAGGTAGTCGGCCAGCGCCTCGAGCCCCTGTTCGTAGGTGACGAGCGTCGCTCGCGTGAGGAGAAACTCGCCTCCGAGGTCGGTACGGTGGGCCGGTGCGGGTTGTGCCTGGGCCGTCAGTGTGAGGAACCACAGGGCGGCCGCAGAGAGCAGATGACGTATTTTCATGGGGAAAATGGGTGTTTTTGTCTCGTGCAAAGTTATATTTTTTCCGCCGAATTCGTAACTTTGCCTCAATTATGGAGCGAAGGAGCGCTCCGGCCGTCATGCGGACGGCAGCCGCACGGAGACCTCCCGGCGGAGTGCGTCCGGATGCGGACAGGAAGTGTGAAACAGACGATTCAAAGATATTCAATCCTATGGAAGACAAACGTTTGGAGGCCACGGCCCGGCTGCTGGAGGTGATGAACACCCTGCGCCGCGAATGCCCGTGGGACCGCGAACAGACATTCGATTCGTTGCGGAGCAACACGATTGAGGAGACCTACGAACTGGCCGATGCGATTCTCGACCACAACATGGAGAGCATCAAGGAGGAGCTGGGCGACCTGCTGCTCCACGTGGTCTTCTACTCGAAACTGGGCGAGGAGCAGGGCGCGTTCGACTTTGCCGACGTGGCCAATGCGCTGTGCGACAAACTCATCTACCGCCATCCGCACGTCTACGGCGACATCCACGCCAATACGCCCGACGAGGTGAAGGAGAACTGGGAGGCGCTCAAACTGCGCAAGAAGAAGCGCAAGAGCGGCACGCTGGGCGGCGTGCCCCGTTCGCTGCCGGCGATGGTCAAGGCCTACCGCGTGGGCGAAAAGGCCGCCGCGACGGGCTTCGACTGGGAGCGCCGCGAGGATGTCTGGGCCAAGGTCAAGGAGGAGACCGCCGAGGTCGAGGCCGAAATCAACTCGAAAGACCACGAACGGCTCGAGGGCGAGTTCGGCGACCTCTTCTTCGCGCTCATCAACGCCTGCCGTCTCTACGGCGTCGACCCCGAGGCGGCGCTCGAACGGACGAACAAGAAGTTCATCCGCCGCTTCAACTACATGGAGGAGCACGCCGCCGCCGAGGGCCACATGCTGCACGACATGACCCTCGACCAGATGGAGGCGCTCTGGCAGCAGGCCAAGAAGGAGGAGTAGTCCGCTACCCTGCCCGATGCGGCCGGCCGGGCTGCCCTTTCCGAAAAACATGAAACAAAACACGTATACAAAAACGACATTCTCAATATGGCACTGATTCGAAAAGTACGCGGGCACGAGCCCGTCATTGGCGAGAACACCTTTGTGGCCGAGACGGCCGTCATCCTGGGCGATGTGACCATCGGTCACGACTGCTCGATTTGGTACAACACCGTGCTGCGCGGCGATGTGAACAAAATCGTCATCGGCGACCGTACGAACATCCAGGACGGTGTGGTGCTCCACACGATTTACGACAAGGCGAAGCACCCCTCGCAGACCATCATCGGCAACGACGTCTCGGTGGGTCACAACGCAACCATCCACGGAGCCATCATCGAGGACAACTGCCTCATTGGCATGGGCTCCACCATCCTCGACAATGCCCACGTCCCCTCGGGCTGCATCATTGCGGCCAATGCGCTGGTGCTCTCCAACGCCCAGCTGGAGCCCAACTCGGTCTACGCCGGTGTCCCGGCCCGCAAGGTCAAGGAGGTGACGCCCGAGCAGCGTGACGAAATCATCCGCCGGACGGCCCACGACTACATGCTCTATGCGTCGTGGTACACGAAGGAGGAGTAACCCCGCAGACGGAACGACATGGGGCTCCATCCGAAATATTCGGCCGTGATTCTCAACCTGCTGGTTGCTGTGGCAATCAGCCTGGTGGTCAATTTCTCCTACCTGCTGCTCTATCTGGTCGACCAGCGCGAACTCGGCAAGCCGCAGCCCGGCAAGGCGCGGATTGTCGAGCGGCGCGAGACCGGACGGCTCTCGGTGAGCCCCGACGGACACGGCTATCTGGTCTATGAAAACGGCGACAGCGTCTACGTGCCGCAGACGCGCATCCGGAGGCTCGGGCTCGAAGACGGCGACCGCATCGTCGCCGACCTCTCCGTCCGGGGACGCGAGGGGGGCCATCCCCTCATCTCCGACATCCGCTACCGCAACGGCGTGGAGTTCGACTACAGCGCGCTGTTCAACCGGCCGTCGCGGACGGTCGAGATGCTGCTCCAGCTGCTCTACTACCTGGTCGTGTCGTTCATCCTGCTCTCGATTCTCACCTCGGCCCGTCACCGCTACACCTCGCGCGGCTTTGTCAAACGCTCGCTCTGGTGCCTCGTGGCGGCGGTGCTGCTCTACCTGATTGCCCCCGTCACGCAATGGCATACGGGGCGCATCATGTTCAACTTCATGAGCGGGCGGATGCTCGACTACCTGCTGCTGCTCAAGTGTTCGTTCGCCGTGGTGGTCTCGGTGCTCTACGGCCGCATCTACGTGCTCATCTCGCAGCGGCAGGCCGTCGTGCTGGAGAACGAACGGCTGAAGAACGAGAATCTGACGACGCGCTACAACATGCTCGTTGGTCAAATCAACCCCCACTTCTTTTTCAACTCGCTCAACTCGCTGGCCATGCTCGTGCGCGAACGCGACGGAGAGAAGGCGCTGACCTACATCGACCAGCTCTCCTATACGTTCCGCTACATCATCCAGAACGGTCAGAGCACGCTCGTGCCGCTGAGCGAGGAGCTGCGGTTTGCCGAGGCATACGGCTATCTGTTCAAAATCCGCTATGCCGACAAGCTCTTCTTCGATGTCGACGTGGCCGACGAGTACCGCTCGTGGCTGCTGCCGGCCCTCTCGCTGCAGCCGCTCATCGGCAATGCCGTCAAGCACAACGCCATCACGCGCAACCGACCCTTCCACATCTCCATCCGCACCGAAGGGAGCGTGCTGGTGGTGTCGAATCCCCGCATCCCGAAGCTCGAGCAGGAGCCCTCGACGGGCATCGGTCTGCGCAACCTGCGCAGCCGCTGGATGCTCATCACGGGGAGCGACATCGAAATCATCGAGACCGAAGCGGAGTTCACCGTGCGTCTGCCGCTCCGCAAAAACGAGACAAAGGCATGAAAACACTCATCATCGAAGACGAAACCGCCGCGGCACGCAATCTGGAGGCGATTCTTGCCGACATCGAGCCCGACGCCGAGGTGCTGGGTGTGCTGGAGAGCGTGAGCGAGAGCGTCGAGTGGCTGCGCACGCATCCGTCGCCCGACCTGCTCTTCATGGACATCCACCTGGCCGACGGCGACTCGTTCCGGATTTTCGAGGCGGTCGAGGTGACCGCTCCGGTGGTCTTCACTACGGCCTACGACCGCTATGCGCTCGAGGCCTTCAAGGTCAACAGCATCGACTACCTGCTCAAGCCGCTCAACGAGCGGGACGTCCGCCGGGCGCTCGACAAGCTGCGCCGGCTGACGGGCGACGAGCGCCGCGCCTACGGCTCGCGTGTGCAGCGGATGGCTGACCAGCGGCGCGAGGATGTCTTCCTGGTTCATGTCCGCGACCGCATCATCCCGCTGCGTCGCGAGGAGATAGCCTTCTGCTACACCTCCAACGAGCGGGTCACGGCCCATACGTTTGGCGGCGAGGTCTACACGCTCGACAGGACGCTCGAGGCGTTGCAGGCGCAGTTGCCCGGCGACGACTTCTTCCGGGCCAACCGCCAGTTCATCGTGGCACGCCGCGCCGTGAAGGACATCGTCGTCTGGTTCGGCAGCCGGCTGGCGCTCAACCTGCAGGTGGAGACCCCCGAGCGAATCATCATCTCGAAGGCCCGCGTGCCCGAATTCAAGGCGTGGCTCACGTCGGCTCACCCCGCCGGGTAGTCGTTTTGCCGGCGCAAAAAGGCGTTTGACCAGCTGCCCTGCCCTCAATCTTTCACTCTGGCCCTACCTTTGCACTGTGACGAATACGGAAACAGTAACCGGCCGCACGGCGGCCCTAAAAAACAAAGGAACCATGAAAAAGAGATTATTTGCAGCCCTCGCAGCAGTTTGCATGCTGGCCAGCACGAGCGCATTCGCGCAGCAGACCGAAGCTCCCCGCACCAAGGCCAAGCAGCGCCCCACTCCCGAGCAGATGGCTCAGCGCATGAGTGACCGCATGGCCCAGCGCTACGAGCTGACCGATGCCCAGAAGCAGCAGGTCTACGACCTGAGCCTGCAGCAGGTGCAGAGCATGCAGGAGCACCGCCGTCAGATGGTGGCCGAGCGCAAGGCCGCCGACGAGAAGATGAAGGGCATCCTCACCGAGAAGCAGTACAAGCAGTGGAAGGAGGACCAGGCCAAGATGATGCGTACGGCCAAGCACGACCGCGGTGCGAAGCATGCCGGGAAGCATCATGGCGACAAAAAGTAGCTCTTCGGAGGAAAATCCTCGTCGATGACGCCTTCTGCGTCGTACGAAAAGAGGTGTCGGCAGTCGGCTGACACCTCTTTTTTGTCGTTTCACCCCCGCGGGATGGGAAATCCGAAATAAAAGCGTTAATTTCGCATGCGATACGTGCAAACGACGCAAAATAGAAATACTCGAACCTCTACACACAAACATGAAAAGAATCATACTGACCTTACTGTCGAGCCTCCTTGCGGTTGCGGCCTTTGCCCAGAAGGGAAGCGTCACGGCGACGATTGTCGATGCCGAGACGGGTGAAACCATCCCGGGCGCCGTGCTGCAGGTCTCTCCGACGAAGTCTCCCGATACGAAGAGCTTTTTTACATCGGGCTACAAGGGTGCGGTGACCATTCCGGGACTCTCCTACGGGGAGTACAGTGTCGAAGTCTCCTTCCTGGGTTATAATAACGAAACGCGTACGTTCACCGTCTCGTCGGCGCGCCAGAGTCTGGGCGAAATCGCGCTGAAGGCCGGTGTGCAGATAGCCACGGTGGTCAAGGAGGCGAAGGCGCTCCGGACCTCGCAGCGGGGCGATACGCTGAGCTACAACGCCAGCGCCTTCAAGGTCGCGACCGATGCCGACGTCGAGGGTCTGCTCAAGAAGATGCCCGGTATCACGATTACCGACGGCGCGGTCGAGGCCCAGGGCGAGGAGGTGCAGAAAATCTTCGTCGACGGCAAGGAGTTTTTCGGCGAGGATGTCACGACGGCCATCAAGTCGCTGCCGGCCGAGGCCGTGAAGAGCATCGAGGTCTTCGACAAGCTGAGCGATGCGGCCGAATTCTCGGGCATGGACGACGGCGAGGGCTACAAGGCCATCAACATCGTGACGCACGAGAACATGCGTCAGGGCCAGTTCGGCAAGTTCTACGGCGGCTACGGATATGAACCCGACGCCCAGACCGGCACCTCGCACAAGTACATCATCGGCGGCAACGCCAACATCTTCAGTGGCGACAGCCGTGTCTCCGTCATCGGCCTGTTCAACAACGTCAACCAGCAGAACTTCTCGTTCGAGGATATCCTCGGCGTCTCGGGTTCGACGGGCGGCGGCGGTCCCCGTCGGGGGGGGGGGCAGTACATGGTGCGCCCTCACCCGG
>ERZ780060.684-NODE-684-length-13070-cov-4.688206_pt1 | contig 13070 bp, 10 predicted proteins | sample MGYA00511176_ERZ780060 | MGnify/ENA primary metagenome ERZ780060 (study PRJEB29588, sample SAMEA2148374) | human gut metagenome | biome: human gut; feature: human-associated habitat; material: faeces | place: Denmark | collected 2008/2010 ... | reverse complement strand
GTCGTCCTACACGGACCGACATCTTTCTGCACGGCTTTGCCGTGGACGATCCCCGCCGGGAGGAACAAGAAAACGCCCCAAAGTGGCAAGTGAACAAAAATATTATTAATTTTGGCCCCGTGAAACGGACAGGAGCTCCGGCAGAGCGATCTCTGACACTTGGTAATTACGGCAAATCGACCCTGATAATCCGGGCCGTAGAAACTCCGAAAGGTGTCGGATGTTCGCTTCGCGGCGGAGAGCGGATCGAACCCGGCCAGGCGTGCGAAATCGTGGTGACATTCGATGCGTCGCGGCGGGATTACGGTCTTTGGTCGGAGCGATTGATACTTATCGCCAACGACCCCGCGCGTCCGATGCAGAGCATCCGCCTGACGGCCGCTGTCGAAGAGTAAGGTACGAAGAGACCCGGCCGAAACAGGATGCCGGACGGAAAAAGGCGGGAACTCCGACATTTTCCGGCAGACAGGCGCGGTACCGACCTGTACGGACGGAGCCGAGCGGAGAGAACGGAAACAAATAGAACCTTTTATAAAAAAGTAATGTACACAATCCTTGAAAAAAGAGTGCTCGCGGAGAACATCTATTTGATGCGCACTCACGCGCCCCGCGTAGCACGAGCGGCAAAACCCGGACAGTTCATCATCGTCCGCATCGACGAATTCGGCGAACGAGTACCCCTGACCATCTCCGATTACGACGCCGAGCAAGGCTCGGTAACGATCGTCACGCAGGCTATCGGAGCCTCGACCCGCAAGCTCTGCGCCTTGGAGCAGGGCGATGCGCTGGCCGATTTCGTCGGTCCGCTGGGGCACCCCTCGGAGTTCATTCACGAAGATCTCGACACCCTGCGCAAGAAACGCTTCCTGTTCGTAGCGGGCGGCGTGGGTACGGCTCCGGTCTATCCGCAGGTAAAATGGCTTCACGAACACGGGGTGAAAGCCGATGTCATCATCGGTGCCAAGACCAAGTCGATGCTGATCTATACCGAGGAGATGGCCCGCGTAGCGGACAATCTCTACATCGCTACCGACGACGGCAGCGAAGGCTTCAAAGGTATGGTAACGGCCCTGATCAAAGACCTGATCGACAACCGGGGCAAGCAGTACGACGTCTGCGTGGCCATCGGTCCGATGATTATGATGAAGTTCGTCGCCCTGGCCACCCGCAAATACAACCTGAAGACCACCGTGTCGCTCAACACGCTGATGGTCGACGGCACGGGCATGTGCGGCGCCTGCCGCGTGACGGTGGGCGGACACACGCGCTTTACCTGCGTCGACGGGCCCGAGTTCGACGGCCACGAGGTGGACTTCGACGAGGCCATGCGCCGTCAGGGCATGTACCGCAGCGAGGAGGCGCGCGCTGCCGCCATCCTCGCCGAGCGCGAAGCGGGCCACAAGTGCCGCATCGGACTCGACAAGTAGTGCGCCGCAACGTCTAAAGAGAGAACCACATGGCCAACAACCGAATACCCCGCGTACCCGTACGCGAACAGGACCCGCAGGTGCGGGCCACCAATTTCGACGAGGTCTGCTACGGCTACAACGCCGAGGAGGCGATGCTCGAGGCGTCGCGCTGCCTGCACTGCCGCAATCCGCGCTGCGTGACGGCCTGCCCCGTCAACATCGACATTCCCGACTTCATCGCCGCGCTGCACGCCGGCGAATTCCGCCGTGCGGCCGACATCATCGCCCGCGACAGCTCGCTGCCCTCCATCTGCGGCCGCGTATGCCCTCAGGAGACGCAGTGCGAGGGCTCCTGCATCCTGGGCATCAAGTCCGAGCCGGTAGCCATCGGCAAACTCGAGCGCTTCGTCGGCGACTGGAAGCTTGACCACGCCGACGAGGAGCCGCTCCGCACGCCGCAGCGCAACGGCCACCGCGTGGCCGTCATCGGCAGCGGCCCGGCAGGCCTGGCCTGCGCCAGCGACCTGGCCAAGGCGGGCTACGAGGTGAAAATCTTCGAGGCGCTCCACAAGGCGGGCGGCGTGCTGGTGTACGGCATTCCGGAGTTCCGTCTGCCGAAGGAGCGCATCGTGGCGCGCGAAATCGCCGAGGTGAAGCGCCTGGGCGTCGAAATCGAGACCGACGTGATTGTGGGCCGCACGCTCACCATCGACTCGCTGCTCGGCGAGGAGGGCTACGACGCCGTCTTCATCGGCTCGGGGGCCGGCCTGCCCCGCTTCATGGGCATTCCGGGCGAGAATCTCAACGGCGTGGTCTCGGCCAACGAGTTCCTCACGCGCACCAATCTGATGAAGGCCTACAGCGAGCAGTACGACACGCCGATTTACGTGGGCAGGCGCGTGGTGGTCGTGGGCGGCGGCAACGTGGCGATGGATGCCGTGCGCACGGCCCGGCGGCTCGGAGCCGAGGCCACGATCGTTTACCGCCGTTCGGAGAAGGAGCTGCCGGCCCGCAGCGAGGAGGTGCACCACGCCCGCGAGGAGGGCATCCTCTTCCGCATGCTGACCAACCCGGTCGAGGTGCTTGCCGACGAGAAGGGCTGGGTGCGCGGCGTGCGCTGCGTGGAGATGGAGCTGGGCGAGCCCGACGAGAGCGGACGCCGCTCGCCGGTCGTGAAGCCCGGGTCGGAGTTCGACATTGCGTGCGACGTGGTGGTCATGGCGCTGGGCACCTCGCCCAACCCGCTGCTGGCCGCCACCACCGCCGGGCTGGAGACCACGCGCCGGGGCTGCATCGCGGCCGACGAGCAGGGTGCCACCTCGCGCGAAGGGGTCTTTGCCGGAGGTGATGCCGTGACGGGCGCCGCCACGGTCATCCTCGCCATGGGCGCCGGACGCAAGGCGGCGAAGGCTATCGACGCATACATCAGGGGCCGCGAGGCAAAACAGGAGCCGGCAACCCAAACGGCACGGCAATGAAACGGATGAAACGGATGAAACGGATGCTTGCCGCAACGGGCCTGCTGCTCCTCACGACGGCATGCGGCTCGGGAACCACCACCCGTCTTTCGGGCACCATCGCCGAGGTCGGCGACCGCCGCATCGTCGTTCAGCCGGCGACGGGCGAAGAGCCGCGCACCTTCACGACCGACCTTGACGCCGCGGATGCCGCACGGGCGCTGCTCCCCGGAGCCCCCGTTGCCGTGGAGTATCACGGCAGCTACTGCGACGGCATCGAGGCCACGCGCATCGAGACCGACACCACCTACATGGAGGCTGTCGGACGGTGGACCGTGCCCGACCCGATTGCCCCCGATTCGGTGATGGGCATCGAACTGCAGTGCGGAGGAGAAGCCCGCTCGCTCCGCATGGCGACGCTTAGCTACCGCGGCTGGACGCTCACCGGCGAGCGGGGCCGGATTCTGCTTCTGGGCGAGAGCATAGGCAACGGGCAGACAATCCCCTTCTCCGAAAAGGGGCTCATCGCCCGCGGTGCCGACGGACGGCTCACGCTCGTGGTCGATGGGAGCAACCTGCGCTACGTCAAGGAGGAGTAACCCTCCCGGCGGCAGCCACGAAAAAACGCCTTCCGGTCTGGCCGGAAGGCGTTTTTCTGTATCAGGATTGCGGCAGCTTCGCTCGCGGTACAAGCTCAGCCGCCGGTGTCATCATTGAGAGGGGAGAGCAGCCACCGGAGGCTCGGTTGCGTTTGTTTGCAGGACGGCCCCGCCTACTCGCCGGTGCGGTCCAGCATCGTGTCGACCCGCCGGGCAATCATCTGCGGCGTGATGGCCCGCAGGCAGCGGTAGTCACCCCACTTGCAGGGCTTCTTGCCGAAGACCGAGCAGGGACGGCAGGCGAGATTGGCCTGCAGCACCCCTTCGGGCGGAGTGCCGTAGCCGAGGAACCCCAGCGAGGGGTGCGTGGCCCCCCAGACCGAGACCACGGGCGTGGCGGTGAGCGCCGCCAGGTGCATGACCAGCGAATCCATCGAGACAACGCAGTCGAGGTTGGCAATCAGGTCGCGCTCCTCGGCCAGACGCACCCGGCCCCAGAGCGCCGTGACGTTAGGATAGGCCCGCTCCATCTCGGCGGCGAACTCCGCCTCGGCGCCTCCGCCGCTGTGGATGAAGAGCCGCTCGCAGCGCGCCGCAAGCAGCCCCACCGCCTCGCGGGCCAAATCCTCGGGATATGTCTTGCCGCGCTGTGCCGAGAAGGGGGCGAAGCCGAGCCATACGCCCCGCTTTTCGCCCATGGGGTTGGGACGCGGCTGCCGCACGGCGGGCGTCGGGTCCGGGAAGTCGAAGCCCAGGCGCCGAATCACGTCGCAGTAGCGCAGAACGGTGTGGCGAAGCGGCGCGGCGCAGCTCTCGCCGCCGCTCTTCATGCGCATCCATTTGGCCAGGCGCCCCTTGCGGATGTGAGCCACGCGCACGCCGTGCAGCCACATCGAGAGGCGGAAGGCCTTCGAACGCAGCACGCCGTGGACATCGGCCACGGCATCGACCCCCAGGCTCCGCGCACGGGCGGCCAGGCGCCACATGCCCCGCAGCGAGTGCTCGGCCCCCTTGGTGTCGACATCCAGAAAATCGACGTCGAGCCCCTCGAAGAAGGGGCGGAAGAGGGGCCGTGTCGCCACGGTCACCTTCACGTCGGGACAGGCCGACTGGAAGGCCCGCAGCGTATGGGGCAGCATCGCCACGTCGCCCATGGCCGAGGTGCGCAGCACCAGCAGGTGGCCCGGCCGCTTACTTCTTGCCATAGAGCACGGGGTTGAGCGCCGGGTCATTGTACATCTTCATCTGCTTGTAGGTCTTCATGTACTTGCGGCCCGCCTCGATATCCTCCAGCAGCTCCTCGATGGCCTTCGAGAGGTCCTTCTGCTGCGTGAGCAGCACGTCGAGCTTGCGGCGGCACGCCTCGCGGTGCGCCTCGTCGACATCCGTGCGCTCGGTCTCGCGCTCCATGTGGTAAATCTTCAGCGCCAGAATCGAGAGGCGGTCGATGGCCCACGCCGGCGTCTCGGTGTTGAGCCGTGCGTCGGGCAGCGGCTTGACGTCGCGGTACTTCTCCAGGAAATAGGAGTCGATGTACTCCACCATGTCGGTGCGCTCCTGGTTCGAGCGGTCGATGCGGCGCTTGAGCGCCAGCGCCTCCACCGGGTCGATGTCCGGGTTGCGGATGATGTCCTCGAGGTGCCACTGCACCGTGTCAATCCAGTTTTTGTGGTAGAGCAGATGGTCGAGCGTCGCAGGCTCGTAGGGGTTCGAAATCGGATGGTCCACATCGTCGTGGAGGTGGTAGTCGGCAATGGCCCGGTTGAAAATCCGGTTGGCGTTCTCGGTAAACATAACGGTTGGTTGCGTATTGTTGGGTTTGAATTGTTAATTTCGGCGGAAAGTCCTATCTTTGTCTTCAAAGTTTAACAAAGATAATGAATATTTCCAGAAAAGCAATACTTGCGCTCATCATCCTCCTTGCGGCTGCACCCCTTGCGGCCCAGCAGCGCGCCACGCGCCAGACGCTCGAGGAGTATGTCGACCGCTACAAGAGCATCGCCGTCGAACACATGGAGCGCTACGGAATCCCCGCCAGCATCACCATGGCGCAGGGCATCCTCGAATCCGACTCGGGCAACAGCTGGCTCTCGCTCCACTCGAACAACCACTTCGGCATCAAGTGCAAGCGCGACTGGAAGGGCGAAAAGGTCTACTACGACGACGATGCCAAGGGCGAATGCTTCCGCGCCTACCCCTCGGTCGAGGCGTCGTACCGCGACCACGCCGAATTCCTCGACACGCAGCCCCGCTACGACTCGCTCTTCGCCTATGCGCACGACGACTACCGCAGCTGGGCGCGGGGGCTCAAGGCCGCGGGCTACGCCACGGCGCCCGACTATGCGCAGCGGCTCATCCGCATCATCGAGGAGAACGAGCTCTACCTGCTCGACCGCACCGACGGTCTACGGCTCTACGCCTCGCGCCACGGTGGCGCGAGCGACCCCGAGACCTGGTTCGCCGAGCAGAGCAGCGTCGAGCAGGTGGCCGAAGCGGTCACCGGCGGCATCGACCCCGACAACTACCGCGTGACCATCAACGCCCACAACGGCTACAACGTCTACGTCAATAACGGCGTGCACTACGTGCTGGCCAAGGAGAACGACACCTACGAGCATATCGGCAAACAGTTCCGGCTCTCGGCACGCAATCTGCGCAAGTTCAACGACGTGAAGCGGGGCGACCAGCCCATGACGGGCGAGGTGGTCTACATCGGCCGCAAGAAGCGGCGCTGGGAGGGCAACGCCCAGACGCACATCGCCCGCGAAGGCGAGACGGTCTACGCCGTGAGCCAGTCCTACGCCATCCGGATGCGCTCCATCGAGAAGCTCAACCGCATCTCGGCCGACACGCCCCTCGAAAAGGGACAGCAAATCAGAATCCGTTAAAAAAACGACATACGACCTATGGAAACCACACCCCTCCGTGCGAAGATACTCGAAACCGTCGTCGGTAAATCGAATCTCAAACAGAAGGTCTTCGACAACACCTTTGCGGCATTCAACCTGCTCAAGGACACGCTCTTCGAGCTGGCGGCCGAGATGGACGACGAACTGGACGGCAAGCTGGACCGCCGCACGCGGCTCGAATACCGCGACCGCGGCAAGTTCGAGGCGCAGCTGCAGATTGCCAGCGACCTGCTGATTTTCCAGATGCACTCCGACGTCTTCACCTTCGACGACAACCACCTCATCTGGCAGAACGCCTACGTGCAGGAGCACCGCGAGAATGCCTACTGCGGCGTCATCAACATTTACAACTTCCTGTCGGACTCCTTCAAGTTCAACCGCAACGCCGACGAAGGCTACCTCATCGGGCGCATCTTCATCAACCGCGAGAACTGCTACTTCGTCGAGGGCAAGCAGCAGTCGTCGCTGCGCGCCACGAACTTCGGCAAGGGCGAAATCAGCCGCGAGGCGCTGCTGGACATCCTCGAGGCGGCCATCTACTATGTGCTCAACTTCGACCTGCTGCTGCCTCCCTACGAGGACAACAAGCGGGTGACCGTCGACCAGTTCAACACCAAGCTCGACAACTCGAAGTTCGTGACAGGCAAGCGCCTGGGCTACGACTTCAACGTCGACGACATCTGATGGCGGAGGGCCTGAGAGGCCTCCGCAGACCCGGACACGAGAAACATCGAACGAACACCACCACAACCATCTTGAAGAGACAACTCCTCCTGCTGGGCACCCTGCTGCTGCTTGCGGCCGGCGCCCGGGCACAAGACTACGAGGCCATCGCCCGGCTCAAGGCGATGAACGAGCGGGTGAACGGCCTCCGCTCGACGGCCGACGGCGAGCACTACACCGTCATCGAGGGCGACAACATCATGCGCTACGCCTATGCCGAGGCGACGCCGGGAGAGGCGCTGCTCCCCGCCTCTTCCAATCGATTCCCCATCACCGACTACGAACTCTCGGCCGACGAGCGCAGCATCCTCATCGCTTCGGGACAGACGCCCATCTACCGCCACTCCTACACGTCGAGCTACCTGCTCGCCGCCGACGGCCGCATCCGCCCCGTGCTGAGCGACGCCACGCGGCCGCGCGACGCCTCCTTCTCGCCCGACGGGCAGTCGATTGCCTACTCGTCCGAGAACGACCTCTACGTCCACGACCTCACAAGCGGCCGCACGCGCCGCATCACCGACGACGGCCGCTGGAACGAGGTCATCAACGGCACGACCGACTGGGTCTACGAAGAAGAGTTCGGCTTCACGAAGGCCTACGCCTTCTCGCCCGACAGCCGCCGCATCGCCTACCTGCGCTTCGACGAGAGCCGCGTGCCGCTCATGGAGATGATGCGCTACGACGGCCGGCTCTACAACGAGGCCTACACCTTCAAGTATCCCAAGGCCGGCGAGCGCAACTCCGAGGTCGAGCTGTGGCTCTGCGACCTTACAACCGGGGCCAAGCGGCGCATCGACACGGGCGCCGAGCGCGACCAGTACATCCCGCGCATCGGCTGGACGCCGGGCGGCAAGCTCTGGTTCATGCGGCTCAACCGGCAGCAGAACACCTTCGAGGTGATTCTCTGCGAGGAGAACGGCGCACAGCGCACCATCTACGAGGAGCGTTCCGAGCAGTATGTCGAGCGCGTCGACGACCGCACGGTGACCTTCATCGACAAGGACCGCTTCCTGGTGCGCCAGGAGAGCCACACGGGCTACATGCACCTCTACCTCTACAGCATCCGCCGGGGTCCCCTCGCCCAGGTGACCCGGGGGGCGTGGGAGGTGACCGAGCTGGTGGGCGTTGCCGACGGCCGCGTCTACTACCTCTCGAGCGAGGGGTCGCCGCTGCGCCGCAACCTCTACCGCGTGGCGCTCGACGGCAGCCGCAAGGAGCGTCTGACCCACGGCGAGGGATACTACACGATTGACCCCAGCGCCGGCATGAAGTACTACATCGCCACCTTCTCCAACGCCACGACCCCCAACCGCGTCGAGGTCTGCACGTCGGACGGCACGACGGTCCGCACGCTTGCCACAAGCGCGCAGCTCGCCCACGAGCTGCAGGCGACGCAGCGCCCCGCGAAGGAGTTCTTCACCTTCGTTACGGAGCGGGGCGACACGCTCAACGCCTACATGGTCAAGCCGCGCGACTTCGACCCCGCGAAGCGCTACCCCGTGCTGCTGACCCAGTACTCGGGCCCCGGCTCGCAGCAGGTGCTCGACCGCTGGTCGCTCGACTGGGAGGATGCGCTGGTCGATGCCGGCTACATCGTCGCCTGCACCGACGGACGCGGCACGGGATGCCGCGGCGAGGCCTTCAGGAAGCGGACCTACGGCCGGCTGGGCGCCCTCGAGGTCGAGGACCAGCTCTCGTTCGCCCGCTATCTGGGAGGGCTTGCATACATCGACCCGGCACGCATCGGCATCTACGGCTGGTCCTACGGCGGATTCATGGCGCTGGGCTGCGCGCTGAAGGGCCACGGGCTCTTCCGGATGGCCATTGCCGTGGCTCCGGTCACCTCGTGGCGCTACTACGACACCATCTATACGGAAATCTACAACGGACTGCCCCAGTTCAACGCCCGGGGCTACGACGACAACTCGCCGCTCAACTTCGCACGGATGCTCGACGACAAGCGGACGCGGCTGCTCATCATCCACGGCACGGCCGACGACAACGTCCACTTCCAGAACTCGATGGAGATGGCGCGGGCGCTCAACCGGGCCGGCAAGCGCTACGACATGATGGTCTATCCCGACCAGAACCACTCGATGCTGCCCGACGATACGCACAACGTCCGTCAGAAGATGGTCGACTACACGCTCGAGCACCTCTGACGATGGAGGAGGCGCAGCTGCTCTACGTGACGACGCCCGTGGCGGAGCTCGGCATCACGGCCACGCCGCGGGCCGTGACCTCGGTCTTCTTCCGGGCGCAGCCCCCGACAGCCGCCAGCGGAGCACGTGAGGTGACGCGCGGCGAGGCGCAGAGGCTGCTGCGCGAGGCGGCCGACCAGCTGGAGGAGTACTTCGCCGGGCTGAGGCGACGCTTCACCCTGCCGCTCGAACTGCGGGGAACCCCCTTTCAGCGCGCCGTCTGGGAGGCCGTCGGACGGATTCCCTACGGCGAGGTACGCAGCTACGCCCGAATCGCCGCCGAAATCGGCCGGCCGGGAGCCTGCCGCGCAGTCGGGATGGCCAACCACCGCAATCCGGCCGTACTCCTCATCCCCTGCCACCGCGTGGTCGGCAGCGACGGTTCGCTGACGGGCTATGCGGGCGGCGTGGAGGCCAAACGCCTCCTGCTGGAGCTGGAGCGGAACTACAAGTGCGATACGGAGCCGGAGGCGGCTTCGTCGAATGTGTCGAAAGAGACTCTTTTCTGAAACTTACTCCCCGTCAAACAGATTCAGGGCCGTATGCAGCGTACGGTCATACCCCTCCATGCAGTCACAGGCATAGAGCGGAACGATACGGTCGGGCACGACACCCTGCGCATGGTGCGGCTCGCCCTCCATGCCGCGCATGCGCATGCCGGTCATCGAGAAGGGGAAGAGCGGGAGGGCGAACTGCGTCATGTCGCCCGTGGTTCCAGCGGTCGTCTGACCGACAATCCCGCCCAGACGGTAATGGCGCACCATCAGAAGGATGGTCTCGCCCCAGCTGACCGTAGAGGCATCGCAGAGGAAGAGGGCGGGAAGCGCCACATGCGGCGCCCGCGCCCGAAGCAGCTCCGTGCCGATGCGCCACGAGATGCCCTGCCGGAAGGGGTAGCGATGGACGGGCACCTCCGTCGCCGGAGCAGCCGCATCCACGGCAATCAGATGGGCCAGAACAGCCTCGAAGCGCACCGACGGAAGGCCGCGCAGGTCGAAGCAGAGCCCGCGCAGGTCGGGCGTCAGCGCCTCGAGGAAGCGCTTCTCGTCCAACTCGGGTGAAGTGGCATCGACGTAGAGAATTCCATTCCCGCAGCGTACGAGCGGCTTTCGGCCGTGCACTCCCGTCGGAGCCTCCTGAAGCTGCGCCGGAAGCGTATCCAGACGCACCACACCGGCCGGGTCACTGCTGCCGAGAAGGAACTGAGTGCCGTATACAGGCGCGGCGAAGAGCTCGCGCTCCGCCAACCGGTCGCGGTGCCCGGCCGTCGCGGCGCACGTCACCGCCCGGCAGCGCTCCATGCGCTCCATGGCGGGCCGGCCGTCGATGGTGTGCAGCATGCGCCAGGGCTGCGCCGAGTCGGTTTCCAAACGGACAAGCAGCGTATCGTTCACCAGCCGAGCCTCGGCCGCAGCATAGAATTCGGGCAGATAGGTAGACTGAAGGCCGGAGAGCGCCATGTCTCGCCGCACGAAGAGGTGGCCGTCCTTCACCGGATGGAAGAGGCGGCACAGCAGCTCGCGCCACTCGAGAATCGTCTCGAAACGCTCCACGCGCTCCATCGAGAGCGCCTCCTGCAGGAAGGGCTCCAGACGGCGCTCCCAGTCGAGCGAATCCTCCTCGTAGTAGGGATAAAAGTGGCGGATGATGTTCCAGCGGACCGTCACGTCGGCCACACGCACCGCCGGGTCCGAGAGCAGCCCAAAGACGAAGCTGCGCCGGCGGGAGAGGCCCGACTCGGCACTCCGGTGGCTGTCCCAGCTGCGCCTGGCCTCGGAGAGCAGACGGCGCGTCGCCGCCGCATCGAAAGCCTCGCGGGGCAGGGCATGCTGGATGTGGAGGACGCGCCCTCCGAAGAGCCGGTAGGCGTAGTAGCGCCGGGCCACGGGCGCCGCGACAGAGTCCCGGCCCACGCGAACGAGCCTTTTATAATAAGGTATGTAATCGGCAAGACCCGGAATGAAGAGCCGCGCGATGAAGGGAATATGAAGCTCCCCGGAGCCGCTGTAGAGATAATAGGAGGCGGGAGCATCCGCTGCGTGCGCCGCCGATGCGGCGTCCGAAGCCAACGTATCCGCCAATACGGCCTCCGAGGCTGCATCCTCGGGCGCCGGGGCGGGGACGTCCGAGAAAAAGAGGGTCGGGGCAAGCGGTCGGAATACCTGCTCCAAAGGCTGCGACCCGGCCCTTGAGGCGAGCAGTGCGCAGACCTTCATCCAGTCGCTCTCCGACCAACGCTGCGTATAGGGATTGGGCGAGAAGTAGCGGACGATGCCGTACGCACGGGCGAACTCGGCATACCGGGAGACATCCCCGGCACGTACGACGCCGACACAGGCAACCAGACTGCACGCCAGCAGAAGAAATTTTTTCATCATAAGCCGATTGGTCAAAAGGGACTGCAGCGGATGCCTTGCGACAGAAGCCCGACCGTCCGCATCCCCATCCGAAATACAAATATAATGTTTTTAACCAAAGAGCAAGTGTGTCCGAACCTCCACGCCTCTTCCTACGGCCCGTTCAGGTCCAGAATCTTCTCCGGAAGTTCGTCCATATCCGGTCATACTCCGTCTCCGCCTATCAGGCAGTTCGGCCGTTCGCAGGCGGGGACAAAATAAGGTCAGACCCGCGAGGTCCGACCTTACCATCCGCATGGAGCGGTAAAAACTCCGGTCCGAAATCCCGGACGGACAGGACAACGGCCATCAGTATCTGAAACCGATGGAGAGAAAGGCATGGCCGCAATTGGAGATACCCTTCGTGCTCGAATCGATATACCGGTAGCCCAGTTCGACAATCGGCGAAAATCTCCCCGACCGGATATACCAGGCCAACGATAGGTCATAGGAGGTACGCTTCCAGTCAGGTGAGCCCACACTGCTCAACGCCTTCGCCCGCACGTCAAGCGCATGGATACTTCCAGACCGTTCAGCAACTTCACGCCCAGACCGCCGCCCAGACTGACCCCATTGTAATAACTCTTGATATCGGCATGCCTATAGAGGGCGACATTGTCTTCCGCCGAGACAAAGAGATATGAAATGGAGACGAACTCTACATGAACCTTGAACGAAAAGTCAATGGGCGTAATCCCCTTGCTCTCGGTTCCCGCCCCCGCCATAAACTCGAAGTGTGTGCGGTCCATGAAGGTCTGCGCACGTAACCCGACGGCGGTAAACACAAGCAAAAGCATCGTTAGGAAAGCAGCTCTCTTCATAATCTCCGTGTGCTAAATGTTAAATAGGTCAAACTGGTATAAAATAAATCTCGAACAATGCGTGAGCAGATGACATTTGTGCAGTCTCGCTTATTTATAACAAATATAATATTTTACAGGAAAACAAATATGTAAAGGAAATTAAAGAAGCCGCCGCCTATCAAGGAGGGGGTTGGGGTGGGTGGCTGCATCGTTGGCGGCAGGCCGCCGCTTCAAGGGCAACTCCGGCCTAAACGCATGAGCGTGGCACCGCGTCGCTTCGTCGCCCGCATTGGCTACTCAGCATCCTCCCCACACAAGGTTCTGCGACCTCCTTCCGCCGGCGCAGCCTTCCGCTCTTCCGTCCGCACACACGCCTGCCTGCCAACACACCTGCTACCCGATAGCACGCTACGTTTAGAAAACGCTCCCGAGGCAGAGGCAGTTGCCGAGATGCAGCCCCACCAGCTCCGGGTCCCGGCACCGCGCGCCGTTCGCCGCCAGGCACAAAAAAAGGTCAAACCTTGTGAGTCTGACCTTGAAGAGGCGGCTACCTACTCTCCCACGGGAGAACCG
>ERZ780060.676-NODE-676-length-13172-cov-5.425631_pt1 | contig 13172 bp, 5 predicted proteins | sample MGYA00511176_ERZ780060 | MGnify/ENA primary metagenome ERZ780060 (study PRJEB29588, sample SAMEA2148374) | human gut metagenome | biome: human gut; feature: human-associated habitat; material: faeces | place: Denmark | collected 2008/2010 ... | reverse complement strand
CGGGAGAATCCGACTCGGCCATACCGATATAGGATGTATTCCTGCCGAATGCCGAAACACAATAATACAAACGATAAATACCCTGATAAGGCATCAGATAAGGAGCCCAGATATTAGTCGCCCCTTTTCCCTCCGCCTGACTATGAACCCATTCTATAGCCGGAGCAGGAATCTCGGGAAAAGCCCAGCCCACAAAATCCCAATGTACCAAGTCTTTTGATTTGCGTACCTGGACAAAACCCAGAGGCACATTCTTCTCTTTCGCCTCTTTCCGGTTCTCAGCAAAAATAGCATCGGTAGAATACAGATAATAAGTATCTCCTATTTTTTTACAAGCCGGGTCGTGTACATTATATGTTCCCCACTGCTTGTAATTCTCCATAGATGAAAGAGCGGTATAATCATCAGCCCAAGGATTGGGAGAAGGGACAGGCACGAAAGCCGTAGGTGCACTGCATGATGCCAATACCCCTACGGCCAACAGGCCTAAACCGACCAACCTATTTATTATTAACCTTTTCATGTCCATGAATAATCTTTGAGGGAAAAATTGCTGTTTCATAGTATTTTTTTATTATGTGACCATTTGCTAATGTACTAATTTGCCAATGACATGCGGCATATAACGCAGCCAACTGTCACATTGACTAACTATTATTAATGCAAATATAACTGCAATCAAAAGCTCGCCAGGTGGACAATATCGCTTAAAGGGTGGACATTTGTGCAGCAGAGGGATAAAAATGATTTATTTGTTTTTGAGGAAAAACGAAAAGGTATATCTTTGTATAAGTAACGGTATATTCTTACGTCATTAATGAACAACACACTATGAAAAAACATTGTTTTCTATTCGCTCTGTTCATCTTTTTATCTAGTCTGTATATGCAAGCTGAAGGAACAGCCGGAAAATGGTCCGAACGTTATAATTTCACTGCCATTACGATGGATGAAGGACTGCCTCACAACTTTGTGGATGATATATTGAAAGACAGTCAGGGCTTTTTATGGATCGCTACCCGCGGGGAAGGAATCGCCCGTTATGACGGTTATGAATTCACCGCCTTCCATATGGGAAACACCCGTATCAAGCTACGAAGTAACTTTATAAACAAACTGTGTGAGGATAACTTCAAGCGTATTTGGGCTGTCAGTGAAATGGGTATTGACATACTGGATATACAAACCATGCAGACAGTACAAGTCACTGATATGAAAGACAAACTTATTTCACTGTGTAACCGCCCCTCTCATCTTATTCTCCATAGCAAAGCGGGAAATATTTGGGTTTGTTCGGAAAACAATTTATTCAAAATTACCTTTGACAAACAAGGAGATATAAAACAAATTATTAAAACATGCGAAGTACCGGCAGGAGAATCCATCCGGACTATTTGTGAAGTAGAAGACTATCTCTGGATAAACTACAAAGACGGTATCTACCGCATCAAAGAATCGGCTATGGAAGTACAGGAACCCACATTCATTTCATCTGCCCTTCAATTACCCGGTGTGTCCATACAAGTAATCTGCCGGAAAGAAAATGAAATTTGGATTGGCAGCGCACAAGGCCTTTTCCGATACAATATGGATACGGAACTGATGAAGCATTATATGTATGATCCGAATGACAATAGTTCGCTTTCCCAAAACTTTATCACAGACATAGCAGAAACAGGAGAACATACCATGCTGGTTGCCACCCTAAAAGGTATAAACCTTTATAATGCGTTGACAGACAATTTTGAGCGGATAAATAAAGATACCGGAGAAGGAGAAATCGTACAAAACACATTAAACTGTGACTTCGTAAACTGTCTGCTGACCGATGGTGATATTATCTGGGTAGGCACCGAAGTGGGAGGTCTGAACAAGATGAGCCGCCGGATGCTGTTCGTACAAAACTATTATCATACTCCCGCCATTCCCGGAAGTCTTTCCCAAAATCCCGTCAATGCCATTTATGAAGACCCGTCGGGTGTTTTATGGGTAGGAACCGTAGAAGGAGGTTTGAACCGGCGGGCTCCCGGCAGCAACACTTTTGAGCACTATACTACCGATGCACCCGCCCACCTAAGCCATAATACCGTCAGTTGCTTTACCAGCGATAACGATGGAAGACTTTGGATGGGAACTTGGGGAGGAGGCATAGGATGGATAGATATGAAAAATCCGCAGAACAAACAATTTCACCACATAGAAATACCCGAATGCGGAGACTTCTCATGGGGATGGGCCGGAAGTATCTGCTATGACCACTTGAATAATGCCATCTGGGTAGGAACCAGTATCAATATCTATGTTTACGATTTGAAAACACAAACGCTCACCGAACCATTCAAGGGTATGAACCTAGGTGGAATTGAAGGCTGTACAGGATACTATATAGATAAGGATAACCACCTGTGGCTGGGACTTACAGAAGGACTTTGCCGAATAGATCTAAGCAGTTTGAAAGCCCCCAGACTGATTTATCAACTCTGGAGGATCAAGCTGGACGAACCGGAATCAAAGTTGAAGGAAAGGGTAACCTACATCACCCAGTCTAAAGACGGAACCCTTTGGATAGGCAGCAACGGATATGGTTTCTACAAATCCTCACCAACAGAAAACGGAGAATATACCTTCCGCTCCTTCACCACCGAAGACGGACTGATAAACAACAGTGTCCGCTGCATATCGGAAGATAAAGAAGGGTATCTTTGGATTACCACCACCAACGGACTCTCCCGCTTCAATCCTAACAACAACAGCTTCTTTAACTATACCCGGAAAGACGGGCTATTATCCAACCAGTTCTATTGGAACGCAATATGCCGTGCCGCCAATGGAGATTTGTATGTAGGAAGTACTAAAGGGCTGTCTGTAGTCAAACCAGTCATAGACACAAATCCCAAGGAGGCTGTTCCTCTGGCATTCACCCATGTTCGTGTGGCCAATGAAGAACGATTGTACACAAACGGCACCCTACAGTTACACGAACGCGACAAATCTCTCTATATTGAATTTGCCGCATTGGATTATGATGCATCGACATTTGCCAATTATTATTACCGCTTGAAAGGATTTGACGACAAATGGATAAAAGTACCGGCCAACAGACGACAAGCCGCCTATACCAATCTGCGTCCCGGCAACTATACTTTCGAACTGCGTTATGCCCCCGACGGCAAACAATGGCTGGAAGAAATGGCAGAACTCCACATTGCCGTATCACCTTATTTCTATAAAACCATCTGGTTCATTCTGTCCATATTGGTTCTTCTATCTTTCCTTATATATAAGGTATTATCATGGAGGCTTCGTTCGTTAAAAGAACAACAAGAAATGCTCCACATCAAAGTAGAGGAACGTACCCGTGAACTGGAAGAACAAAAAAAACTGCTTTCCACTCAGGCAAGCGAGCTCTATCGTCAAAACCAACTATTGAAACAGCAAAACGAAAAAATAACCAAACAAAAAGGGCAACTGATACAAATGTCAAAGAAAGTACAGGAATTGACGGTTGACAAACTCGCCTTCTTCACCAATATCACCCATGAATTCCGTACTCCGTTGACATTAATCGTAGGACCTATAGAAAGGGCATTGAAACTAAGCTACAATCCTCAAGTCATTGAACAATTACATTTTGTGGAGCGCAACTCAAAATATCTGCTCTCACTGGTCAACCAATTAATGGACTTCCGCAAAGTAGAATCAGGGAAAATGGAAATTGTCCGCAACCCGGGCAATTTTGCCAAATTACTCAATGAACTACTAGTACCCTTCGACGCATATGCTTCCGAAAGAGGAATAACCATCGAACGTCGCTTCCGCCTTCCTTCATGTGAAATAATGTACGATGAGGATGCCATGCATAAAGTGATTGTCAATTTAATAGGAAATGCTTTGAAATTTACCCCCAAAGGAGGACAAATTACCATCTATGCCACCCCCCTCCGCCAGGAAGAGCAGGAAAAGTTATTCATCTGTATTCGGGATACAGGACCAGGACTTCCCGAAGAAGAGATAGACAAAGTATTCAACCGCTTCTACCAATCACAAAATAAGACGCATTCCTCTATCAACGGACAAAGCGGGACTGGAATCGGTCTCTATCTATGCAAACGAATTGTCCAGTTGCATGGAGGTTCAATTTGTGCCAAGAATAATCAGAGCAAAGGATGTTCTTTCCGTATTTTACTTCCTTTGCAATATGCCGATGCGGACAGTCTGCCCACACCAACAGAGCAAGTTAAAGAACCGGTCGACTCTCCGATGACATTGCAACCTGCCACCAATGGAAAACTGACGATTCTGGTAGTAGAAGACAACAAAGATATGCGCGACTATATCCGTTCCATTCTGACCGAATATTATAACGTACTTGAAGCATCCCAAGGTGAAGAAGCATTGACTGTGCTCCAATCCCAGAACGTGGATTTCATAGTCAGTGACTTGATGATGCCTGTCATGGATGGTATGGAACTGTCCCGCCGGGTAAAATCCAATTTCGCCATCTCACATATCCCCTTCCTGATGCTCACAGCCAAAACATCCAACGAATCGCGCATTGAAAGTTTCCGTATAGGTGTAGACGAGTACCTTTTAAAACCATTTGATGACACTTTGCTGCTGGCCCGGATATCCAATATACTGGAAAACCGCAAACGTTTCCAACAAAAGTTCTCATACAGTATGGACGTGGATGCACTGAATATCGAAAAAGAATCCAGTGACAAGAAATTCCTGGACAAGGCGATGCAGATTGTGAAAGAAAACTATAAGAACTCCTATTACGAAATAAGCGATTTCATCGAAGCAATGGGGGTAAGCAAAAGTTTGATGAACAAAAAAATGCAAAATCTGACGGGACAGTCTGCCGGACAATTCATGCGTAACTACCGACTGAATCTTGCGCGGGAACTTATTATCCGTAACCGGCTGACGCACAATATGAATATATCTGAGATAGCATACGAAGTAGGATTCAATGATCCCAAATACTTCACACGCTGCTTTACAAAACATTTCGGAACAACACCCAGTTCGATGATGGAGAATGGAACCGACTGACTTATTCCAGAGCGTAAAATGAACGGATTGTATACCATAAATGCTCCGTTTTTCTACGCTCTCGTCTTGCTAAATAAATTATCTTTGCCCTACATTATAATAGCATATTTAATACCCATGAAAAAACAATTTATGACTTGGCTGCTTGCCATCACTACAATGTCAGCTTTTGCCCAACAAGCTACAGTTACAGGACCCGACTCCTTTTTAAGAGTAAATGTATCCGTAAAACAAGGCATCCCCGTTTATTCCGTCACCTATAAGGACAAGACCATCCTGGAAGATTCACCTTTAGGTTTCATTGCCAATGTGGGGGACTTCAGCCGAGATATGACTTTCACCGGACAAAAAGAGAATAAAATAGATAAAACCTATACACAAGACCGTATCAAACAATCACAAATTCATTATCAAGCCAATGAACTTACATGCACCTTTACCAATAAAGAAAAGAAAAATATAAATATAATATTCCGCGTAAGCAACAACGATATTGCTTTCCGCTACGAAATGCCCAAATATGGCGATACAGGAAGCATAGTGATAGAAAAAGAAACGACAGGTTTTGACTTCCCATCCTTCACCACTACTTTCCTGTGCCCGCAAAGTGACGCCATGATAGGTTGGAAACGCACCAAACCCAGCTATGAGGAAGAATATAAGGCTGACGCTCCTATGAATGTACGTTCACAATATGGGCACGGTTACACATTTCCTTGTCTGTTCCATGTAGGAGAAAATGGCTGGGCACTTATCAGTGAAACCGGAGTAGACAGCAAATACTGTGGCTCACACTTAAGCGATGCTACTGCCGACGGACTTTATACCATCGCTTTCCCCATGCCCGAAGAAAACAACGGTAACGGCACGGCATCTCCCGGCCTTGCATTGCCCGGTTCCACTCCCTGGCGTACTATTACTGTAGGCGAAAACCTGAAACCGATTGTAGAAACAACGATTCCATGGGATGTCGTGGAACCTCTCTACCCAACGGAGCATACATACAAAATGGGACGCGGAACCTGGAGCTGGATACTTTGGCAAGATGGCAGCATCAATTTCGACGATCAGAAAAAATATGTAGATCTTGCTGCCGCCATGGGATATGAATATGTATTGATAGACAACTGGTGGGATACCAACATCGGCCGTGAACGTATGAAAGACTTCATAGACTATGCACACAGCAAGAAGGTTGATATATTTTTATGGTATAGTTCCAGCGGCTACTGGAATGATATAGTGCAAGGTCCTACCAACTATATGGACAATCCCATTATCCGTAAAAAGGAAATGAAATGGCTACATAATATAGGAGTAAAAGGGATCAAAGTAGATTTCTTCGGAGGTGACAAGCAGGAAACCATGCGTCTGTACGAAGCCATCCTGAGCGATGCGGATGATCATGGACTGATGGTCATTTTCCACGGCTGTACCCTTCCTCGCGGATGGGAGCGTATGTATCCTAATTATGTAGGAAGTGAAGCCGTGCTCGCATCGGAAAACCTGATTTTCCAACAACATTTTTGCGATGAAGAAGCATTTAATGCCTGTCTACATCCATTTATCCGCAACACCATCGGTTGCATGGAGTTTGGTGGCACATTCCTCAACAAACGCCTCAACCGCAACAATGACGGCGGAAGCATACGCAAGACCACTGATGTATTCCAACTGGCAACAGCCGTTTTATTCCAAAATCCTATTCAGAATTTTGCGTTGGCGCCTAATAACCTGACCGATGCCCCCCAAGTTTGTTTGGATTTCATGAAGCAAGTTCCCACCACATGGGACGAAACAAGATTCATTGACGGCTATCCGGGCAAATACGTAGTACTGGCACGCCGGCATGCCGATCAATGGTATATAGCCGGAATCAATGCACAAAAAGAACCGCTGAAATTAAAGTTGAACCTTCCCATGTGTACTAAAGGAGATAAAGTGATGCTTTATCAGGACGATAAAAAACTAAATCCTCACGCTGAAGAGATAACATTAAAAAAGAATGATGAAGTCAGCATTACGATGCAGGCGGAAGGAGGATTTTTACTTGTGAAATAATTCCTTTCAGAGAATTGTATTTTATCCCTCATGTAGCCGGACAGTCCTTCACCAGGTTGTCCGGCTACATGACTTTATATAAAAAAAGCCTTCTCCTAAGCCTATCTCACCACCTCCAAAAGACGCAAACTATAAGCGGAATAAATACATTTTTTTCCATTATCCATTCGTCCACCCTATAAAACCGTTTGTCCACCCCTGTTTACGGCATAAATTTTACTTTTGTCATGCAATCGGTACTCAACTTTCGGAAGAGACCCCTGCTTTTAAAATTTAATCCTAATCTTAAATATTATGAAGAATAGCTCCAGCATATTTATAAACTCTGTGGTTTGTCTACCTAGAGTATTCAACATTGGATTGTACAATAATCCAACATCTCAATTCAATATATCAGCAACAATTTAATCTACTAATTTAATACTTAAAAAAATGAGGAAACATTTATTATTTTCCGTAATGCTTAGTCTGTGTGCTATGGGTGGCATGATGGTGTATTCCACACCTGTTATGGCTACCGTGGCGCAATCTCCGACTATCAAGGTTCGCGGTCAAGTTATCGATGAACAAGGTGAACCCCTCACAGGAGCTACCGTCAGAATCAAAGACGGACAAGGCGGAACCATTACTGATGTGGACGGAAACTTCCAATTGGAGGTTGCCGGTAACGCTATCCTTTCGATAAGCTATGTAGGCTACAAGGATCGTGAAGTAGCTGTTCGCAACCGCGCCATCATTGAATCCATCCAATTGCAACCCGACAATCAGATGCTTGAGCAGGTAGTTGTCATCGGTTATGGTACACAGAAGAAATCCGACTTGACTGGTTCCGTAGCCGTAGTAGAATGCGGAAGCCCTGAAACAGACATCCCATTCCAATATCTCCACCATGCTCGAAGGTAAAGTATCAGGCGTACAAGTCACTTCTGACGGACAACCCGGTGCCGACCCTACTGTCCGCATCCGTGGTGTCGGATCTTTCGGTGACACTTCTCCTCTTTATGTTATCGATGGTGTTCCTATGGGTACCTCCATCCGCGATTTTTCTTCAAACGATATTGAAACCATCCAGATCCTAAAGGACGCATCAGCCGCTGCCATCTACGGTTCGCGCGCCGCCAACGGTGTGGTCATCATCACTACCAAACGCGGTCAGAAAGACCAACCGCTGAAAGTAGACTACAATGGCTACGTGGGTATGGACTATATCCCCAGTAATGTCTATGATGTAATGGATGCCGACCAATACAGCCAATACATCGGTCAGGCATGTACCAACTCCAACACTCCGCTGCCCGGCGGTTACAAGCTGGACAGTACCACCGGAAAATATCATTTCCAGGACAACACCAATACCAACTGGTTTAAAGAAGTATTCAAAACAGGTATCCGTCAGAATCACAATGTGAATCTCTCCGGTGGCGGCGCCCACAACACCTATAATGTTTCATTAGACTACTACAACCAGAAAGGAACACTGGAAGGCGCCGGTCCTAATTACGAACGTTACACGGCACGTGTCAACAACACGATGGACACCAAATTCATCAAGTTCCATACCAGCCTTGTCTACTCTCACTCCGATCAAGACAACATGGGGTTGTCAAACGCTTCCGAATACGTTCAAGGTCTGTATGGCGACGTAACCAATGTGCTGCGTGGTACTTTGCTGATGCAGCCCACCATCAAAGCCTATGACAACTCTACTTGGGTACTTGACAATCTGGTAGGTATCGCCAATAACTTCAACTATGACTCTTACGGCTATGGTGTTTACTACGATACTGTACATGGTGACATTTCGGCTTCCAACCCCTTGCTAGTCAACAATCTGCTGAAGCGCAACACCCGCGTGGACCGCTTCGTAGGAACAGCTTCCGCCGATGTGGATCTCCTGAAGATGATTGGCGTTGACAGCAAGAATCACAAGCTCAACTATAAAGTCAATCTCTCTTACAGCAAAACCCATTGCAAGGACTTCACCTGGATTCCCGCATGGGTACAGAGCAATCGTGTCTATCTGGCCAAGAGCAACGAACGCCTCACCAAGGCTAGCCGTTCTTATGCCGATGCTTTGATTGAAAACGTGCTGACTTATGATGCCACCGTCGGCAAACACCATTTTAACCTGGTAGCCGGCCAGACTTACGAAGAAGAAAACACCGACTTGCTGACAGGCTGGGGCGTCAACTTCACCGAGCCTTACTTCCTGCAACTCCAGAATGCCGCCAACACTTACGCTGAAAGCTTCGAATACAAACACACCCTCCTATCCTACATCGGGCGTATCAACTACAACTACGACGAGCGTTATCTGTTCTCGGCAACCGTGCGCCGCGACGGCAGTTCCCGCTTGTCCCAAAATATCCGTTGGGGCACCTTCCCTTCTGTTTCTGTGGGATGGCGTTTCGACAAGGAGTCTTTCTTCCCCTTCAACAGAAACATTGTCAACATGTTCAAGGTACGTGCCAGCTATGGCGAGCTCGGTAACGAAAACATTGGTGAATACATGTATCAGGCTGTAATGGCACGTAACAACATGACTTATAGCTTTGGTAACACACCCATCACCGGTTCTGCCATTTCTACTTTCGTAGACAATAACCTTTCTTGGGAAAAGAAGAAAAGCTACAACGTAGGTATCGACCTCGCCTTCTTCAACAACCGTTTGGAATTCACCGCTGAATGGTACAAGAATACCAGTGAAGACCTGCTGTATGCCGTTCCAGTTCCTGAGCAAGCCGGTGTATCCAACACCACTGTAACGATGAACGCCGCCTCGATGAATAACTCAGGTTTTGAATTTACGACTACCTACCGCAACCGCGACCACGACTTCAAATATGAAGTGTCAGCCAACTTGAGCACCATCCGTAACCGCGTAACCTCATTGGGCTTCGGTACCGATTCATACATCTCCGGCGCCTACATCACCAACGTAGGTGAAGAGATCGGCAAATTCTACGGATGGGTTTATGATGGCATCGCCCGCACACAAGCTGACTTGGACAACCATGCCACACAAGAAGGCGCCCAAATTGGTGACTGCCTCTATAAGGACGTAAGCGGTCCCGACGGAAAGCCCGATGGAAAGGTGGATGCCTATGACCAAGTAGTACTGGGCAGCGGTATGCCTAAGATCAACTTCGGTTTGAACGCCCGCTTTGAATACAAACGTTTCGATCTGAGCATCGCTACGTTCGGTGCACTCAACTATCATGTTAGCGACGACATCCACAACTCTCTGAACTCTTGCTATGGCTGGGGCAACAAAGACGTAGCCATGCTCGACGCCAATCGCTTCAGCGAAGACGGCAGCACCTATCTTTCCAGCGTACCACGTACCTATGTCACCAACAGTGCCAGCCTGGCCTGGAACGATCTCTTCAGCGACCGCAAAATTCAGAACGCAGCTTATTGGAAAATTGCCAATATAGAATTGGGCTACAACTTCCCCAACGAATGGTTTGGCAAATACATATCCGACGTACGTCTCTATGTGTCAGCACAGAATTTACACACATTCACCGGGTACAAAGGTTATAATGTAGACTATGCAGGAGGTACCTTCACACCGGGATATAACTTCTGTTCTTATCCTACCGCACGTACCTTCATGTGTGGTGTTCATTTCACTTTCTAATCACTAAAAACATAACAATATGAAACTCAATAAATATGCATTGGTTCTCTTTTTGGGATTAGGCACATTGACTTCTTGCAATGATAATTTGGAGCTGTTAAATCCCAACCAGCAAACCTCAAACACATTCGGTTTCAATGCCGATGATTTGGAAGAGAGCGTTATTGCCGCCTATAACCATATCCGTATGGAAGGTTCTTACGCCCGTGTAGGCTACACCATTGATGTGTGTCGTGGCGATGAAGCCTGGAATTCATCACAAGTATGGTATCTGCCTTTCGATGACCTGAATGCGGAAGTAACCTCGGACATCACGTGGTGGCCCTGGCGCGAATGGTACTATACCATTAATGTATGTAATTTTGCCATTTCCCGTTGCGATGAAGACAACAGCCAGCTTTCCGAGAAAATGAAACGCATCAAAGGACAAGTACTCTTCCTGCGTGGCCTGTCATACTACAATCTGGTTGGTTATTACCAGAACCCACCCCTCATCACAGATTATGCTACCTATTCTTCATTGGATGGACTTTATACCGGCAACAGCACATACGATGCCGTACTCGACCAAGTGGAAAGTGATTTCAAAGAAGCCATGGAATTGTTACCCTCACGAGATCAAGGTGGTGAATGGGAAAAAGGACGTGCCACCTGTGGTGCCGCAGCCGGTTACTATGCCCGTGCGCTCATGGTACGCCATAAATTCAAAGACGCCCTTACTGTACTGAAAGACATTATCGGCAAAAAATATGGTACTTATGAACTGATGGATAACTATGGCGACAACTTTCGTGAAGGTCCTGCCTATGAGAACAACAAAGAAAGCCTTTTCGAAGTGCAATTCCTCGACTTGGAATCACAAGGAACCGATGACGAGTGGACTCCGGTGAACACCAGTCCGAATGCCACCCAAGGTTCGGCCATCGAGAGTAACTTCGCTCCCGGCAATTATGGTGGTTGGGCAGACATCTCGGCTTCCCCGTGGCTCTACCATCTCTTCAAAGCTGAACGTACAACTGACGGGAAACTCGACCCACGTCTGTACTGGACCATCGGTACTTACGAATCCGATTGGGAAGACTTTGAATATGGCAATGTAGCTTATACGAGCAAACTTACAGCCACCGACAACATCGTAACCAACAACACATACGGTGGTCTACCCATCGCCAAGTTCACAAACCTCCGTACCGGACTCTATAGCACCGTTATTACAGGTTTACACGATGGAATCAACTTGCGTCTGATGCGCTACTCCGACGTGCTGCTCCGTGCTGCCGAATGTGAAAACGAAGTCAACGGCCCCACACAACAGGCCATCGACTGGATTAACGAAGTACGCAACCGCGCTGACTTGCCCGATCTGGAACTGGCTGACTTCCCTACAGCCGACAAACTCTTCGAGCAGATTGCCAATGTGGAGCGTCCGAAGGAATTCGGGTGCGAGTTCGGACGCGGATTCGACCTTATCCGCTGGGGATTCTTCTATAAAAATGACCGTTTGCAACAACTCAAGGAACACAGCGTCGTACGCCGTTCTTTAATCGGAACCAAGGACCCTGTAAACTACAACGATATCGCAACCGATCCCGAACTGAAAAGTTCTTTCGACACTTACTTACCCGGACACGAATTCCTGCCCATCGTACAGCAGTTGTTGAACAAGAACCCCAATTTGAGTGGTAACTCCGCGAACTTCAGCACAGACAACTCTACTTATTTCAGTGAAAATGGATGGACAGTTCGTCCGGTTGTTGACTTAAGCAAATAAACAAACCTATTAAAATTTAAGACAATGAGAATACTCAGAAAATTAGTATACGTTTGCTGTTCCATCACCTTGGGGTTGATGGCATTGTCAAGCTGCGAGGGTGGCGAGTTATATGATGTAAACGCCCCTGACTGGATCTCCGAGAAAGTGGACTCTATAGCAGATTCAAAGAAAGAGCCGGAAGAAGAAGTACTGGAAGGTATGCAGGAAGATGTCTACTCCTTCGGTAACACAGACTACACCTCCGGTTTCTGGACAGCTTTCTCCAAGTATTACGTCGTGCCCGACGGGCAGAAATGGCATGGGGTGTTCAATCTCAACATCAATCCCGCCGACAATACCTATTATAAAAACTTCGCCCTCGTCATTACCAACGATACAGACCGTGGAGGAGAAGGATATACGGAATATGGTGCTTATCGTTTTGACACTACAAACGATACTTTGACCTATAACTCCCAATGGGGTTCCCATCTTTTTTTCAAATACACATCCAGCACGCTGATGCTGTCACCCGTTGATAATCTGGACGAAACTGTACAGAAATTGGGCGGCAAAGTGACACTCACCGTAGACCGAACCAGTGAAAATGCCTTCTCTATCAAAATCCAGAACGCCTCGGCAACCAAAACCTACAAA
>ERZ780060.672-NODE-672-length-13205-cov-6.691559_pt1 | contig 13205 bp, 7 predicted proteins | sample MGYA00511176_ERZ780060 | MGnify/ENA primary metagenome ERZ780060 (study PRJEB29588, sample SAMEA2148374) | human gut metagenome | biome: human gut; feature: human-associated habitat; material: faeces | place: Denmark | collected 2008/2010 ... | reverse complement strand
CCTACATCCAGAAGCTCACCGACGAAATCGGCAACCTGCCGCCGCACCTGCAGTCGAAGCTGCTGACGGCGCTCCAGAGCGGCCGCATCTTCCGCGTGGGGAGCAACACCCCCGTTACGGTCGACATCCGTCTCATCTCGGCCACGAACCGCGACCTCTACAAGATGGTCGAGCAGGGCGCGTTCCGCGAGGACCTGCTCTACCGCATCAACACGATTCACATCGACCTGCCGCCCCTGCGCCAGCGCCGCGAGGACATCCTTCCGCTGGCCGGTGAGTTCCTGCACCGCTACGCCGCCAGGTATGCCAAGCACATCGATGGGTTCGATGCCGAGGCCGCGCGTGAGATGGAGGCCTATCCCTGGGCGGGCAACATCCGCGAGCTGCAGCACACCGTGGAGAAGGCCGTCATCCTCTGCGACGGCCCCATGATTACCCCCTCGACGCTGCTGCTGCGCCCCACCGAAGCGCCCTCCCCTGCCGAGTCCGACGTCACGACCCTCGACGAGATGGAGCGCTCGATGATTGCCCGCGCCATGGAGCGCTGCGGCGGCAACATGACCGAGGTGGCCCGCCAGCTGGGCATCACGCGCCAGACGCTCTACAACAAAATCAAACGCTACGGATTATGAAACTCCCCAAAGGCATCGCATACGGTCCCATCATCACCTGGAGCGTGGTGCTTGCGCTGGCCTCGGCTGCCTGCGGGTGGATTCTCGCCCGGAGGCTCTATCCCTTCATGCTGCTCGACCTTCCCGTCATGGCGCTCGCCATCGCGCGGATTCTCCACCACTACGGCGATTCGGTGCGGCGCGTCACCTTCATGTTCAACGCTATAGACAGCGACGACCTCACCTTCCGCTTCAACGAGGCCCCCTCGACGGTCGACAACACGATGCTCAACACGGCGCTCAACCGCATCAAGGAGATTCTCGCGCGGACCAAGCTGCAGGCCGAGGAGCGCGAACGCTACTACCAGCTCATCATGGAGAGCGCCCAGACGGGGCTCATCACGGTCAACGACACGGGCAGCGTCTACCAGGCCAACGGCGAGGCGTTGCGCATCTTCGGTCTGCAGCGCCTCACCCACATCCGGCAGCTCGAGCAGTCGGCTCCCGAAGCGGCGCGGGCGCTGGCCGCCATCCGCCCCGGCGAGAAGCTGCGCATCTCGTACACGACCGAGACGGGCGAGATGACGCTGACGCTGGGCTGCGCCGAAATCACGCTCGAAGAGAGGCACCGCCGGGTCATCTCCGTGAGCGACATCAACAGCGAGGTGAGCGAAATCCAGGTCGAATCGTGGAGCAAGCTCTCGCGCATCCTGACCCACGAAATCATGAACTCGCTGGCGCCGGTCACCTCGCTCAGCCAGACGCTGCTCGACATCGACCGGCCGATGGACCCCGACGTCAAGCGCGGGCTGGAGACCATCTCGGCGACGAGCCGGCGGCTGGTCTCCTTCGTCGACAGCTACCGGCGCTTCACGCGGATTCCGGCGCCGCAGCGCGAGCCGTTCGAGGTACGCGAGCTTATCCGGCAGGCCGAGGTGCTGACGGCGGCCAGCGAGGATGCCCTGCGGATTCGGGTCGACATCGAACCGGCCGACACGATGATTTACGCCGACAAGGTCCAGCTGGGACAGGTTGCCGTCAATCTGCTCAAGAATGCCCGCGAGGCGATTGCCGGACGGCCGGATGGCGAAATCGAAATCCGCTCGCGCATCGACGCGGCCGAGCACGTCGTCATCGAGTTCAGCAACAACGGCGGGGCCATCCCTGCGGAGGTTGCCGAGAACATTTTCACCCCCTTCTACACGACCAAGCCCGACGGTTCGGGCATCGGGCTGAGCCTCTCGCGGAGAATCATGCAGCTGCACGGCGGCTCGCTGCGCCTGACATGCAACACCGACCGCCGGGTGACCTTCACACTGCAAATCGGATAGTCCCGGACCAAACAGAAAGTCCGGACCGCCGTGGGTCCGGACTCCATGACTTAAGAGGTGCCAATCAGGCCCGCTCCCCCTCCGTCTCTTCGCAACGGGTTCGGAGATTACTCAATAGCTCGCCCTTATAGGAAAAATACTTTGCTCCTTGATACGCTCCCGAAGCATTGCGGCGCTCCTCGGGCATAAAGGTCCCCACGAAGGGCGAGAGTTTGTAGAGGCGTCCTTCGTATTCGATGTGGTCGTCGTCCGCAACCTTTACCTCTATTCCGGTTGGTACGAAAACCAGGGTCGCTCCAATCGAAATATGAACCATGTTGAACTTGAAGCGAGCTCGTTTCTTCCCGTTTTCGGTGGACTCCTCCGGCGCCGCTCTCTTGAATCGGGCATCACCGAGATATACCTCGTCAATTTCGGCATCGTCGAGCGTGGTCGATATGTCGCGCAGAATATCCAAGGCTTTAGCAGGAGGCACGTTGAAGAATTCCCGATTCTGACGAATTCGCAAATCGGTCAGCCGGTCAATGGTCTTGTGGATTAGCTTCTCAACCTCTTCGTATTTCGAGGTTTTGAGCGTCGCGTAGATTTCGAACGGCAGCGGCACGGCCGTATTGTCCAACTCTTTCGAGCGAATATCTACCGGGCGGGAGCTCTTGCCGATTTTCACCCAATCCTCCTTAAAGCTCGGATTGGTCAAAATATATACGTATCCTGCTTCTTTTTTCATTTGCATGATTTTGAGGATAAAGATACAAAAAAACGGAAATAAGTGCAATTGAAACAACACCTCGCCTCCAGCATTGGCTTCCAACTTTGTATCAAGCGCACATTCCAGCCACATCCGTAATGAATGGCGGGAACGAAAAAGCCTCGTAAACTATTCGTTTACAAGGCTTTTCTTTGTCACTTGGCCCGACTCTTCGTCGGCCTCTGGCGGTGCGTAGGGGAAATGAACATTTGCCCACACCAGAAAGATTATCAGCAAGATACGCGATTACAAAATGTTGTCCACCGATTAGGTGTCTTCACAATCGCATCGAATTACATCTTGCTTGCCTTGTGCTCTTTTACGACATAAAAGTAATCGTTTTTTCGGAAAAATGCAAATGCGTTTTTTTGCCTTGCATACTTGCGACTTTTCACTTGAACATCCTATTTTCACAGGCACATATCGAATATATATTAACGGATATTTGTCCCGCCATTAGCGATTTTCAAGAACCGGGAATTATCCTAATACCTGATTAATCGTCTCCAGTTTATTCGAAAAATCTGGGGATTCCAACTTATGGTAGGTTGTGGTTGTCCGACCGCTTTCCTCTGGACAGAGGCCATGTGGCTTATAACGATGTTCGGATTATCCCCGTTCTCTACGGCTTTACGAAGCACACGTACAACCTCTCTCTTATCGGTATATTGGGCAAACCTAAACTCGTTCATCTTTTTCAGCACAAAGGAGATATTGCTGGTGTAGCCTACAAATGTATTGTCGGCCCAGTAGTTCACATTCTTGAGCGTACAGTTCCCGGCGAAAAGGACGACGTTGAAGATCGGCAAGTGTGCAAATTGTTCCGACTGCTCCCGAAGAGCTTTTATGTGCCCGGCATTCTGCATAATCGGATTGTAGAAACGATACTTTTCCTTGCCATAATTCAGAACCTGAGTCCAATAACGCTGCTTCTCGTTGCCGAACAGCCATCCGCTATAATCTTTTACCTCTATGGCAAGTAATCCATGCGGGGTAGCAACCACAATGTCAATCTGCGAAAACTCACCGTTCCTCTTTTGCAGGTAAAGGTCATGGAATATCGCTTTGGGATGCACTCCCCGCCGCAGCATTTTGATTACCAGTCGACGTTCTGCCCTTGTTCCGCGATCGGGAGAGGAGACAGAACGTAGTAATTTCATATTTTGCCGATGATGCAAATAGGAAATTACTAAACAAGCCAGTATCAGGATGATGACTATATATTCCATAATATAGGGATTAGCTGTCGTAGTTTTATGGCTTTATACAGGTCACTGAATCGAATCATGACTTTTTATGAAGTCACATATATTTAGCACATCGTCATTTACATATGGAAGCATTACTTGCTCGTAGAATGAGAATATCGCATTCCCGATTCTAATACAATCACCTTTGGTGATAGAGTCTATGATATTATCCTCTGGGGAGAGTAAAATACGTATCTGGCTATTTTCACTCGGTATAACCAATTTATCATTTATGATAGAGGCATTAATATCAGGAACGTCTAATGTTTGCAGTTTCTCCGAATTGTGTAATAGGCCATTCCGCTTCTTTATCAATTCATATAATGATTTGATATTTTGTGAGTCTTCGTTGACAATCAATTTCCCGTCCGATATGATATATGGGAACATGAACAATTTATGTTTAAAACGCATGTTCCCATATGTCTCTAAATAGGACTTGTAATCTTCATATTCAAAATGTCTGAAACAATACAGGGCATAAATCAGATTCAATGAATATTCCAGAGTAGCCGAGCAAAGAGTTATAAAGCATGGGTATAAATAATCTTTTGGAGTATCCGATTTTATATCCTCAAAAAGATGATTTAACTTTTTGTAATATGCCAGCGCATTATTCCATAAAAAGTAACTTTGGCCATTACCGGATACACAAATATTTATCACCGACTTTATTATCTGCCAATCTTCCAGTATATTGTCATTCATGTTTTTCGTATTCTTCGCGGGTGATCGGGGTTTGAGGATCGACAATCAACACTTCATCGTAGGTTAAGCCATAAAGATGATAAACGAGACTATCAATTGTCTGCTCTTTCTTCGCCGTATCAGTTTGAGGATTATCCTTCTTTAATGTAATAATCTCATTGACGATATTTGTAATAGTATCTTGAATCTCTTTTGCGGGAATTACGATAGGCAAGGTTCTTAACTTCTCTAATTTCACTTGAGGGAACACACGCCCTGTCTCTTTTACATTAAGTTCGTATCTATATCGCAGGTATTTAGAATTTAAAAGAGCACAAAGATATTCATATTGTACAGTTTCCTGATAGTCCCGTTTCAATATTCCGGCTTGAATGCTGCGTCCAAACCATATTCCAATATTGTCTACAACACATATTGGATAAGCAGCAGTTTGTCTCCATATTAATTTTGGAGTGATTGCAAAATAATCAGAGTTTATGATAACGCGTTCATTTTCTCGTAGATGAATATCGGTGCGACAATATCGAAATGTATGCGGTGCAATATAGTAAGCATCGATATCAGATCCTTTATAATATTCATAATCGGAATTACTCTCTTTATGGTTGCTTTCATATAATAGCCTTTGACCTAAATCAGATTTGCCCTTTTGCGCTAAGCCTACATTAACACGTTGATAATTAATTCCTGCATCCTTGAAAGATAATATGTCGTTTAAGAATAGTACATTATTACCAGTAGAGGTGTAGGGGTTTACTATGAAGACATTATTGGGATTACTCTTAAATTCCAGCTGATTTTTAGTTATAAATTGTAAATTAGTAAATAAATCTTTGTCTTTATATGCATTGGTTAAATCGGTATATAATAATGGATGAGATAGCGCTTCCTTATTCATTAATAAGATGATTGCCGTAGGAACAACAGCCTCAAAAATGTGTTCTCCTAAATCGAGTATTTGCAAAATAGTCATTTCCAACATTAACTTCCGCAAATCTTTATAGCGAGGCTGCCTTAAAAATGTGTTGGGGGTAATATAAGCAAGTATTCCCCCGGCACATAACAAGCTTAGTCCCCTGTCATAGAAATATTTGTATATTTCTTTATATCCGTGAGAAGTTCTTGGATAGAGCGCCTTAAAAATGTCAACCATATTGTCAATATTGGCCCCATACGGCGGATTGCCGATGACAATATCGAATCCCTCCTTTACATCGAACATCCATTCGGGGTCGAAGAAGGGCGAAGAGGCGTTTTGGTCGAACATATCCCAAGAGGCCAGCACTGCTGCTTCACTTTCCCCAATGGCGCCCATCGAGCGGAGCAATTCGGCAATCTCCTGCCGGATGCGATTGACCGCATCCTTGTATTTCCGTTTGGTTCTTACGGTTTTGGCCCCGAAAATCTTGTGCTTGGCAACCTTCAGTTCTTCCTTTTTGGCAAGAATCTCCGGCGTGTCGAACAGCGAGGAGTCTTTCTTGTCCAGTCCAATCAGCGTATTGGCAGCCACAAACTTCGCTTCGAGGTTCGGGAGCGGGCGGATGCCGAAATTCTCGGCCGGATTGTCGTTGGCCTTCTGATCGACCACCAACGAGATAAAGAAACGCAGCTTGCTGATTTGAATGGCAATAGGCTGGATGTCAACTCCGTAGATGCAATTCTCGATGAGATAGAGTTTGCGGGCATAGTCGGGGCGGTTGACACTTTCGTCGAAACTTCGCTCAATGTCGGCAACCATCTCCCGACGCTCATCAGACGATGCCGTGCGGTAAGCCTCCGAGGTCTCGTCGATAGCTACGTTGAGCATCATCTCCTTCCACATCTCGTTGTCGGGGTCGATGCGGTTGAGGATATGCACCATCTGTTGCAGCATGCCCATCGGGAAGGCTCCCGAACCGCAGGCCGGGTCGAGGACCTTGCAGTGGTAGAGCGACTGCATGATTTGTTTGCGCTGCGCGTCGGTCAGGAGAACCTCCTCGTCGGTATAGCGCATCAACTGGCGGTATTGTTCCTCGAGTTCGTCGCCCACGGTGCGTTTGAGGTGGGCCACCAGGCTCTCGTCGACCATGTATTGCACAATCTCGCGCGGCGTATAGAACGAGCCGGTCTGTTTGCGGGCCGTGGTCTGCGTCTCCGGGTTGTAGGAGGCCAGCAGGTTCTCGAAAACCTTGCCCAGCAGCTCCGGGTCGAGCGACACCTCCTGATCGAACGGCGTATTCTCTTCGACGGTGAAGTTGTAGCGTTTCAGGATGTCGATAATGCCGCTTGCGCAAACTCTCTTTTTCTTGTTATCGCCATACCAGCCGGAAAGGTCGAGGTTCTTCCCAACCTCCTCGCCAAAAAAGAGGTAGTCGGGGACGATCAATGCCTTTTTCACGGTTTCGCGGTCGGAGAATCCATCGATATAAACTCCGTTGTCCTTCTCGTCGAGGCAATCGAAAAGACCTCCGTTCAGGAAAGGAACGGTCCGATTGGCCAACTCCACGAAGAGTTGTGGATTCTTGAACATGGACTCGTAGCGCATGAGCTTGTTGTTGTCATAATCGCTGCGGCCGTTTCTGAAATGCCTCTCTGAAAGTTCCGTCCCCCCTTCCGGAGTAATCGGGCTGTTCAGCATGGCAAAGAACAGATTCTGAAGGATGGCCTTGTAGTATTTGCTCTCGTTGGATTTGTAGAACAGATCCACCTTCGTATTGGGATTGAAGTTCTCAAGCAGATTCTCCCGGATATAGGTTTCGTCGAAAAACTCCTCGGGAATCAGGTGCTTCTGTTTGAGGAACCATACGAAAATCAATCGGGTGACCAGTCGGATGGTGCTTTCGGCATTGAACTTGTCATCGTCGGTCGGGTCGTTCAGTTTATTGGGGAAACGGACTACGTTGACAGCCCAGGCGTACCAGTCGGACAACTCCTGGTAGAAGGCCTTGGTCAGTACTTCGACCGAGAACCGACCAATCAGATCCTTTTCATCCTTGACGCGTCCAGCTTCGTTCAGATATTTGTTGGGAGTATACCAGGCGATGCCCTCGCCCAGATAGTAGGAATAACGCCGTGGGTTGGAGTAGCGTTTCAGCGTTTTCCCCTCTTCTGTCATATCCAGGTCAATGGTAATCAGCGAAAAACGATAGTTGGCATCGTTATTCTCGGGAACAAACAGCACCAAAGCCCGTCCTTCCCACTCGTTGGCCAGAAAACGGAACGCCTCTTTCGACAGCCCGACACGGGCATCGTTCACGGAATTATGCCGCATCTCATAGACCAGCAGGTCGAGCGATTGGCACCGCCCCAGGCGGGTTACCTGACGGATGTAGGTTGTCTTGTGTTCGAAATGGACCTCTTCGATCTTCTCGGTAAAATCCTCCGGAAGGAAGGATTCCAAAAAACGAAGGAACTCGTGTCTGTCGTATCTCTTGTCAAAATTCATGGTCTCAACTAATTAAATTGTTCGGCGAGAATCAGCGTTTCGTCGCCCTCTTCCACTTTGTTCATTTTGTTTACCACTCGATTGAGGTACTCTTCGGGGATTCGTTCCAGCAGGTGGTTGACGTTTTTGGGTGTCAACTTGTTGATGAAACGAATCTCCTCGCCGGTCAGACCGTCGTTCTGAATGATCCGCAGCAAATCCTCCAGATAGTCCTGCGGCAGGACTTTCCCCTTCTTCCAGAATTTCAGTTTGTCGACGGCTTCGAGACGCGACCTCTCTTTTTCGTCGGTTGTCCCATTCCGGAACAGGTGTTTCTTGACGTGCTGATAGATTTTGTCAAACTGGTCGTTTACGGCGACCGGGGCCTCCTCAAGCGTAGCCTCAAACAGATTGAGAGCCTCCTCAGAGGTCAACATCGTCGGTTCACAGACCGTGTCGCTCCCCATCTTGAAGACAAAGTCGTTTCCCTTCTTGCCGAAGAGCAGAACTCCCGATTTCGGCTTCTCGACGGAACGTCCGATACGGGCTCGATGCGGGATTTGCAGCGCCTCGGCATAAACCTCCGTCCCTTTCAGCTCGTTCAGCAGATTCCGGTATCGGGTATCCCAGGAGCGCTCTTCGCTTTTGGCCAGTTCGGCTTGGTATCGCTCCTTGAAATAGGCGTGCAATTGCTCATCGCTCGTCAGCGCCTTCGTATCCTCACCCATAATGGCGTGAATCATCGCCATCTTGAGGGTGGAAATCTGTTTGGTTCGCGTTTCAGCCTCTCCGATGTCCGTCGGGAAGTAGTTGTAGATATACAACTTGTCGAACATCTTCTTGTTGATTCGGTTGATACGCCCGATACGCTGGATGACGCGGGTGGGATTGTAGGGAATATCATAATTGATAATCGTTCCGGCCCGATGCAGATTGTACCCCTCGGATATGGCGTCCGTCGCAATCAGAATCTGATAATCGTCCCGTTGGTATTGAGGTTTCAATCCGGCGTCAAAGTTGGCGCGGATTGTCTCTTTGTTGGCCGAAGAGGCCTCCTTGGAGGTGTATTTGAAAACGCCAAGATTGTCATTCTGTAACGCCGTGCCCAGATAATTGGCCGTATCGGCAAACTCGGTGAAGACAATGATTTTGCGCTTCGGATCCTCTGTGCGCAACTTCTCCAGCAACTTGCGGAACGCATCCAGTTTATAATCGAATCGGATTTGAGGCTCCTTCCCAAACCATTCGGTTTGAATGTCTTTCAGCAACTGCAGATCCGATTGAATATCCGCCATGAACTTTTCGCGTTGAATGTACTTCATGTCGATTTCGAAAAATCCTCGTTCCTGGTATTTTTCGAACATGGCGGTTATCTCCTCGGTCAAATCATCGTCCGAGGTCTCATAAAAGTCCTCTACATCGGGCAGGATGCCTCTTTTGTATACCGGCACCTTGTCGCGCTTCTCAATCCAGGCCTGGATGCGCTCAAATGATTCAATCATCATCTTTAGAGACTCTTGGAATGCGGCAACTGAACTTTCAAACCGACGTACCAACAACCGACGCATGAAATCGGATACGACACCCTGTCGTCCAGCCAGCATATACAGTCCGGTTCCCATCTTTTCATTGAGCTCCTTATCGAGTTCCTTCCGCAATTTCTCGTCGGGAACGATGTATTCAGTCGGTTTGTATCGAGAGGCTTTGAAATACCGGAATGCAGGATCCGCCTTGTGCTTCTCTTTGTCCTCGTCCGAAGGTGAGATCAGGTCGAGTGTCCGCAAGTAGAGATCCTTGACCTCGTTCAGGTTGTACCCCAGTTCGATGGGTGCTTCCGGGATGGTCGGATAAATATGCTGTCGTTTCAGATCTTCCCGATATTCCGGAATATCCTCCAGGTCCAACCGCGAACGGCGAACCACCAGCGGCGATATGATCGAGCGTATGCTTTTGGCTATTGTCTCCGCCTCCGCTTTGATCTCGGCCTGAGACAACTTCTTTTTGCGTTGCGAATCGGACAGTTCCTTATATCTCGCAATCAGCTCCTTGAATGCCGTGCCCAGATTCTCTACGGTCTTAAGAGTCGATTTGCTCGGAATCTGGAAGAGCTTCAGCATGGAGTAAATATCCTCGGGGCGATTGTTGAAGGGTGTAGCAGTCAGCAGCATGACCTTGTTACCCATACAGAGGTTGTGCAGTATACTGTAATCGAGGATATACTCATTCTTGTACTTGTGGGCTTCATCCACAATAATCAGAAATTTTTCATCCGGTTTGGCAATCATCTGATAATGCTTCAAAGCCTCTTCAATCTTTCCCGAGCTGAAAACGGAAGCGGTAAAACCGAACTGATCCTTATACTCCTCCCATTGCTGTTTCAAGTGAGGCGGGCAAACGATGATTGTACGCAATCGTAAATTGCGGGCGACGGTTGATGCAATAACGCTTTTTCCGAGTCCTACGACGTCGGAGATGATGACTCCCTCATGATTTTTGATCGAGTTCAGTGCCAGTTGCACCGCGTCGGTTTGGTATTTCAGATTGGAATAGGTGCCTTCTGTAATATCCGCCGGGGTCAGTATATTTTCATCTGTCGGGATGTTGAAGTATTCGTGCAGAACCCGCACAAACATTTTGTACGGTGCGTATAGTTTTTCAAACCAGATGTGTTTGATAACACAATCCTTGAACGTATCAATCGTATCGCCATCCACAACCGATATGGCTGTATCCCACAACTCGTCGAACACGTTCTTCCCGGCTTCATAATCCGTTTTGTTACGCAAGATAACATTCAGTTCCAGGCGATTCCGCAAGCCTGTTACGGATAAATTGCTGGAGCCGGTAATCATGGTGCCAGGGAAGGTACCCATGATGGTTTCGGACTCCATGTTCTGGAACAGATACATTTTGGCATGATTGGGCTCTGCGGTTTTCTTGATTTCCAGCGTCCCGTTGTCCAGCTTTTCTAAAAAAAGCTTGAATTTTTCTATCTGCTCTTCCGAGTCAAAGAAGTCCGTATTGTTATATATATCAACGAAGCTATTGTAAAATTCTTCTCGAATTTGTCCTCGTGACTTCTTTTCACTGACAAAATTTTCTACCTCTTTTATGCCGTTGATGATATTTCGTTCCACCTCCAGCCCTACAAGGATTCTCAACTTGATATCCTTCAATTGTTCGCATAATTCGGCAAAGCCGGAGAAATAAAAATATCCGACCAGGAAGTAGGCATGATCGCACTTGGGCAGAATCGCGTTGATGATGTCCGAGAGTACGTTCTCTTTATTGGTTATGAATTGACTATCCATATTGTTTATTCGCGCTCGTCTTTGTCTGTTATTAAATCTTTCAAATCAACCTGCAGGATGGCTGCAATCTGTAGCAGAACGTCCAAACTTGGTTGGGTTCTGTTGCAGACATAGGCGTTGACCATGCCATAACTTTTGCCCAGACGTTTGGAAAGCCACATTTGAGAAATGCCGCGCTCTTCAAGCACCTCTTTAATCTTATTCAATTTCATGAATATGCAGTGTTATTTTACAAAGTTAATCAATTTGGCTGAATATCGAGGATTTTCAATCTCAAAGATCATATCCCATATCACCTTTTTTTCGTCTGCTACGCCCCCCCGAAATACCTTACTCCCTGTGTGATGATTTTTCTAAAGCACATTCCAAGAGAAAGGCTATTGGGCGGTAAAGTCTCAAATTAAAACCTTACCGCCCAACACCTTCGAAGAACCTGCTTGAACAAACAGAAGTTAAAACATCCGGCGACAGTTCTTCTTTTCGTGAAGATCGTTCAATTCATCACCATACAGATCAAGTACGAAGCACAGCATATTATCCACGAGTGCCGTCAACCTCGCGCCGTCCCCACCCAGCAGGTGGAGGACCTCCATCACCCGTCGTCTGGTCGAAAGGCTGACATAGATAGCCGAACGTTCACAACCACATCGAACCGGTTTGAAAAAGGTTTCCTGGAAATAGGGAAGCTGGACCCGCTTCCGACGGGTGACCGTTGGCACCGTATCCGGCCCGGAGGCGGCGGTCTTCTCTCCGTGGGGCAAAGTTGCCGGAGAGGGCTGAGCCTCCGGGAAGTTCAGAAGCACATCATCCGGAGCGACCTTTGCCGGCACAGCGTCTACCGTTACGGAAAGGAGATTCGGGAGAAGCTGCGCAAAGGTCTCATCAATAGAAGTTTTCTTATGCGCACGTTGTTTGGATATTGGCTTTGAAGTTTGCTTGGTTCGGTTCATGAGTACAAATATTAGAGGTGAAACGACAAATTGACTACATCCATTCATAGACGATTGATTTCATGTGCGGATCTTCTCAAAACACCATTCTTGCATGTTTTCATTTCGGCCTCTTCACATGAATAAACGAACTGATGGAGAGTTTCCGCCACAAGATACGACAAGACTCCTAATTCCCGCCCCGGTGTCCTCTGGAGACCTCGCGTGGCCGACAAGAGCGCTTTTTAATCCCTGAAGATCCTCGTAATATTGCAACGAAGAATCCGCCCGAGATTTTTTCGTTTCGGAGCTGCTCTTTCAAGAGCGGAGACGCTCTTTTTGGATGCCGGAACTGTACCCGTCGCCTGACGGGAGCGAGGTGTACCTTTGTCCGACAACCGGCGGTTTGTCCGACAAAGGTCCTCGCTCTGCGAGGCGGGCGGTGTTCTCCCAAGTCGAACCCCAAATCATCCATCGAATAACCTGTCAGCGAAAGCACAACCCTCTATCTCAAACTCCGAGTTACAAATACTCGTTCCGGCTCAACGAGGAGCCAAGTTAACCGGAAACAGCCGAGGTACTACGTTGGAATAAAAACCGGGATATTTCCCGTTGGTTCAGCTCTCCGTCATTGGGCTACAACGCCATATTTTCGGCGACGACTTCCATGTCGCGCATAATCGACGAGTCGAGGACCTTCGCATAGCGGCGCGTCATGTTGACATTGGCATGGCCGAGCATCTTGGCGACGTTATCAATCGTCGCGCCGCTGGCCAGTGTCAAGGTTGCGAACGTATGGCGCGCGCAATGCGTCGAGAGATTCTTGCGAATGCCGCAGATGTCGGCCAGCTCCTTCAAGTAGGAGTTCATCTTCTGGTTGCTGCATACGGGGAGCAGCACGCCGTGCGTCTGGC
>ERZ780060.648-NODE-648-length-13459-cov-3.292525_pt1 | contig 13459 bp, 10 predicted proteins | sample MGYA00511176_ERZ780060 | MGnify/ENA primary metagenome ERZ780060 (study PRJEB29588, sample SAMEA2148374) | human gut metagenome | biome: human gut; feature: human-associated habitat; material: faeces | place: Denmark | collected 2008/2010 ... | reverse complement strand
TGGGCACGGCAGCTCAACGGCGAAGGGATGCGCGAACTGCTGCAACAGCCTGGCTATATTCAGGCTGGTTATAGCTTGTTGAATGCGCCGGTTGCCGCCCGCTGGCAGCGGAAAATTCTCGACACATTAGCGACTTATCATGAGCAACATCGCGATGAACCTGGTCCTGGGCGCGAACGTCTGCGACGTATGGCGTTGCCAATGGAAGATGAAGCGCTGGTACTGTTGCTGATTGAAAAGATGCGCGAAAGCGGCGACATCCTCAGTCATCACGGTTGGCTGCATCTGCCGGATCATAAAGCGGGCTTCAGCGAAGAGCAGCAGGTCATCTGGCAAAAAGCAGAGCCGCTGTTTGGTGACGAACCGTGGTGGGTGCGTGACCTGGCAAAAGAGACGGGAACCGACGAGCAGGCAATGCGCCTGACGCTACGCCAGGCGGCGCAGCAGGGGATAATTACCGCGATCGTTAAAGATCGTTATTACCGTAACGATCGGATTGTCGAGTTTGCCAATATGATCCGCGATCTCGATCAGGAGTGTGGTTCAACCTGCGCGGCGGATTTCCGCGATCGCTTAGGTGTAGGCCGAAAGCTGGCAATTCAGATTTTGGAATATTTTGACCGCATTGGCTTTACGCGTCGTCGTGGAAATGATCATTTATTGCGCGACGCATTATTATTTCCGGAAAAATAAGGAAATGATTAATTAAGTTTTAAAATAAATTAATACAAAATTCTTATGAATTTAAAAAAAGCACATTGTTTAATGAATACAATGTGCTTTTTATTAGATTAATTTTGATAATCAATAATACTGATCATATTTTCAAATGAAAATCCTCAGTAAGCTGCCCGCCCTTTTTTACACTTTCAGGAGTGTGTTATGGCAGCTTCAACCTTTTTTATTCCTTCCGTGAATGTTATTGGTGCTGATTCATTGAATGATGCAATGAATATGATGGCAGATTATGGATTTACCCGTACCTTAATTGTCACTGACAATATGTTAACGAAATTGGGTATGGCGGGTGATGTGCAAAAAGCACTGGAAGAACGCAATATTTTTAGTGTTATTTATGATGGCACCCAACCTAACCCCACCACGGAAAACGTCGCTGCAGGTTTGAAATTACTTAAAGAAAATAATTGCGATAGCGTGATTTCCTTAGGCGGTGGTTCTCCACACGACTGCGCAAAAGGTATTGCGCTGGTGGCAGCCAATGGTGGCGATATTCGCGATTATGAAGGCGTTGACCGCTCTGCAAAACCGCAGCTGCCGATGATCGCCATCAACACCACGGCGGGTACGGCCTCTGAAATGACCCGTTTCTGCATCATCACTGACGAAGCGCGTCACATCAAAATGGCGATTGTGGATAAACATGTAACTCCGCTGCTTTCTGTCAATGACTCCTCTCTGATGATTGGTATGCCGAAGTCACTGACCGCCGCAACGGGTATGGATGCCTTAACGCACGCTATCGAAGCGTATGTTTCTATTGCCGCCACGCCGATCACTGACGCTTGTGCACTGAAAGCCGTGACCATGATTGCCGAAAACCTGCCGTTAGCCGTTGAAGATGGCAGTAATGCGAAAGCGCGTGAAGCAATGGCTTATGCCCAGTTCCTCGCCGGTATGGCGTTCAATAATGCTTCTCTGGGTTATGTTCATGCGATGGCGCACCAGCTGGGCGGTTTCTACAATCTGCCGCACGGTGTATGTAACGCCGTTCTGCTGCCACACGTTCAGGTGTTCAACAGCAAAGTCGCTGCTGCGCGTCTGCGTGACTGTGCTGCTGCCATGGGCGTTAACGTGACAGGCAAAAATGACGCGGAAGGCGCAGAAGCGTGCATCAATGCCATCCGTGAACTGGCGAAGAAAGTGGATATCCCGGCAGGCCTGCGTGACCTGAACGTGAAAGAAGAGGATTTCGCGGTACTGGCCACCAATGCCCTGAAAGATGCGTGTGGGTTTACTAACCCGATTCAGGCAACTCACGAAGAGATTGTGGCAATTTATCGCGCTGCGATGTAATCATCATTCCCCCAATGGCTGGCTAATTGTCAGCCATTTTTTTAACTATCTCAAAATTTGCGATTTTTGAGAGAGTTTTAGTTATCTCTGTAATCCTTGCCCGTAAATTCGTGATAGCCGTCGTAAAGCTGTTACCGACTGGCGAAGATTTCGCCAGTCACGTCTACCCTTGTTATACCTCACACCGCAAGGAGACGATCATGACCAATAATCCCCCTTCAGCACAGATTAAGCCCGGCGAGTATGGTTTCCCCCTCAAGTTAAAAGCCCGCTACGACAACTTTATTGGCGGCGAATGGGTAGCCCCTGCCGATGGTGAGTATTACCAGAACCTGACGCCGGTGACCGGGCAGCTGCTGTGCGAAGTGGCGTCTTCGGGCAAACGAGACATCGATCTGGCGCTGGATGCTGCGCACAAAGTGAAAGATAAATGGGCGCATACTTCGGTGCAGGATCGCGCGGCGATTCTGTTTAAGATTGCCGATCGGATGGAGCAGAACCTCGAACTGTTAGCGACCGCTGAAACCTGGGATAACGGCAAACCCATTCGCGAAACCAGTGCTGCTGATGTGCCGCTGGCGATTGACCATTTTCGCTATTTTGCCTCGTGTATTCGGGCGCAGGAAGGCGGTATTAGTGAAGTGGATAGCGAAACTGTGGCTTATCACTTCCACGAACCGTTAGGCGTGGTGGGGCAGATTATTCCGTGGAACTTCCCGCTGCTGATGGCGAGCTGGAAAATGGCTCCCGCGCTGGCGGCGGGCAACTGTGTGGTGCTGAAACCCGCACGTCTTACCCCGCTTTCTGTACTGCTGCTAATGGAACTCGTCGGTGATTTACTGCCGCCGGGCGTGGTGAACGTGGTTAACGGCGCTGGTGGGGAAATTGGTGAATATCTGGCGACCTCGAAACGCATCGCCAAAGTGGCGTTTACCGGCTCAACGGAAGTGGGCCAACAAATTATGCAGTACGCCACGCAAAACATTATTCCGGTGACGCTGGAGCTGGGCGGCAAATCCCCAAATATCTTCTTTGCTGATGTGATGGATGAAGAAGATGCCTTTTTCGATAAAGCGCTGGAAGGCTTTGCACTGTTTGCCTTTAACCAGGGCGAAGTTTGCACCTGTCCAAGCCGTGCTTTAGTGCAGGAGTCTATCTACGAACGCTTTATGGAACGCGCCATCCGCCGTGTCGAAAGCATTCGCAGCGGTAACCCGCTCGACAGCGTGACGCAAATGGGGGCGCAGGTTTCTCACGGGCAACTGGAAACCATCCTCAACTACATTGATATCGGTAAAAAAGAGGGCGCAGACGTGCTCACCGGCGGGCGGCGCAAGCTGCTGGAAGGCGAACTGAAAGACGGCTACTACCTCGAACCGACGATTCTGTTTGGTCAGAATAATATGCGCGTGTTCCAGGAAGAAATTTTTGGTCCGGTGCTGGCGGTGACCACCTTCAAAACGATGGAAGAAGCGCTGGAGCTGGCGAACGACACGCAATATGGCCTGGGCGCGGGTGTCTGGAGCCGCAACGGTAATCTGGCCTATAAGATGGGGCGCGGCATTCAGGCTGGGCGCGTGTGGACCAACTGTTATCACGCTTACCCGGCACATGCGGCGTTTGGCGGCTACAAACAGTCGGGCATCGGACGCGAAACCCATAAGATGATGCTTGAGCATTACCAGCAAACCAAGTGCCTGCTGGTGAGCTATTCGGATAAACCGTTGGGGCTGTTCTGATATAAGAAGCTGGTCGCATTGGGTATTCATTGCCTGATGCGACGCTTACGCGTTTTATCATGCCTACGGGGACCTGACCGTAGGCCGGATAAGGCGTACACGCCGCATCCGGCATAAACAAAGCGCACGTTGTTACAATTTACGTTTTAAACCTACGTGCGCAATAACCCAATAACCCAGACTACGCCAACAGAAGTGCGTTTCTGGGGCGTGTTTTGCCAGGAGTTTAATCTCGCGTTTCGATGGTGAGCGGGCGAACCAGACCATAAATCACCATTGGCGTTCCGAGGCCAATCAGCAATAAACGGTAGATAATTGAAGGTTTAATACGCTTAATCTGTACTGTGGATGTTTTACTGGAGTTATTCATTAGTTTGGCCAATAGTTCCATTATTTCAATATGATAAGCCTCGCACTGTTGAAAAGCCAGGCTGCACATTTCAGAAAGTATATAAAAAACAATATGTCGTTATATAAATAAGGAAATTGCACCGCATTATGGTATTTCATAATATGCGTTAATTGTTCTTTTCTATATTCTCTGAGGGAAATATGTTCCTGGATTATTTTGCATTGGGAGTGCTTATTTTTGTATTTCTGGTGATATTCTATGGGATTATTATTTTACATGATGTTCCCTACCTGATTGCTAAAAAACGTAATCATCCACATGCCGACGCCATTCATGTTGCTGGTTGGGTAAGTCTTTTTACGTTACATGTTATCTGGCCATTTTTGTGGATTTGGGCCACGCTTTACCGCCCGGAGCGGGGATGGGGAATGCAAAACCATGACTCCTCCGTTGTGCAACTACAACAGCGTATTGCCGGGCTGGAGAAACAGCTCGCCGACATCAAATCCTCTTCTGCCGAGTAATACTTATGGATTTACTGATTATTTTAACCTATGTGGCTTTCGCATGGGCAATGTTTAAGATCTTCAAAATTCCTGTAAATAAATGGACCATTCCCACAGCGGCCCTGGGTGGCATATTTATTGTCAGCGGTTTAATTCTGTTAATGAACTATAACCATCCGTATACCTTTAAAGCGCAAAAAGCGGTTATTTCTATTCCTGTTGTCCCACAGGTGACAGGCGTGGTGATCGAAGTGACGGACAAGAAAAATACGCTGATTAAAAAAGGTGAGGTGCTATTTCGACTGGACCCGACGCGTTATCAGGCGCGGGTGGATCGGCTGATGGCGGATATCGTTACCGCAGAACATAAACAGCGGGCGTTGGGCGCAGAGTTAGATGAGATGGCGGCGAATACTCAGCAGGCAAAGGCCACGCGGGATAAATTCGCTAAAGAGTATCAGCGTTACGCACGCGGCAGTCAGGCGAAAGTAAACCCGTTTTCAGAACGTGATATCGATGTGGCGCGGCAAAATTATCTGGCACAGGAAGCCTCCGTAAAATCAGCGGCGGCGGAACAAAAACAGATCCTGAGCCAGCTGGATAGCCTGGTGTTGGGTGAACATTCTCAAATCGCCAGCCTGAAAGCACAGCTCGCGGAAGCAAAATATAACCTTGAGCAGACGATAGTGCGTGCGCCGAGCGATGGTTATGTGACCCAGGTACTGATTCGTCCGGGTACCTATGCCGCGTCGCTGCCGCTACGTCCGGTGATGGTGTTTATACCCGATCAGAAACGACAAATCGTGGCGCAGTTCCGTCAGAACTCCTTGCTGCGACTGGCTCCTGGCGACGATGCGGAAGTGGTGTTTAATGCTCTGCCAGGTAAGGTATTCAGCGGTAAGCTGGCAGCCATTAGTCCAGCCGTTCCCGGCGGAGCTTATCAGTCGACCGGCACCTTACAGACGTTAAACACAGCGCCGGGTTCAGATGGCGTTATCGCGACCATTGAACTGGATGAGCATACTGATTTGAGCGCATTACCAGACGGTATTTACGCCCAGGTGGCGGTCTACTCTGATCATTTCAGCCATGTCTCGGTGATGCGCAAAGTACTGTTACGCATGACCAGCTGGGTGCATTACCTTTATCTCGATCATTAATCTTCGCTTTCCGCCGTTTGTTCAGGCCGCAGTTGCTGCGACTGAGCAAGCTGGTGGCGAATTTCACGCAGCATTTCATCCAGCACATACTGGACCCGCCAGGGCTGGTATTCCCGTTTACGGAAGATAGCCACCAGATCCAGCCACCATTCATACGGGTGCTGAAAGCAGGGCACCAGCGTGCCGTCTTGCAGGTCGCTCTGCACACTTTTGTCTGGCGCAAACACAATCCCCAGGTGATTTCGTGCCAGCTCCAGCGCAGATTGCGTGTTGTCGCAAACGTAATTTCCCTTCACGCGATAATCCCGCACCTCTTTACTCCCGGCGACGTTGAAGCGCCAGATATTCGCGTCGTCGATCATCATCGAGTCGATCAAAATACAGGAGTGATGTTCGAGTTCGTCAGGACGGCTAATGGGATGTTTCTCAAGATAGCGCTGGCTGGCATAAGCGGTTACGGCATATTGGGTAATAAAACTGGCAACCAGCGATTCATCTTTTGGTTGGGCGTAGCTGATTAAAACATCACAATCATCGGGAAATTCGACGCCTTCATAAAAGGCATTACGCTCAAGATTGCAGGTTTTTAGCGATAAGGTGATATCACCGATATCTTTAATTTTATCGATTACATGTTTGGATAAATAGGTAATTATGCCGGTTGGTGCATAGATAGTGACCCGACCACGTTTCTCATGCTTATAATCTGCAATAAAATTATTAAGCTGCTCGTTTCTGTCCAGCATGTCGTTGATGTACGGTAACAGCACGGTGCCAAAAGGTGTGAGCATCAGCTGTCGGGTGGTTCGGTCAAAGACTTTTAAACCCACTTTTGATTCAAAATCAGCAAGATATTTGCTGACGTTGGCCTGTGCGATGCCAAGTACAGTCGCGGCATGGCTGATATTTTCACTGGCAGCGATTACCGAGATAATTTTTAACTCCCGGTACTTAAGTTGTAATTTTGTCATCGCAACAGCCCAATTATATATAATTTTATATATTACTATATAAATATGAATCTTGCACCGGATAAATTGTAAGCATTACTATGCCGACTCTTTTTTATCTTATTTTAAAATGGAATACCGGACATGTTAATTAACCGCAATATTGTGGCGTTATTTGCGTTGCCTTTTAAGGCAAGCGCAACTGCTTCTGAATTATCCATTGGTGCTGGTGCGGCTTATAATGAATCGCCTTATCGCGGTTATAATGAAAATACAAAGGCAATTCCGCTGATTAGTTATGAAGGTGATACTTTTTATGTTCGTCAGACCACGTTAGGTTTTATTCTGTCGCAAAGTGAAAAAAATGAACTTAGCCTGACCGCATCCTGGATGCCGCTGGAATTTGACCCTGCCGATAATGACGATTATGCCATGCAACAGCTTGATAAGCGTGATAGTACGGCTATGGCGGGGGTTGCCTGGTATCACCACGAGCGTTGGGGAACCGTGAAAGCCTCTGCGGCTGCGGACGTTCTGGATAACAGCAACGGCTGGGTGGGGGAGCTATCGGTATTCCACAAAATGCAGATAGGTCGCCTGTCGCTGACACCTGCGCTGGGCGTTCTCTATTATGACGAGAATTTCAGTGACTATTACTATGGCATTTCAGAGAGTGAGTCCCGTCGTAGCGGTCTGGCAAGTTATTCCGCGCAGGATGCCTGGGTGCCCTATGTCAGCCTGACGGCAAAATACCCGATAGGAGAGCACGTCGTATTGATGGCGAGCGCAGGATACAGCGAGCTGCCGGAAGAGATTACCGACAGCCCGATGGTTGATCGTAATGAGAGTTTTACCTTTGTCACTGGCGTGAGCTGGCGTTTTTAATTCACCGGTGGATGTCGGTGCGGCTGGCCTACGCTCTCGCACCGACTTGTAGGCCTGATAAGACGTGTTAAGCGTCGCATCAGGCAATGTGCACCCTACGGTGGATGCGGCGCGAGTGCCTTATCCAACCTACGGATGGCAATGCTTTTCCTCATTCACCCAGATCCGCATTTCGCCTTCACCCCGGTTGGCCCAGCTAAACCACGGGATAAACGTCAGAATTTGCGGCTGGCGTTTGGCTGGCGCGCTGTCGTAATGCCACAGCGGTTGCTGCTCTGGATTGCTCTGTTCATACCGGTAACCCGGTGCCTGGATTAAGATCTTATGGCTGAACAATCCCTTACCTTCAAATGTCGTAAATGGCGCATCGGCGGGCAGCCACAGGTTATGCAGTGACTCGCCGTTGTCGGCCTGTTCCAGGCAATACACCAGCGGGCCGCGCTGAATCGCCACTTTTCCGGCGACGTGACGCACCAGAGGGTTACCGTAAACGCGGCGTACCGGCATCGGCAAAGTCAGATTCAGCGTATCGCCCTCCTGCCATTCGCGGGTAATGTGCAAATACCCTTTACGAATATCCTGCTCGACCTCTTCCCCATTCAATATGATCTGCGGCTGTGTGCACCAGTCCGGCAGACGTAAAGCCAGCGTATGACGCACCGGCTGGGGCGATTCAACCGCAATTGTCACCTGTTCCTGCCACGGATAGTTCCCGCTAACCCGCAGGCGCAACGTGCCATTTTCTACCGGCACTTCCATGCTGTTTCCTGCGTAGATGTTGATATACAACGCATCTTCACGCGGTGTGTAGAGATAATGACCAATCGAGGTCAGCACGCGGGCGATATTTGGCGGACAACAAGCGCAGCCAAACCAACGCTGGCGGATCGGTTTAACGTGATCGTAGATATGGTTGAATTTCAGCGATTTTGGATGTACTTCCAGCGGATTCACATAGAAGAAATGTTTGCCATCCAGTGCCATGCCGCCGAGCACAGTGTTGTACAGTGCGCGCTCCATCACATCGGCATATTGACTGTCGCCTTCCATTTCCAGCATTCGTCGGGCGAACATCATCAGGCCGATGGAAGCACAACTTTCGGCGTAAACCGTGTCATTCGGCAGATCGTAATCGCTGCTAAACGCTTCGCCGCTGCTTTGTGAGCCAATGCCGCCGGTAATATATAACTGACGCTGGGCCATATTGTCCCCCAGCCGCAGGCAATCCTGACGCTTGCTTTCATCGTGACTTAAACGCGCCAGATGTGCGACGCCAGTCATCAGGTAGACAAAGCGTACTGCATGTCCGATGGCGGTTTGTTGCTGTGCGATGGGCAAATGCGCCTGGCTGTAGGCTTTATCTTTCACCATCCACGCCGGGCCGTAGGTGTGCCAGTGCGAGGTCTGCCCGCGCTTTTCATATTCCTGGTCGTAATAGTGCGGTTGCGCACCACGCTGTTCGACAAAATAGTTCGTCAGCGCCAGGTAGCGCGGCTCTTCGGTCACTTCATACAGGCGCATTAGTGCCAGTTCAATTTCCGGGTGACCAGGATAACCGTGTAACTTACTTTCACCTGGACCAAATACGCTGTCGATATGATCGGCCAGACGGCAAACCACTTCCAGCAAGCGCCGCTTGCCCGTGGCCTGGAAGAAGGCGACTCCGGCTTCAATCAGATGACCGGCGCAGTAAAGTTCATGACACTCCGCCAGATTGCTCCAGCGTTCTTCGGGCGCTTTTACCGTAAAGTAAGTATTGAGATAGCCATCTTCGCACTGGGCGGAGGCGATCAGTTCAATCACCTCGTCAGCAGTTTTTTCCAGTTCGGCATCCGGCTTCTGGCACAGCGACCAGGCTACCGCTTCCAGCCATTTGGCGACGTCGCTGTCCTGAAACACCATCCCGTAAAATTCACCGTCTTGCAGTCCTGCGGCAATGCGAAAGTTTTCAATCGCATGGCTGGGTTCCGCTTCTGGGATACGATCGTTCAAGGCGTCCCACTGATAAGGAATCACCACATCGCGGACCAGTTGTTGGTACTGACCGAGGAACGGATCGCTGACCGTCAGTTTATGCAGATCGACTTCCGAAATGTTCATCTTGTGCTCCTTAAGGCTGTACATGACGCTGACGCAGGTCGCTAGCAATGCGTGACATCATAGGGTTATTGAGTTTGCAAAAGCGGATCGCCATCGCCAGCAGCAGGTGGAATAGCGCAGGCAGCAATGTTTCCATTGCTGTGATCCCGCCAAGCGAACTGGCGGTCTGGTTTTCCACGCCTGGCTGGTAGGCGACAAAAATAAACAGCAGGCTGATGATCCCGGCGCTGGAGGCCCAGGCCAGCTTGATGAAAAACAGATTGAAGGCGAAGTTCATGCCGGAAGAACGTACGCGGGTTTTCCACTCGCCGTAGTCATCGGCAAAGGCCATCAATGAGAAGTGCAGTGGCAATGTGAAGCCAAGAATCACGCCATTACCGAGGATCACCGCCAGCCACAGCGTTTGATAAGCCGGGCCAGAGGGCAGGAACCACATCAACACCGCCAGCGCAGCGAGGAGCAGGTTGGTGTAGTAGTAAATTTTGACGGTATCGAAACGCCGCGTTAATGGGCTGACAATCACCGAGCCGATAATGGAGGCGAAGGTGACCATGGTGAAGAACAGCGACGTGTAGCCCGTACTGCCTTGTAAGACGTAGGTAATGAAGTACATATACCCACCGCCGCGAATGTTAAAGACGTTAATCAGCAGGAAAGACATGACCAGCATCAGCAGTAGTTGGTCGTTGTTTCGCAGCCCGGCAAGATGTTCGCGCAGGGTAAATTTCCCCATTGTGGAGAGTGGCATCCGTTCACGAACCCAGAAGAAACAGCACAGGAACATCACCACGGCAATGGCGCACAATACGCCGACGCCCAGTTGATAGCCGCGCGCGGCATTACCCTGACCGAAGAGATCTACCATCCACGGTAAGCCTACCGAAACCAGAAATCCCGCCACGCCGCAGAGAACGAATCGCCAGGACTGGCAGGAGATCACTTCATTGTGGCGGGTGGTCATGGTGTTGATCAGCGCGCAGTACGGCACGTTGATGGCGGTATAACCGACTGAAAGGAGCAGGTAAGTGCCGAACGCCCAGGCGATTTTTACTCCCATGCTGGCATCTGGCACGGTGAACGTCAGGATGCCGATAATGCCGATGGGAATGGCAATCCACAACTGCCACGGACGAAAGCGCCCCCAGCGACTTTGCGTCCGGTCGGCAATGACGCCCATCACCGGGTCGGAGATGGCATCAAACACGCGCAGTGCAATAAACAGCGTGCCGACCAGCGCCGGAGTTAAGCCAAAAACGTCGGTGTAGAAAAAGGTGAGAAAGTTCATGATCAGGCAAGTTATTACGGTGCCGCCTGCGTCACCCAGGCCGTAGCCTATTTTTTCCCGTACAGATAACGCATCGTCAATTTTACCTTTAGCGATATCAGCGGTAGTAATCGGTGTAGAGGTCATAGATATTCCTCGTGAATAGGGAGCAATTTTTAGTTTTATTGCAATGACCTGATTAATTCTGCCGTGAACGGGAATATCAACAAGGCGAGAAAAGAGTAAAAAAAGGTGACGATTCCGACCTGAATTTAAAAGTGTGAAATGGATCAGGTGAAATTAATGTTTTTGATTAATAATCAAAAGGTAATGTGTTTAATCATTAATGAATAAGCGGGAAATTACATATCAATGCTCGAATTATCCATGACGTTACCGATTAAAGTGCAAAATGGTGGATTATTTATTTCCCGTGGCGTAGGGAGGCATCCGGCAAGGCGGCTGGAGTCATGGGAAATTATCTTTGTCGAAAAAGGTCGATTAGCGATTCAGGAAGAAGAGCGGATATTTCTGGTCGATGCGGGAGAGAGTTTATTACTCTGGCCGAACCGACAGCATGTTGGGGTAGAGGATTTTCCCGCCGATCTCAAATTTTACTGGCTGCATTTTGAGGTTAAAGCGCCGGATAGCGACCCGCGCTGGCTCACTCATCTTAGCGTGCCGCAACAAACGAAGGTTGCCGATCCGCAGGCGCTGGTGGCCCTGTTTCGCCAGTTCTTAAGCGAACAGGAAAAGCATCAACGCACTCCGGCGCTGGAGTTTATTGTGCTGCTGATTTTGCAGCAGCTCACCCGTGACGCGCGTCTTGATGAACAGGCCGATGCCGCAGGTACCACGCTTGCCTGGAAAGCGCAGAAACTGATCCGCACGCAATATCATCGCCCGCTTTCTACGGCGCTTTTAGCCCGCGAGCTGTACTGCAATGCCGATTATCTTGGGCGTGTCTATCGGCGGGTGTTTCATCTGACGTTAACAGAAGCAATTCATCGCCAGCGAGTGCGCGAAGCCGAAAAGCTGTTAATTAGCGAAGCGCGATCGCTCACTGAAGTGGCGGCGTTGTGCGGGTTTAATGACGTTGGCTATTTCCGGCAGATTTTTCGCAAACACACCGGTTTAACGCCAGCTGCGTGGAAGCGACGTTACAGCAAGGAACATATCAATTCGTAGTGCCGGGGCAATGAAGCCCCGGCGTGAGGGATTACTGCCCGTAATAGGCATTGGCCCCATGCTTACGCAGGTAGTGCTTATCCAACAGTTCGTTTTGCATCGCAGGAAGCTGCGGCGCAAGCTGACGCGAGAACAGGCCCATATAGGCACACTCTTCCAGCACCACGGCGTTATGCACCGCATCGGCGGCATTTTTTCCCCAGGCGAACGGGCCGTGAGAATGTACCAGAACCGCCGGGATTTGCGCTGGACTCCTGCCGCGTTCTTCGAGGGTTTCAATGATCACTTCGCCAGTCTGGTATTCATACTCGCCGTTGATCTCTTCTGCGGTCATCAGGCGCGTGCAGGGGATGGCTCCATAGAAGTAATCGGCGTGCGTGGTGCCCCAGGCGGGGAGATCCAGCCCGGCCTGTGACCAGATGGTGGCGTGGCGCGAGTGGGTATGCACAATGCCACCGATTTCGGCATAGCAACGGTAGAGCGCCAGATGCGTTGGCGTGTCGGACGAGGGCTTTTTGCTGCCTTCCACCACCTTACCGCTGGCTATCTCAACCACCACCATATCGTCGGCGGTCATCACGTCGTACTCGACGCCGGAAGGTTTGATTACCATCCATTGCCGCGTTTCGTCTACCGCGCTGACATTGCCCCAGGTGAACGTCACCAGATGGTGAGCGGGAAGTGCCAGATTTGCCGCCAGCACGTCGGCTTTCAGTTGCTCTAACATATAAATCCAGCCTCCTGCATACGCGCTTCAATCCAGCGCCGCGCCTGAATAATCTCCAGCACCGGCTCTTTGGCTTTTTCGGTCCACATCTCAATCAGGAAAGAACCGCGATAGTTCAGTTCATGCAGCGTTTTGAAGATGCCAACGAAATCGACGCAGCCTTCGCCAAACGGCACATCACGGAACTGTCCGGGGCTTTGCCCGGTGACTGGCCGGGTGTCTTTCAGGTGGATTGCGGCAATACGGTCAATGCCCAGTTTCAGTTCGGCGGGAACATCATTGCCCCAGGCGCTGAGGTTGCCGACGTCCGGGTAGACGGTGAACCACGGCGAGGCGAGCATCTCGTCCCATTTTTTCCATTTGCTGATGGAGTTCATAAACGCGGTGTCCATAATCTCCACTGCCAGCATGACTTGTGATGCCGCTGCCTGTTCAACCGCCCACGCCAGCCCTTCAGCAAACCGTTGCTGGGTGCCTTCGTCATGGTCCTCGTAATAGACGTCGTAACCTGCCAGTTGAATAGTACGAATGCAGAGATCGAGCGCCAGGCTCAT
>ERZ780060.643-NODE-643-length-13551-cov-5.020525_pt1 | contig 13551 bp, 15 predicted proteins | sample MGYA00511176_ERZ780060 | MGnify/ENA primary metagenome ERZ780060 (study PRJEB29588, sample SAMEA2148374) | human gut metagenome | biome: human gut; feature: human-associated habitat; material: faeces | place: Denmark | collected 2008/2010 ... | reverse complement strand
TAGTCAGGGATTTAATTTATAGAAGTCCCCATAAGTGATTTCTGATGTATTGCTTAAAAACGAAACGGCATTTTTGATATCCAGAAAGTTCATATTGCCTGCATTGCTTTTAACTTCTTATCAAGCTCTTTGTTCAATTCGTCTTTATCGGGGATTGGAAGCAATAATAAAATTATTTCCAAGTTAGACGCAGGCTTTTTCCGATTGAATTCATCGTGCAAAGCTTCGCATTCGTTTTTAAAATCTTCGATATATTGTTGTGTTTCATTACAATGATTCACGAATAAGCTGCTATTGTATGTGCATACCATTGGTATTACGATACTTGAAAAAATTACATCCAATTTTTGATGTTGGTGCATCAATGTTTTCCAATACTCTATTTGGGGAGTTTCGGTTGGTATTTTTCGAGGAATTAAATTGAATTGTTGGCGAAGATAATCGGCATTGAAATGCTTGGTAACATCATTGGCGAGATCAGCGATGCCATCTTTGCCCGATTGATATAATTTCGATTCTCCCAGCCATAATTTTCGTTCATCGCCATTAACTGTTATATGCACGCCATCAAAGCCATGTGCAGGGACATTGGGGGAATCTCTAAAATAGATTGTTGAAATAAGAGGGATTGTATTACAGAAATCACGCAATAACAAATGTAATATTAACTCACCAAATTCTCCCCGTTTCTTGTATTTATCTGTTGTGTAAACCGTTTTAGCTGCTTCTTGAAGCCTGTCCACAATTTCAGTTTGCGGAATATTATAACCCACATGATAACCCAATGCATATTCCGGTATTACACGTCGGATGGTTTCAACTAATGGCAAAAGTCTGAATTTGTTTTGATCGAAACCGACATGATATGCTTTAAGAGTCGAATCGCTAATTCGTTCTTCTAATACCAGATCTGAATTAAAGGGCCTTGCCATATAGGTTTCGCTACATTTGTATATCAATGGACATCACAAAGATACAATATTCTATAAAGAGACATATAAATTAGACTGAAATTTTGTCAATTGGCACGTTGGATATTACGATTATTTATCGTATCTTTGTAATGTAGCATCAAGATACATTGCGGCGTAAAGCGGACGCTACGAGTTAGTGACCCCAAAACTGAAAATTCGTCATAACATACTGATACATAACGAATGGAAAACACGGGACTGAGTCCCGTTTTCCGCTCTCGATAAACGAGTGATAATCAATGAATTATCGCTCGTTTTTCTTTTTGCGGGTGCGAAATGAAACGCTCCATAATGCCTTTTTCGCGCCGTTTTCCGAAGAATGTTTTACCATTTGTTTAACCATGTTTTACGGTGGTAAAACACCGCTTGTGCTTGTCTGCATAATGCCATAACATTATGAGTGTCAGCATCAATGCCATTTGCAGAAAAGACCGCATCAATCAAAACCGTACCACGAACATCTACCTGCGTTTTACCGTCGATCGCCGCAGCCGCTATGTAAGCACGGGAATCAATATTCCCGCCGCCGATTGGGATTTCGACACCCAAACGCTTAAAACGCAGAATCCCGCCGTTCAGCTACGGATTTACGAGCAAATCGAGAAATACGACAAGCGCATCAAACGGCTCGAAGCGTTGGAGGTTCCCGTAACGCTGGACAACGTGCTGGAAACCGACGGACGGAGGGTCTATTGCACAATTGCCGAATATTTCCGCCGCACGATTGCACGGTTGGAATCGGTGGGTAAAATCGGCTCGGCATCGAAACACAAGGTCACGTTTTCACTCCTGCAACAATTCCGTTCGACCAATATCCGTTTCGACGAAATTACGGTCGGCTACCTGCGTGATTTCGAACTGTTCTTAATGAAAAAGGGGAACAAGAGCAATTCGATAGCCACGAAATTCAGCGTTCTGAAAGCCGTCTATAACAAGGCTCTTGCCGAGGGGATTTTCACCACGCCGCACAGTCCGTTCCTGCAATTCAAAATCGGACGGTTGTGGACAGCCACCCGCAAACGCGCCATCCGCAAGGAGGATGTGCAACGGCTGATGCAGGCGGAGATACCCGCCGACAGTTCGGCCTATCTGGATTTCGCGCGGGATATTTTCCTGTTTTCGTACCTCTCGGCAGGCATCAACTTCAAGGACATCGCCACCCTGCGTTACTGCGATATGGACGAGGAAAGAATCTACTATGCCCGCCACAAAACCAGCAAGGAGATGACCTGCCACCTCTCGGAACAGTCGAAAGCGATTATCGGCAAATACGCCCAATCCGACCATGCGGACGAGGACTATATTTTCCCGATACTCGACCGCCGCATACACAAGACCGAGCAACAGATTTACGACCGAGTGCGCAAGGTGCTGAAACACGTGAACAAGGCCCTGCACGAGTGGAGCCGATTATTGGGGCTGAAAATCGAACTGACTACCTATGTAGCAAGACATATCACTTTCTCTTATTTGCTAAAAATAAGAAACTTACAAAGATTGTCAGCTTAACAGGTAACGATTTGGAAACCAGCGGGCTTCTCTATTCTGCAATGTTCTGCATCAATCAAAAGAACGCTTTTCTCATTTGCAAAAGTAGTGTTTTTCTCTTTCATTGCCAAAGTTATTCCTCTGAAAAATAGAGTAAATCAAACATCTTATCACTACTGTACATTTGTTGCTCATCTTGCTGATGAAAATCGGTAGTACTGTCTTGCTTTTAATTCCATACCGTTTCCACATCATATTTGAGCCTGCCCATTTGCGAATAGCCTGTCGGCAGGTTCGCCTGTCTGTGTGCCGGCAGGCAGGCACGCCGGCAGACCGGTCGGCAGGCAAGCTGGACGGCAGGTCGGTTGGAGCGCGGGCAGGCTTGCAGGTCAGCGTGTGTATACCTATACGCTTTTGTTTATTGTACCATTCCTTTGTTGCTTCATTACTACGTTGATAGACGGATGTATTGTACCACCGATTTATATCATCCAAACTCCACCTCTCTAAAGCCACAATCCATTGCTGATACCTTTATTTGAAGTTTCGCTGTTGTAAACCTGCACAACAACACGACAGCAAACCAGCATATCATTGAAACTATGTTGCTTCCTATCTGCATTGGATTACTTTCTTGGTTGTCCGGTTCTGTTCATCGTCGATTTTGTAAATCATTGGTTTGCTGAGCTTGTGAACAAGCGAGGATGTATTTGCTCAAAATAGCATTTCCTTATTGGTCTAATGTCTGTTTTGGCTGTGATTGGCACATATTGGCATCGAATTGACACTATTGTCTGTTTCTCAGAAGGATGAAAATCCGGCTTTGTTCTCTGTAATCTCAATAAGGTACAGGCTTGCACATCGCCTTCATTCCCTTTCTTCTTTTGAGCAGCTTGGGCATCGGGAAACGATGCTTTGAGAGCCGAAATAACAGCACAAATTCCAATCCGTTTGCTGACGGATTACTGATTTCACGAGAAATCAGCAAGGTGTCCTTCGGGTAACCCGAAGGCTTTTCGGTTACTGCCGAAAAGTGGCAGCAGCAAGGTATGTTTCGAGTTACTCAAAACCTTTCGGGTTACTCCCGAAAGCCTTGCCACCGGGTTGCTCCTCCGAAGTCGGGCAACCTGTTTCTGACCTGCGGTAATCGTGCTTTATTCCTTGTACTTGATGCCGTATTGTTTCATCTTGCCGTATAGTGTAGTGCGCCCAATGCCGAGCAGTTCAGCAGCCAGCGAGCGGTTGCCGTCCGCCTGTTTCAGAGCACGGATTATCTGTTTCTTTTCCATTTCCACGTTCTTCAAGGACAAGGATGCTTCTCCCGACAGCAGAGGTTCTTCAAAATTCAGTTTGTCAGCCGTTATCGTATCCCCGTCGGTTAACAGCACCGCCGAGCGTACCGTTCCTTTCAGTTCCCTCACGTTGCCGCTCCACGGATGGACGAGCATCCGCTTCCTTGCTTCTGCATTAAAGCCTTTCACCCGTTTGCCGAACTCTCCGTTGGCAAGTTCGCGGAAGAACTCCGCCAAAGGCATGATGTTCTCATGGCACTCAGGTAGTGGCGGTATGTGCAGCGTATATTCCTTAATCCGATGGTACAAGTCCTGACGGAAACGCTTTTCGGCTACTGCTGACTGCATATCCTCGTTGGTGGCGGCTATGATGCGCACGTCAGCAGTCTTTTCCTTGTTGCCGCCTATGGGTCTGTACCGTTTGCTCCTTGCGTGTATCTTCTCGGCGATTTTCTTTGCCCCGCTCCCCGAATTTCCCTACCTTCGCAAACATCAACAAAAACATTACGATATGATTACCGAAAAAGATGCCATTGATTTGATTAATCTCGCCGAGAGCTTAGGAATAACCGTGTTCCTTGACGGCGGCTGGGGAGTAGATGCCTTGTTAGGCAGACAAACAAGGGAACATCAAGACATTGACTTGTTTGTGGAGGAAACGCAGGCGGCACGTTTCATTCGTGCTTTACACCAACAGGGATTTAAGGAACGGACGGAGGCGTATTCCACTCCGCAACACATCGTTTTCGCAGATGCGGACGGGCGGACGGTGGACTTGCATTTGTTTACATATACTTCAGACGGGGAGATTGTTTTTGAAGGAGAAACCTATCCGGCAGACACCTTCAGCGGAGAAGGTTGTATCGGCGAAAAGAAAGTGTCGTGCATTCCTCCGCAGGCGCAGGTCGCTTTCCATACAGGATACGTTTTCGATGAAAACGATGTCAAAGACGTGCTTGCCCTGTGCTACCGTTTCCACATCCCCGTTCCAAACGAATATCTGCCTTATATAAATTAATCATCCAATCTCCAGGACCGCCTGCCCACGTCAAAATTTCTGCAATCCGCGCCGACAACCGCCCTCCCCAGCGGGGACAACACAAATCCTGCCGGATAACCACTTTTCCCTGCGGGGACAGCCCTAATCCGTCAGGATAACCGCTTTCCCCGGCGGGGACGATGCCAATCCTGCAGGATAAGCACTTTCCCCGCTGGGGAAAGGCAAAATCGGGACGGATTGGAACTTTCCCCGCTCTGAACTTGGCTCGCCGGAAAGATTTAGCTACATTCGTTACAGAAATTCTAAAATATCACGGAATATGAAAAAGATTCTCACATTAAACATCAAGCAACTTCGCACCGAGGAGTCGTTCGGTTATCAGAAACAGGTCGTGGCGGAAACGGCGAACCTGCCTATCGGCGAGGAGACAGGAACCCCAAGCGAGATAAGCCAGCTGTCCGCTACGAATCCCGTGTTGGAGGCAAAGGTTAACGATTTCACCACCGCTGTCGATGCTTTCGACGATGCGTTGAAGGCATCCTCCACGAATTCCGCCACCGCCACGGCGACCGCGACGGATGATGCCCGTGACGCATCTTGGCGTGGTGCGAACAATTATGTGACGGCGATGTGCGCCCATCCGACCGCCGAAGTAGCCGCCAATGCCGCCGAAGCGAAATCATTGTTCGACAAGTATGGCGACCCCACGAAGCTGGCGCAGACCGAGGAAAGCGGTGTATTACACAATCTGTTGCAGGACTTGGAAGCTCTTGATTCAAGCAAGCGCACCGCGTTGAATCTTGATGTATGGATTACGGATTTAAAAACGAAAGAAAACGCTTTCCTTGCCGCAGCCGCCCAGCGCACGGAAGCCGACGCTGCCCGTCAGGTGGGTATCGTGAAGGAAACCCGCACCGCCGCAGAAGCCGCTTACCGTTCATTGGTTGATACCGTCAATGCGTTGGCAATGATAAATGGTGATGCGGAATATGCTACTTTCATCGACCACGTGAACGCGATGATTGAGCGTCAGAAAGCTATCTCAAAAGCACGCACTACGCGGGCGAAGAAGGAGGATGAGAAGCCGGGCGAGCTTTGATTCGTTGAGTAAGAATTAGGATTAGCCCCTGCAAGCCCCTACAAGCCACAATGCGTTTGCAGGGGCTTTTTCTGTAAACGGGTAGCACGTTTAGCTACTTCTGGCAAGAGATTCACTAAAAGGCTGTCGGCTTCTTCCTGCCGCTCAAATACCGACATGATGTGCCGCAGATGTTCTTCCTTGTTTGCCAGTAGAGAGCGAAGAGTGTCTATCTGCGCTGGATACACATATGCTGCACAATGGAACTTCAATGCTTGTAACAGACTATCTGTACACAGACGTTGGATACGGTAATGACTACAGTCTGTTCTGTTCCAATCAATGACACTCTCTCCCAACATGGTAAGCCGAGTGATATATCGATGGACATTGTGAATATCACGTATAGCTTGCTGTACTTCGCTGTTTTGTAAATCAATTTCTGATATTCGATGTCGCTCGTGTATCAGAATTGATGCCATAAAGCCGATAAGTACAACTAAGATAAAATATCCTACTAACACTTTATTCCGTAAATTCATTTAAGAATCTATTATTTGAAAGGATGCCTGCTTTATAAAAACAGACATCCTATTGATTTTTATACCGTTTTTACAGTTTCCATCCTGAGATTTGTTCCTGAATGTTCCATAGTTGGGCATACAACCCTTTAGCCTGCATCAATGTTTCATGCGTACCTTTTTCCCTTATCCGTCCGTTATCCAACACGATAATTTGGTCTGCGCCCTTAATAGTTTTAAGTCTGTGGGCAATGGCGATGACAGTACGCCCTTTGATGAGTGTGTCTATGGCTTTCTGTACTTCCACTTCATTTTCGGGGTCAAGTGAGGCGGTCGCTTCGTCAAGCAGGATGATTTGTGCGTCTTTCAGCATGGCACGGGCTATGGATATGCGTTGCTTTTCTCCGCCCGAAAGGGTGCAACCCCCTTCTCCCACCATTGTGTCGTAGCCTTGAGGCAAGCGCATGATGAAGTCATGGCAACAGGCTTTTTTAGCTGTGGCTATAATTTCCTCTTCCGTCGCATCCGTTTTACCGAAACGGATATTGTTGCGTATGGTGTCCTGAAACAGATAGACATCCTGAAATACCATAGAGATGTGGCTCATCAGACTTTCGGGATTTATCTCGTTCATCGGAACTCCATTGAAAAAGATACATCCTTTCTGTGGGTCGTAGAAACGGGCGCAAAGCTTCATTACCGTACTTTTCCCGCTTCCCGAAGGACCGACAAGAGCCGTCAAGGAGTTTTTCGGGAGCGTAATGTTTATATCATGCAACACTTCCTTGTCTTGATAGGCAAACGATACGTGTTCAAACCGGATATCGCCTGCTGCCGGGGATTGCCGTTCTCCTTTCATCTCCGGCTCGTTCATCAAGGAAAGGATGCGTCCACCGGCAATGGAAAAATAGCGGAACTCGGTAAAGTTTGTCAGGGCGGAAGTCAGCGGGTCAAACACACGAGAACCGACCACAAGGAACAGCACAAATACAAGGATTGAAAGTTTTCCTCCCAATAAAAGATAAGTTCCGCATAGCACCATCATTGTCAGCCCGGCACGTACCAGAGTAATGCTCAACAGAACAAACGGGCCTAACAAGGCTTCCTGACGGATGCAAGCACGGCGAAGTTCCGCAAAAGCATCGCGCAACCTAACAAAGCGGTCACCTATCAGATTGTACGCTTTCATTACACGAATACCCTGTAAGTATTCTTCCAACCGATTTCCAGCATTTATTTTTGCTTGAATTTGCCTGCCGCTTAACTTCCGCTGTGCCTTTGTGCTTGCCCACAGGACGAGCAAGGCAAGCGGCAAGGCGGCAAACATACTGACCGCCATCCTCCAATCTATCCATACAAGCGAAACAAAAGCCAGTACGGGCATGACTATGGCACCCATAAGTTGGGGCAGGTGGTGCGAAATTCCGGTTTCTGCCATCATGAAGTCCGTAACAAGCATAGACGACAAATCACCCGGATCACGTTTCGACAAAAAGCCCAACGATAGTTTCCGCAAGTGCTCCGCCAGCGACAAACGCCCGGAAGCACTCATTTCGTATGCTCCTCTAAAATTGGCTCGGTAGGATGCCCGTTCTGCCAAAACCATGACCAGCATATAAACAGCCATAATGCCGAATATCCACCACAGGCGGGTCGTGTCAAGCGGCTGTCCGCTCCCGTCAAATGCACTGAAAATGATACGTATCGCTTCTATAGAAAGACAAAACGGTACTATATTCACTAAGTTGGCAAGCATGGTGTAACCCTCCGGCTTGTAAAGTCTTTCCGTGTGACCTATTGTAATATTCTTTATTGCATTCATATCTTATTTTATTTATATGCTATAATATGTATTTCTTCCTTTTTACGGATTGTTCTGATGGATGAAAATCCGGCTTCATGCAACCGTTCTTCCAATTCTGCCGGAGTATAGACAACCATACCGTCTATCCGTTCCGTCCACATTTTTCCAAGTTCGGGGTCGCTCGCTTCCAGACTAATAAGGAAACAACCTCCTTCTCGGAGAACACGCGCCACTTCAGACAACGCTATGTTTACAGGCGACCAGAAATAGACCGTTTCAAAAGCCGTGATAGCATTAAAGAATCCATCCTCATAAGGTAATGAACAAACATTCCCTTGTTGTATGAAACATCTTTTATTCAAGTCTTTTTCGTTGTACTTTTGGGCGAATGAAACACTTTCTTCTGACAGGTCTATGCCGTAGATATTTCCTTTCGGACATAAATTCAATAAACGTTTCAAATTCGCACCACCGCCACAGCCTATATCAAGAACATTCCAATTCGGCTGCCATTCCACTTGCTTCATGCCACGATTAGCTAAGGATGCATGAAAACAATTCATTCCTCGCAAAATCATCAGTCCCCAAAATCCTTGCGGACAACTTGTGTTTTGCAAGACCTTGTTTAAGAAATTCTTCTTTCTCATATTGCTTTTAGTTTTTGTTCAACGTCCAATGGTATGCGCTCGTATAGGCATCCCACATATTTTTATATACACCCTCTGTCACGGATAATTGTTCATGCCTTCCGCATTGCACAATGCTTCCTTCTTTCATGACGACAATCTGATGCGCAGAAATGATGGAAGAAAGGCGATGGGCAATCACAATGACCGTCTTGTCCTTTATCAGCGACTGCAAAGCCATCTGCATTTTATGCTCGTTTTCAGGGTCAGCGAAGGCAGTGGCTTCGTCCAACACCAGTATCGGAGCATTCTTCAATATGGCACGAGCTACACATATCCGTTGGGCTTCACCGCCGGACAGGAATACACCTTTATCGCCTATCCTTGTTTCGTAGCCTTGCGGCAAACGCTCTATGAAATCGTGGCATTGGGCAGCTTTCGCAGCGGCTATTACCTTTTCTTTTGTAGCATCTGGAGAACCTACGGCAATGTTCTCATAAAGAGTGTCGTAAAAAAGGAAAGTGTCTTGAAAGACGAATGAAACCATGTCCATCAGTTTTGCGGTAGGTATTTGGCGTATATCTGCACCGCCTATACATATTTTCCCTTGCTCCACATCCCAGAACCGAGGTATCAGGTTGGCAACCGTTGATTTGCCGCTTCCTGACGGACCGACAAGAGCAGTTATCTTTCCTTGTGGTGCAATGAAGCTGACATCACGCAGGGCTTCCGTCCGTGTGCCCTGTTCCGTGTTTTCGTAAGAGAATGACACATGTCGGAATTCCACATCGTAGGCGGCAGGCACTTGCGGATGTTCCGGCTCCGGCACAGATTTCTTTTCCAGTATGCGGTCGATACGGTTTACACCTTCATCGATGTCGCGCGTGTTGCCTCCCAAGAATGTCAGTTTATAAACGGGAGAAGCCATACCCGGCCCCATGATAATGAAGAACAGCCATACTACCGCCAATGACAAGGATTGCGGACTGGCTTGCATCAGCAGGATGCCCACAGGAAGAATAAACGTCACCATCGAATTGAGCAAGACGGTAAAGGCAATCATTCCGTTCTGGTAGGTGTCACAGCATTTCAAGGCGAATGTCTTGTACGCCTGAATCTCGGCATTGAACTGACGGAACGAACGGACGCTCTGCCCGAAAATCTTGACTACGGGCATTCCCCGTACATACTGCACGGCAGATGCGCTCATCTTTTCCTGCGCATCGTAATAGATGGACATGAACTCTCTTGCCCTTTTACCCATGAAGTTGGAGAATTGGAGGAAAAGGCTGAGCACCACGACCGCCAGGCAGACCACCGTCAGCCATACATCCAACGAGAAAAAGATGACCAGCATGACCGCCACCGTAGCCACCACATTCACCAAGTCCGGAATGGTGTGGGCGATGAAACCTTCTATCTTCTCGATGTTCTGGTCCATTGTTTTCTTGATGGCTCCCGTAGAGGTATTGTTCAAATATCCCAAAGGCAGTTTGCCGATATGTTCAGACAGACGGACACGCAACCCATACAAGATACGGAATGCAGCCACATGTGAGGACATCAGGGCGGCATAGAGCAATATCAATCCGCCAACAAGCCCTCCAAATGCAATCCATCCCCAACGCATCATGTCCGTTCCGTCCAAAGCGGAAAGATTGGAGCCATTCGACAGCAACTCTTTCAAAATTTCATAAACAGCCCAATAAGGCACAAGCATACACGCCGCGCTGCCAGCCGACAGCAGACCTGCTAATATAAGCAGGCCTTTCCTTTGTCCCGCTATCTCGAACAGACGGGACAAACCTTTTTTCTTTTTTGACTTTTCCATTGTTATTACGCTATTTTGATGTGATTTTATATCCGAGCAATGAACTGAATTTGTAGCAGAGCCAAGGGATGCGCCCCAATATCTGCCCGAAGAAGAATCCCCAGCGTGAACGGAAGAACTTCATGTAGTTAGCCTGTTCAATGAGCTTTAAAGACGGTTCCCATTGTTCCACCACATGCCCGTTGCTTATGCCGGAACGGATTTGAGCCTCGTGTTTGCGGAGCGAATCGGGCTTCACACCATGTCGGCTCATTATCGTGCCGCACACGTCAAACCACAATTCACCTCCCCCGAAACGGTTTGCCACGTGATGCAGGAAGGATTTTACTTGCTTCTCGTAGAAGTACATCAGTACCCCCTCCACGATGAAGATAAATTCTGCATCGGGATGCTTCCGACGCAAGTCATCCATCCAGTCGGTCTCCAACAAAGACGCTTCAATATAGACATTGTCCGGCTGTTCGGGTATCAATTCCCGGCGTAGAGCAATGACCTCAGGCAAATCCAAATCATAAAAGACTGCTTTCTGACTTCCGATACGCTGGAAACGGGTATCCAGTCCACATCCCACATTGACCACGACCGGATGCGAATGTGCTTTAATAAATCGGCGCACAGCGCAGTCAAAATACCATCCACGCACCACGCATCCCACTTCGCTCAACTTTGCCCCGTCGAACTGGGAATAATCGTATTCCAAACTGTCCGCCAGCCATTCCGCAGCCTTGTCATATAGAATGGGATTATTCCGGCGACTTTCTTTGGCTCTCATGTATAGCGGAATAAGCAATGTTTCCGCTACAATACTCTTAAACTTGTATTTCTGTCTCATATTTTTGGAGTGTTTAATAGTGAACGATATTCAGAATTGTTCATAAAAAAGGAGGAAACCTCCGTGAAGATTTCCTCCTTACCAACCGTTCTGATGCGGTTGAATGTTCGTATGTACGTTGTCTGTATCTCATATCTTGATAATAGCCCTCCAACCTTGGATTTCAAACAGGATATAATCGTGCAAAATAGCCTCCATCTCTTGCCGGGGTACGGAATGCATCAATAGCTCCTCGAACATCGTGAACATCCATACCGTATGCAAATGAATGATAAAATCGGACACAGCCGTATTGATTTCGGGATGTTTCCGCTGCATGGACGCGAACCACGCCTTAACCAATTCCGTGGAACGGTCGGTATAATTCTCACGGAAGCGTTCCAATGAAGAACCTTGCGCACGGAACAACAGTATTTCCATTAGTGAACGGTGTTTGTCTATAAGCGAAACATATTCGTCAATGCAGGATTTCAGGTATTTTTCCGACCGCATCATCATAATATCTTCGCCCCGTATGCCGTGGTGTTCTTGCAGCATGGCTTCCAAAGCGCACAAAACAGGACGGACCACTTCATGGAATAATTCATCTTTGCTTGTGAAGTAGTTATAGATATTCCCGACACCAACCCCAGCTAACTCCGCTATTTCGCGCATTGAAGTTTTGGAATAGCCTTTCTTCTCGAATTGCTGCCTGGCAATCGTCAATATCCGACCCCGTATGTCCTCTTTCAGCACTTGCATTTATAATGAACAATGTCTGTTTTTAATTTTTTGCAAAGGTATAAGGCTTGAAATTGTCGTGCAATACCTATTTTTAGGGATTTTGCGTCTTCCAAAACATGGGGAACGAACCGTTTCGGTATGCCCGAAACACAAACCTGCTCCCCATCAAAACTTCTCCTTGATGGGTTGGCTTTTATGTTTCTTCAAATCAATCCTATTCCATAAAATAAAGTCTTACTTCATTCTACATCAAGCTCAGGTTTATTAGCAGGCTTATTTGAACCTGATGAACGCCACAGGCTACCACACCGATGCCAAATGCTGCCACGCAGGTGCGAAGCGGTTGGATTGTGCCGGACTTCGCTTTTCTTTGCATCACGGACGCTTGGAACAGCCGTCACGGGTTCGGCGGATAACGCCACTCCCTGCCACAAGCTGCCACGATTGTGCCAACCTATTGTTTGATGCACGATACCCATTTATTTTGCGTCCAAAACCGAGTATCAACATTAAAAACAGTATCGACAATGGAAGTATTGATTTTTCAGAAAGAGGCGTTTGAGGAAATGGCGGCGAAGTTCAGCCGCTTCTCAGACCGTGTGAACGAACTCCTTGCCAAGCAAGGCAGCAGGTCATTAAACCACTGGATGGACAACCAAGAGGTCTGCCAACAGTTGCGCATCAGTCCGCGCACCTTGCAGACGCTCCGCGACAACGGCACGCTGGCTTACTCGCAGATAGGGCACAAGATTTTCTACAAGCCGGAAGACGTGCAGCGCATCGTCCGGCTCGTGGAGGACAGGCGTAAGGATGCAGCCTATCGTGGCTGTAGCATCTAATCAGACAACACAATGTACAACCACTAAATCCACTGTAAATTATGAACGACTTGATTCTTGCCGACCGTGAACTGGAGGTCGGCTTCATCGGACAACTGGATGCCCTGTTTGATGGCATCGAAAGAATGGACGCAAGCCATAAGGCTTCGCCAAGTAACGAACAGTTCCTGACGGACAAGGAAGTGTCGGTATGGCTCAAGGTGAGCCGCCGCACCTTGCAGGACTACCGCAATAATGGGATGGTGTCCTACTACCAGTTGGGCGGAAAAATTCTGTACAAGGAGTCCGACATCGAGAAGCTACTGATGAGCGGTTATCGGAACGCTTACCGCATGGAAACGTAAATCTGAACGGGCAAAAACAAAGAAAGCCAATGGTTAGACAATTCACTTGTCGCCATCGGCTTTCTTTGTGTAATGTTATATCCTTTACTGCTAACACGTACACCATGGACTGGTTGGAAAATCCACAGCGGTGTGACCCCGTGCGCCAAACAGGATTGACCCTTCTGAAAAAAATGCTAAATACCCTGTATTAGTCCTG
>ERZ780060.640-NODE-640-length-13608-cov-2.400502_pt1 | contig 13608 bp, 27 predicted proteins | sample MGYA00511176_ERZ780060 | MGnify/ENA primary metagenome ERZ780060 (study PRJEB29588, sample SAMEA2148374) | human gut metagenome | biome: human gut; feature: human-associated habitat; material: faeces | place: Denmark | collected 2008/2010 ... | reverse complement strand
ATTCCAGCCAAGTAAGGAAATACTCGAACAGAACTATCTGAAGCTCTGTTCGTATGGTGTTCTGGACTGTTCCATCTACTCTGCCTCATTCGGACGAAAGGAGATTTCAAGAATAACATTCGCTACGATTGGCAGTGTCATTAACCATCCGGAACTCTTTCAGCACTTCAAGAACATAATAATTGACGAGTGCCACTTGGTCAACCCCAAAGAAGGAATGTATAGAGATTTTCTTTCCATGTTGAAATGCAAAGTGCTGGGGCTAACGGCCACGCCTTACCGTTTATCATCAAGCAGGGATTTCGGTAGCATGTTGAAGTTCATCACACGCACACGCCCATGTGTCTTCTCCGAAGTTATATATCAGGTTCAAATTTCCACTCTTTTGGATATGGGGTATTTGTCAAAGCTGAACTATTATGAAATGAACCCTTTAGGATGGAACGAACTTAACCTGAAGGTGAACACGACCGGAGCCGACTACACGGATAAGTCTGTTGTAAAGGAGTATGAGCGCATCGACTTTTACGGGTTTCTGGTAAGTATTGTGCAAAGGCTTATGAATCCGAAAAACGGGATTAAGCGTAAAGGTATATTGGTGTTTACCCGTTTTCTAAAGGAAGCTGAACGCCTTACCTGGTCCATTCCAGGAACGGCCATCGTTTCGGGTGAAACTCCCAAGAAAGAACGTGAGCGTATTCTTGAAGCGTTCAAAGCCGGAGAGATTCCGGTGGTGGCCAATGTGGGTGTACTAACAACCGGATTTGATTACCCAGAACTGGATACGATTGTCATGGCCCGTCCAACGATGTCGCTCGCTCTGTGGTATCAGATAGTGGGTCGCGCCATCCGTCCGCATCCGAGCAAGGAGGCGGGCTGGATTGTAGACCTCTGCGGAAACCTAAAACGCTTCGGCGAAATAAAAGACCTCCGTCTGGTTGACGGTGGCAATGGGAAATGGGCCGTCTATTCCAAAGGACGGCAACTGACTAACGTAAGATTCTAAAATAAAAATGATTATATTTGTTTGAGATAATAAAACTATGGTTATGGATTATAAAGAACAAATTAAATCACCTAAATGGCAGAAAAGGCGTTTAGAGATTATGCAAAAAGACAATTTCACTTGTCAATTATGTGGAGATACTGAATCAATGCTGAATGTACATCACCTCACTTATCGTAAAGACAAGAAAATATGGGAATATGAGGATTGGGAACTAATCACTTTATGCGAAAATTGTCATAAAGAAGAACATTCATCAATAGACGACGTTATCAATGAAATTGAGTCAATTAAATCAAGAGGAGTTACAATGCAGGAAATTAAAGCCGCGCTCAATTCAATTGACATTAGTTTATATTTAGGACATGATGATTGCATTTATAACTTAGTTGGCCCGGATAGCGCAATGGGGCAAGAAAATGATATTAAGCTATTATATGAAAGAAGAAAAGCCTTGAAAAAGCCTTATTTCGACAACATCAATAAAGAAAGAGAGACAAAAAACAAAGATAATCCTTTTTAATTATGGCAAGACCTCTAAAACAAGGTCTTGAATACTTTTCATTTGATACGGATTTTTTTTCAGATGTAAAGATTCGCAGAATATCGAGAGCCTGCGGTCCTGCTTCGACTTCCATACTAATCTGCCTGCTGTGTAATATCTACAGAGATAAAGGGTATTATATTGCGTGGGACGAGAATTTACCTTTTGTAGTGGCTGACACAATTGGTACTACCGAGGGTGCTGTAGAAGAAGTTATAAAGAAAGCTATACAAGTTGGGTTCTTTGATAAAGAGTTATTTGATAAATACAAGATCCTAACATCAAATGGTATTCAAACCCGATTCAAAAGTGCAGTTTCAAGACGAGAAGAAATTGAATATGTAGTCGATTATTTGGTTTCTGAACGCAAAAACGATGTTATTGCATGCAAAAACGAAGTTATTGACGACAAAAGTACACAAAGTAAAGTAAAAGTAAAAAGAAAGAAAAATATATCCCCCTCACCCCCTTCAAAAGGGGGAGGTAGGAAGAAAAGCGAGCCTAAGGAAATCAATTCCAAGGCTCGCTTTATTTTTGAGTCACATTTCAAACAGGTTTTCGGTAACGATTACTACTGGACAGCAAGGGATGCAGGTGCCATGTCGCAGTTACTTCAAAAACTCAGATTCCAACGCGAACAGAAACAACTGGACATATCAGATGAATCAATTCTGTATGCACTCCAATATTTGCTTTCTTCCATAAAGGAAGGATGGATATTCGAGAATTTCAGTGTGACTAACATCAACTCGAAGTTTAACGAGATTGTTTCACAGGCCAAGTCCAAATATCAAAGGAAACCGTCCCCCAGCATTGTACTCACCGACAACTCGACCGAGAAATATAACACCCCCGAAGAACGAAAATGGGAAGAACGATGGAAACAATAAATTTCAAAACCACCCTCGAAAGCCTGCGTGAAGTTGGCTTTAACCCAGTGCCAAACCAGGTGCATATCACCGTGCCTGATGCTAAAGACGTACTTTGGCGCGGACTGAACTATTTCACCGACGGCAAAGCCCAGTGGCTACCCGAATACGACCAGATTACCCAATGGCTCACTGACAATCATGGAAGAGGATTATTGTGTCACGGCAACTGCGGACGCGGGAAGTCACTTATCTGCTGGAAGATCATCCCACTACTTCTCAACCATTATTGCAGAAAGATAGTCTCCTGCTACGATGCCCAGCAGATGAACGCCGAACTTGACACCGTGAAGCAGAAGCATATCCTCTACATTGACGACGTAGGGACTGAAAGCATGGCCGTGAAGTACGGCGAGCGCCGCCTTGCCTTCTGCGAGATTGTGGACGAGGCCGAGAAGCGCGGAAAGCTGCTCATGATTACCACTAACCTTTCCCTCGAAGAAATCTCCCAGAAGTATGGCGAGCGTACTATGGACCGACTGGTCGCCATTACCCGAAGAGTAAAGTTTGAAGGAAACAGCTTACGGAAATAAAGCCATGAGGCTCACTATCTGCTGGACGGCAAAAGGCCGTCAGAAGGATTGCTACGAAAGCATCCGGGAAAGATTCGGCATATCCGACTACATGAGTGTGAACCACGAAACGCCCTGCGACATCCGCGAGGAAGATATGGAAATGCTCAGAGAATGTGAACGAAGAGGATTTTTGAAGATACGATTTAAAGACAAACGATTATGAGACCCAAGAAAACATTGATAGAAGCCGCGGAGAAAGACGGCTCTATGGCCCGTTTGAACCAACTGCTATCCGCCTCACAAATTCTATTGTGTGAAGCAAACAATCTGGTAGAAGAAGCCTCAGATTTGATGAGAGAACGAGGCCTAATGCTGGGAACAATCAAGCAACTACATACACGATTTGTGCAATCTGCAGATGCTTATTTCAAGGAATTTTCCTCATTGGTGATAGAAGAACAATCCAAGATGGACATGTTCAACGATATGGACAGCTTTGATACCTACTTCAGAAAGTGGGCAAAGATACCCAAGGGATGAGAACCAAACAACACGCAAATCAATCAGACATTATGACCAGACTTTTATATATAGACCTGTTTTGCGGTGCCGGAGGGACCAGTACAGGAGTAGAAAATGCGCGATATGCAGGTGAACAATGCGCCAAGGTGATAGCTTGCGTCAACCACGATGCAAACGCCATCGCCAGCCATGCGGCCAACCACCCGGATGCGCTCCACTTCACGGAGGACATCCGTACGTTGGAACTTTCTCCTTTGATTACTCACATAGAGCGTATGAAGCAGATTTACCAGGACGCACTGGTTGTGCTGTGGGCATCGCTGGAATGCACCAATTTTTCCAAGGCTAAAGGTGGCCAACCACGGGACGCGGCCAGCCGTACTTTGGCCGAACACTTATTCCGCTACATCGAAGCTATTGACCCCGACTATATACAGATAGAGAACGTCGAGGAGTTCATGGCATGGGGAGATATGGACGAACATGGGCACCCCATCAGCAAAGATAAAGGCCGCTGCTACGAGAAATGGAAACGTAATGTAAAACGATACGGTTACGACTTCGACTGGCGCATCCTGAACGCTGCCGACTATGGTGCCTATACCACCCGCAAGCGTTTCTTTGGCATATTCGCCAAACGTGGACTTCCGATAGTATTCCCGGAACCGACCCATTGCAAAGATGGTAAAACAGACATGTTCGGTCGGCTGGAGAAGTGGAAGCCTGTCAAAGAGGTGCTGGACTTCTCCGATGAGGGAGAAAGTATTTTCTGTCGGAAAAAACCACTGGCCGAGAAAACCCTTGAACGTATCTACGCCGGTCTGATTAAATTCGTGGCCGGAGGAAAGGAGGCATTCATATCCCGATACAATACAGCAAGACCTCAGGACACGGTCAAATCAATAGACGATCCTTGTGGCGTACTGACCACGGCCAACCGTTTCGCCAAGGTACAGGTTTCTTTCCTTTCAAAACAATTCAGTGGACAGCCAGATTGCAAAAATATATCTGTGGAAGGACCTGCCGGGACGATTACCTGCAAAGACCATCATGCTTTCGTATCGGCCTATTACGGGAACGGGCATAATCATTCGGTACAACTACCTGCGCCAACGGTCACAACTAAAGACCGATTATCATTAGTGACGCCGTTCTTTATGAATTACTATTCTGGCGGAGGTCAGCTGGGAAGTGTTGAAACGCCCTGCCCGGCCATTATGACGGTACCCAAGCAGAACCTTGTAACTCCTGTTCTTATGAAACAGGTCCCTTACCGGAAACCGTGGATAATGAACACCGCTTTTTCCAATGTTGGAAGCAGCATCGACCAGCCTTCACAGACCATCACGGCCAACCGCAAATGGTTCTATCTGATGAACCCTCAGTTTTCCAGTGCAGGTGGTTCAGTGAACAACCCTTGTTTCACTCTGATTGCACGGATGGACAAAATGCCGCCTTATCTGGTAAAAGCAGAAAGCGGTATAGGAATACAGATTACACCCGAGGACAGTCCGATGACCATCAAGATTAAGGAGTTCATGGCTCTTTACGGTATCATCGACATCAAGATGCGTATGCTTCGGATTTCAGAACTCAAAAAGATTATGGGATTCCCCGAAGACTATGTACTGATTGGCCCACAATCCGACCAAAAGAAGTTCATCGGAAATGCCGTAGAGGTGAATATGGCTCGTGTGCTTTGTGAGGCGATATGTAAAGAGATTAATAGAAAACGAAAAGCTGCGTAATTCGACTTTACGTAAAGTATAGGTAAAGCCGACAAATCGAAAATTGTATTATGGAAAGACTGAAAGTCTATTACGGCTGGGCAAAAATAGGGAATGTCCGTAAAAAGCGTGCTCTATCTGTCATGTTCGAGAACGAGCAACTGGGATGCAGAAGCGATCGAGGACAAAGGTGCCTGAAAACAATTCAAGACACCGTATTCGAGCGGTATCAGACTGATGAAGAAATGACTGATGGTAAACGTCAGAACCGGATTTTCACAGAATACAGCTTGTTTCTCGATGAGAAACCTATCAATGGCAGCCTTGAGAAATGTTTGCTGATTAACAATGAGGCAGACAAAAACCATGTATCTAAGGCTGTTCGTGACAGGATATCCGATGCTTTGCGAAAGGCTTTCATCATAGCAAATCCCGGATATAAAGAACCGTGTATGCAACTCTCCTTAAACTTTGAATGATATGGGAAAGCAGGAAAGTATGGGCGATTGGTTTCAGATGGCCAAGGATTTTGCCAAGGCCGAAAAGGAACTGAAAATAGAGAAGTGGGTTGAAGTAACTATTTACTACGGATATGCAGAAAAACAAGTAAGCCTTTATCACTACAACCTTCCCCGTGAGATGTATTTCCGATACCAATGGGTAATCAGATGGAGGGTGGCGAAATTACAATGCCAATATCCAAAACAAGTTGTATCTACATGCCTGTACTTCTATGACAAACGCTCTGGAGAGTCTATGGAGGTTGGCAGCTGCCTTTCAAAGCTGATTTCCGCTAAGGCCCAAGTAACGAAAGCGGATAGGATGATGCGTGAGTACATCGAGTACAACCGCCAGCATAACCTGTTCTTTGATGAAGAGACAGACGAGGAGCTGGTAAAGTTCAAGGAGAAGCTGGAACGGAAGAAAGCTAATGTGGCCGAGTGTGAGAAACGTTTAGAAGAACTTGTAAAAAGAAAGAATAATGGCAAATAAGAACATTATGCCTCCAACCAAGGAGCGCAAAGCAGATACAACCAAGAATGGCAATGACCTTTCTGGGTACATTGAACGTCAGAGGAAATATGAGGAACGGTTGTACCCATTGCGGATTAATCAAACAACCGTCATCTATGTCACTAAAGAGAAGCAGACAAAAGAGTATGCTGATTGGTATAGAAGAGAACGATTAAAAATCAAATGATATGGAACTGAATACAACAAAAGAAGACATGCTGGAGCGGTTCAAGCTCTACGGTGAGATTTACTGCACAATGGCAACAATGCCGGGTAATGACTATATGGATGATGTCCGCATAGATTTTGAAGAGATATGCGATATATTGGACATTGATCCAAAGGAACTAACCTTTGATTTCGGAGAAGAGGCAGGAGTGCTTGATAGCATTGACATCAATGATGATATGATGAGTGTGTGGTATTATGGATTGGATTCTGGACATGGAAGAGGATGGACCATTATCCGCTTCCCGACCGATACCATCCGAAAGTTGAAAGATCTGTTGGAAAGATATGTGAAAGCATTGAAGGAGGAAGAAAATGTATGAAAAAGGAAGATGTTGAAAAAGCAGCATGGAATTGCGTCAATGCGCCATGTATAATGGATTGCAGCCAGTGTGAAGATAAATACAAAGAAGATTGTATTTGGTCGCATTTGAAAGATGGCTTTGTTTTAGGAGCAGAATGGCGTATCAACAGCGTTTGGCATACAATGGATGAAGTCCAAGATGGAAAGCGGCCATATATCGTTCAATACAACGAAGAGTGTAAATTCGCAATGTTCACCAAACCTATCCCTGTCCCACTGGAGCAAGCGAAGTCGGTGTTTAAAAGATGGGCTTATATAGATGACTTAATACCTATGGAGAATTGAATATGAAGACAACTATTTACAAACCTGTAGAAGTAGAAGTAAAAATTTTAAAGGTAGATGCTACCGTTCGTTATTGGCAAGATAGTTACATTAACGGTACAAAAGATTATGATTGCGAAGAAGAAAAGAATGGACCTCAAATGCCATGTGCTGAGTATATAGGAGAGCAAAACAGAAGTTTTCGGGCATACGACTGGCATTGGAAGCCGATTATCGACATAGACAATGGACGCATAATTAATTGGGTCGATGGCATTACCGCTTCAATTCATTATAAGGTGTGCGACGAGTTCAGTTGCGACCTGCTTGATGATGGAAACAATGCCATTTGTTCTTATGAGGGTTATGTGCCACGCTGCATGTGCCCCAAGGAAAATGGATATGGGGATTACATCATCATGGATATTGACAGCAATGGGTTCATTCAGAATTGGAAGCCTGAACTTGCATTAAGGATATTGGAAGAAAACGAGGATTGATTATGGAAACAACTGCATTGTATATTGGATATATAGTAATTGGGGTGATCGTGATTGCGTTGATAGTATTGTGTTTGCTTATCTTGTGGGGTACATCTTTAGGAGTATACCGTATCATAAAATACAAACAAACCATCTGGTTTATTAAAAAGCATGAGACAAAGGCTATGTATAAGGCAAGTAAGACAGCTGTGCAGTTCCTTATATCCAAAGGAATACATCCAGAAAACACACTGAAGGAAGCGTTGGATATGATAGAAAATTATAGGCTACGTTATAAAATTGAGGAGGATTGAATATGAGCATACTTGTACACGAAACGCAGTTACAGCGTATAATCCGGAAGACTGGCCGCCGACCGGTTCAGTGCAAATGTCAGCATTGCAAGCAGCAATGTCATACCCCTTGCCTGGGTACCCCGCAAGACATCCTCAAGCTTATCGAAGCTGGATACATAGACAGACTTGCACCAACGCGATGGTGTGTAGGTATCATTATGGGAGTTACTGATATGACCGTACCGATGATCCAGGCCAAACAAGAAGGAGACTGGTGTACGTTCTTCAAGGATGGCCTGTGTGAACTGCACGAGGCCGGATTGAAGCCGACGGAGGGGAAATTGTCACACCATAGCATTCGACTCGATAACTTCAAACCAAGCAAAAGCATCGCGTGGAACGTGGCTAAGGAGTGGCTGAACGAAGAGAATGTTGATTGCATCTTGAAAATATGTGATGCTATGGAAGCAGATAATGAAGCAGGAAGGGTAGTGTAATTTAAGATATTGACGCATGAAAAAGATACTGAACATCATCAACCAAATACTTGGCGTGATAGCCTACGGTTCAGGAATGACCTTGGTTGTGATAGGGTTGTCTTCTGGTTTTAGCGTGCTTGAACTGGTATTGATAGCAACATGCGCGGCTATTCTGAACATCGGTTTATCCAAGACATTGAAAAACCTTGAAGGAAATTAAGAGCGATTTAAGAGCAAATTAAGAGCAATTTAAGAACAAAATAAGGAGGAAAGTAATATGAAAATCTACAAAATGTTGGTTTGGAAATATACTGGGGAAAAAGGTTTTGAAGTAGCTGAAGAGGCTTATAATTGGCTGATGCGTGCTCCTGTCTTGGAAAGACCTTTAAGGTTATGGTGCATTAAACATCGTTTTGCATCATACTATGCTCATGTGCTTTTATGGATTAGAAATAAATACTATTGACTATAAAGAAAGGAAAAAGGAAATGATAAAAAAAGTGATATATTATGAAGGAGAAGTCCGAATAGTAAAAATATACTTCTTCGGACTTATGATGTTCAAATGTACTCATGAATACTATCTTAGTGAGAAGGCAACTTCACGGGAACATTGAATTTGACTTTGGTAAGCGAACTCTGACGTTCTTCTTCGCCGGATTTACCGCCAATAGAAATTGCACCGAATAGGACTCCTATTCCACCACTATTATTAGATAAATTATCTGATGTAAGTGATACTTCAAATTGTACGTTGCATAAAAGGATTGCATCACCGTGCATAGGAATTGTTTTCCCATAAGGTATTCCTCCTTCAACGAGCTTTAATCCGCCTGGATTTACAACTCCGCCAAGATTTTTGTACGGTTCTTGTGCATTTTTCACACCTTCGGCAATTTGCGTAAGTGTAGATGTAACAAAATCTTTTAGTTCCATAATAATTAAGTTTCAGAATTTGACAGAACAAAAGTAATAACAAAAAGGGGCATATCCAATATTCATAATGATAAGTTTAGAATTTGACACTTTACTCTTTTCATTCGGATATGTCCCTTCATTAAAAACACAATTTATGAAAGCAATATCCATCAGACAGCCGTGGGCGAGCTTAATCGCTCACGGTATCAAAGACATCGAGAACCGGACATGGAAGTGCCCTAAGAAGTACATCGGACAAAGGGTTCTGATACATGCAAGTGCAAACGATGGCTTTGGGCGCATCGTAAATGAAGAGGCAATATTTAAGCTTTATATTCAAAAGCTTGGAATAGAATGCAAAAAATTACCACATGTAGCTATTATCGGCAGCGTGGTAATTGCTGATTGCGTACAGAACCATCCATCCGTTTGGGCTGAGAAAGGTTGCTGGAACTGGGTACTGAAAGATGCAGTGTTGGTCGATGAACCCATCGAGAATGTGAAAGGGAAACTTGGATTTTGGAATTATAATATGGAAGAAAAGCATGGAATTCAAATCACAAATCGCCACTACCCGCGAGCAGTCGGAAAAATTGCTTGAGCTGGGTATAAAGCCGGAAACGGCAGATTGCCATATCGAAATGTCCCCAAGCGGAATGGACTATACGTATATTACTCAAAACTATCATGGCCTTGTGAGTAGTACCATACCTTCATGGAGTCTTATCCGACTGCTGGATATGATACCAAAGTTCATATCCGAATATCCCCAAAGACCATACTGCTTTGGTTTATTTTCCGACGAGAACTCTTGGATTATTGATTATTCAGACGACGCAGGGACGTTACATGTGGAGTCTGAAGAAAACGTATTTGACGCAATCGTGAGAATGTTCGCTTGGCTAATAAAGAATAACCACTTTAACACTGAATACCTGAAATGAAGAACCTGAACTACTTAAGAGATAAAGCCTACCAGTGTGCAGTAGCCCACGGATGGCACGAAGAAAACCTGAGTGACGAACATTTCCTCTGTCTGGTCATATCTGAGCTGATGGAAGCAGTGGAAGCTGACCGGAAAGGGATGCACGCAAACCGGGATATTTTTGAATACTATATGACGCAAAGAAGACGGGATGATGAAGAATTTATGTACGCTTTCAAACATGACATTAAAGACAGCGTGGAGGATGAGCTTTCCGACGCCTGCATCCGGCTGCTGGATCTGGCAGGATTGAGGAAAGCCAATTTGTCTATTACTGATGAACTAACTATACGTGACGTATCATTTACTGAATTTATGTATTGTCTGTGTTCTTATATCACTAATCCTGATAAGAGCCATTCTGATTGGCTTTGTGATCACATAAGTCATTCTTTAGGATGGATTCTTTCGTGGTGTATACACAATGGTATTGATTTGTATTGGTTTATCGAGCAAAAGATGAAATACAACCAACTCAGACCGTATAAGCACGGAGATAAAAGCTACTGACCATGAAACATGTATTCTATACTTTCGTTTTCCTGCAAATCATCTATGAAACAGCAAAGATATTCGGATGCAGGAAACTCTATAGGGATACCGAAGCGATGAAGTGGATGGACGAGACCGCAAGGAAGTGGTATCTGTGGGCTAACCCGTATCTCGGAATCGCTTTTATATTGGATGTAATCGGGATGGCTACTTTGGTGATGGGAATGTTCACTTCCCAGTGGTCTCTGTTCTTCCTGGTTTTGGTACTTAGCTTCTGCCGGTTCCAGAAATTCGGTGCGTGGGCGATATTATTGGACAGCATCGTTACCATCGTGATTTACATCTACGCATTTATGGACGCATACAATTTATAGCTTATGGAAGAGAAAGACAAAATGAAAAATTTGGCCGTTGAAATGGCCTTGAAGGTCGGGTTCCTTACTACAAGTGAGGAACTCGTTTTGTATTCATCCGCTTTGTATCTTGCTATGGAATGGGGTAAGAAAGTGGGAAATAAAAAGGGAGCCAGCCCACACGATTAGAAGCCAACTCCCCCACACGATTATGATGCAAATATAAGAATTTCCAACTAAATAAATCGTGCTATGACAAAAGAATTTTCATCAATCGTGGAGTTGAAATCAATACGTGAACAGAAATCAAGATTATCTGAACGTGAGCAGGAGTTATCCTCCCCCATCCTGACCGATTTTTCTCTCATTCCGGAGATTTATGAATGGTTTAAGGAGATTCTCTCTGGCATGGCCTGTCCTCCCAATCCAGATAGCGTCACCCAGCGGAAGAAGTTTCTTTTCATCGTGCTGTTCCTGTTCGCCCCCAGCGTGCTGGCCGGCGGCCGGCTACCGAACGGAATCCGGGCAGAGATAGCCGGTGTGTTTCCGGATGTGTCCCCTTGTGTAATATCGAACAATATCGCCGATGTTTCCTTTATCTACCAGCAGTATAAGGATTTCCGGCAGGATATAGAGTATCTTTACAGCCAAATCGTTGAAAGGCTGAAAGTCAAAGGACTGATCAAGTGACCCCGTTCCGAAAGGTTCGGGGTATTTTATTCAATCAAAGACCGGTATGCCTTGAGGTATTTATTCAACCGCACCAAGTCCTTTTCTGTAAGTTGATTAAATCTGGTAATGTCCATATTGTCTTCCAGATCATGTATCTTAACCTGTCGGCCTATTGGGTTTTGCTTGGACCGAATAACAAAGTCCTCATAGCTTTCACCCTCATTCCGAGAAACAGACAATACGGCTTCCACGATCGTAGGAGGAAAACCTTCAGTAAGGAGATCGGAAGCAGTAACGCTTGTATCCTCGATTACGTCATGCAACAAGGAAACGATTTTTTCTTCTTCTGTCCGGCATCTGTTCGACACTCGTATCGGGTGGAAAATATAGGGAGCGCCAGCTTTGTCTGTCTGTCCTTCATGCGCTTTTGTAGCAATGATAAGCGCCTTTTCAAGTAAGTTGTTGTTGATCATTGATTATGCATTATTTTCATTTTAAAGAATAAAAGCCGGAGTGTTATGCTTCCGGCTTTAGTTTTATTCCCCTTTCTCTATTTTGATTTCTATATAATAAAATTTCGAACCATAATGAGCAGTTCTGTGATAATTTTATTTGTAGATATAATTATACCTTAACTCGGATTCATCGTCCTTATAGCTATACGAAACAGATATTTTATTGATAGTTCCATCCTCATTATAAAAATAGTCGTAATATGTCCAGTCATCCAAAACGTAACTTTTTTGTGATTTTCTTTGAATACGGCCCGATGAATCATACTTGTATTCGTACTTTTGCTCTATTGATTCTCTCCCAGTATCTCCGCTGATATAAGTTTCTTGTAGTAGATTCCCGTGTGTGTCGTACTCAAAAACATAGTTCCCGAACAAAGAACCGTCATCAAGCATTGTCTTTTCTATATAAACGTTATTCCCTTCGTATCTATATTCGCTTATATACCCAAAATCCCAAGCATCTTTTTCTACTGTTCTTATCAATCTTTTTTGATTATCATATTCGTAAGTCCATTCTTCATTAAGGTCTCCATCGTCATTATACACCAACATACGTGACACGGAATCAATGCTGTTATATTCATATTTACGTTTTTTATCAAACAAAGTAAACTTATATTCGTTCATTTCCACCACACGCTTTTTGTCGTCATATTCATATTTGTAATTGCAATCAATCCTACCATCCAATAAAGCGTTATAGTAGTTGGTGGTTTTTTCTTGCAATGTCCCGTCTATATTATAGATATACTGTTCGTAAAGTTCTCCATATTCGCTTATCTCTCCAAATTTCTTTTCGTGTTCGTTTATTACGATTTCAGACAGAATTCCATTCCCATTGTTCCCTCCAGGTTCTACATCACTATCGCTACTGCACCCCACAAAAAACAAAGCCACCAGTATAGGCTGCATAAACAATACTTTCTTCATTTTCATTCTTTTATTTGGTTAGACATTTAATTCCAATAATTTCTTCAAATCCTCAAATGAGTGGACTTCGTAAAGAGTTCCCTTAACTTTTACATAGCCGTTCACTTCGGAATCTTGTGAGTTCTCTTCAAACAAATCAACAATATTAACCCCTAATGTTTTGGCGATTTCTCCCAATTTCCCAATTGTAGGATTACCGGAAACAGCTGCATATAACGCCTGGTAAGTTACTCCCATCTTCTTCGCCAAATCCTGCATGGTCATTCCCTGATCCTTACAGATATCTTGTACTTTAAGCATATTATTCAAATTATAGTTTGATGCAAATATAGGAACAATTTTCAAATTATACATAGATGTACTAAATAATAAT
>ERZ780060.630-NODE-630-length-13724-cov-3.165118_pt1 | contig 13724 bp, 7 predicted proteins | sample MGYA00511176_ERZ780060 | MGnify/ENA primary metagenome ERZ780060 (study PRJEB29588, sample SAMEA2148374) | human gut metagenome | biome: human gut; feature: human-associated habitat; material: faeces | place: Denmark | collected 2008/2010 ... | reverse complement strand
TGGCGCGCCAGATGCGGGATAACAAAATGAATGCGCTGGAAAGCGGCAAACCGGAAATGATCGTCACCGCCAACATTGGTTGCCAGACGCATCTGGCGAGCGCCGGTCGTACCTCTGTGCGTCACTGGATTGAAATTGTAGAACAAGCCCTTGAAAAGGAATAACAAAATGAAAACTAAAGTCATTCTTAGCCAGCAAATGGCGAGTGCAATTATTGCCGCAGGTCAGGAAGAGGCGCAGAAAAATAACTGGTCTGTTTCCATTGCTGTTGCCGATGACGGCGGTCATCTGCTGGCGTTAAGTCGCATGGACGATTGCGCGCCGATTGCGGCTTACATCTCCCAGGAGAAAGCGCGTACCGCCGCGCTGGGGCGTCGTGAAACTAAGGGCTATGAAGAGATGGTGAACAACGGACGTACCGCGTTCGTGACTGCGCCGTTATTAACGTCGCTGGAAGGCGGCGTACCGGTTGTTGTTGATGGGCAAATTATTGGTGCCGTGGGCGTTTCTGGTTTAACCGGAGCACAGGATGCGCAGGTCGCGAAAGCGGCAGCAGCGGTGTTGGCGAAATAAGCGAAAACGAGGAGAGAAACAATGAGTCAAACCATAACCCAGGGCCGTTTACGCATTGACGCCAATTTTAAACGTTTTGTGGATGAAGAAGTTTTGCCGGGAACAGGGTTGGACGCTGCGGCGTTCTGGCGCAATGTTGATGAGATCGTTCACGATCTGGCACCAGAAAATCGTCAGTTGCTGGCAGAACGCGATCGCATTCAGGCGGCGCTTGATGAGTGGCATCGCAGCAATCCGGGGCCGGTTAAAGATAAAGCGGCCTATAAATCTTTCCTGCGTGAACTGGGCTACCTGGTGCCACAACCGGATCGCGTGACGGTGGAAACCACGGGCATTGACAGCGAAATCACCAGCCAGGCGGGGCCACAGCTGGTGGTTCCGGCAATGAACGCCCGCTACGCGCTGAACGCGGCGAACGCTCGCTGGGGCTCACTGTACGATGCGTTATACGGCAGCGACATCATCCCGCAGGAAGGGGCGATGGTCAGCGGCTACGATCCGCAGCGCGGTGAGCAGGTTATCGCCTGGGTTCGGCGTTTCCTCGATGAATCACTACCGCTGGAAAACGGCAGCTATCAGGATGTGGTGGCGTTTAAGGTGGTTGATAAACAATTACGCATCCAGTTGAAAAATGGTAAAGAAACCACGTTACGCACCCCGGCGCAGTTTGTCGGTTACCGTGGCAATGCCGCTGCGCCGTCCTGCATTTTGCTGAAAAATAACGGCCTGCATATTGAGCTGCAAATCGATGCCAACGGGCGGATTGGCAAAGACGATCCGGCGCATATCAACGATGTTATCGTCGAAGCGGCCATCAGTACCATTCTCGACTGCGAAGATTCGGTCGCGGCGGTTGATGCGGAAGATAAAATCCTGCTGTACCGCAACCTGCTGGGCCTGATGCAGGGGACTCTGCAAGAGAAAATGGAAAAAAACGGTCGGCAAATCGTGCGTAAACTGAATGACGATCGTCATTACACCGCCGCCGATGGCTCTGAAATTTCTCTGCACGGACGCTCGCTGCTGTTTATCCGCAACGTGGGTCATTTGATGACCATTCCTGTGATTTGGGACAGCGAAGGCAATGAAATCCCGGAAGGCATTCTTGATGGCGTCATGACTGGCGCGATTGCCCTCTATGATTTAAAAGTGCAGAAAAACTCGCGCACTGGCAGCGTCTATATTGTGAAACCGAAAATGCACGGTCCGCAGGAAGTGGCGTTCGCCAACAAACTGTTTACCCGCATTGAGACAATGCTCGGTATGGCACCGAATACCCTGAAAATGGGCATTATGGATGAAGAACGTCGGACCTCGCTGAACTTGCGTAGCTGTATCGCTCAGGCGCGCAACCGCGTGGCGTTCATCAATACCGGTTTCCTCGACCGTACCGGCGATGAAATGCATTCGGTGATGGAAGCTGGCCCGATGCTGCGTAAAAATCAGATGAAATCGACGCCTTGGATCAAAGCCTACGAGCGTAATAACGTGCTTTCCGGTCTGTTCTGTGGGCTGCGCGGTAAAGCGCAAATTGGTAAAGGCATGTGGGCAATGCCGGACCTGATGGCAGACATGTACAGCCAGAAGGGCGACCAACTGCGTGCCGGGGCAAACACAGCCTGGGTTCCGTCACCAACCGCTGCTACGCTCCATGCGCTGCACTACCACCAAACCAACGTACAGAGCGTGCAGGCCAACATTGCCCAGAGCGAGTTCAATGCTGAATTTGAACCGCTGCTGGACGATCTGCTGACTATTCCGGTGGCTGAAAACGCTAACTGGTCGGTGGAAGAGATCCAACAAGAGCTGGATAACAACGTGCAGGGGATTCTGGGGTACGTGGTGCGTTGGGTGGAGCAGGGGATTGGTTGTTCAAAAGTGCCGGATATTCACAACGTGGCGCTGATGGAAGACCGCGCAACGCTGCGTATCTCCAGCCAGCATATCGCCAACTGGTTACGTCACGGTATTCTGACCAAAGAACAGGTGCAGGCGTCGCTGGAGAATATGGCGAAAGTGGTTGATCAGCAAAACGCTGGCGATCCGGCTTATCGTCCGATGGCGGGGAATTTCGCTAACTCGTGTGCTTTTAAAGCTGCCAGCGATTTAATCTTCCTCGGCGTGAAACAGCCAAACGGCTATACCGAACCGTTATTACACGCCTGGCGTTTACGCGAAAAAGAAAGTCATTAATAGCGTCAAAAAAGCCCCGGCAAGTTTTATTGTCGGGGCTATGATAGTAACTGCGGTAGTACATTTATCCCGGAAATAACCGGAGCGATTATCAGGGTTTAACAATATTAAATACCCGTAGCGCATTACTAGCGGGCCTAAAACAACAATATGGACATCTTAACGATACTCTGCGCCTGCGTGTGCGGAACAGAAACCCTTACCCGATATACTTGTTATGCCAGAGGTAGCAATTGCGTTAGCAGCGTACTGTTGCTGTAAAGTATAACGCCTATATTTTACAGTTCAGTCCTCTTTTGCTTATTACAACCTTAAGTATATCAAGCATATAAAGATAATAAGAGACTGAACAATATGGTTACCTGGACCCAAATGTATATGCCGATGGGAGGACTGGGGCTATCCGCTCTGGTCGCCCTGATCCCGATAATATTCTTCTTCGTTGCACTCGCGGTATTACGTCTGAAAGGACATGTCGCTGGAGCAATAACCCTTATATTATCTATCCTGATTGCAATATTCGCCTTTAAAATGCCGATTGATATGGCATTTGCTGCTGCGGGCTATGGCTTTATTTATGGTTTATGGCCTATTGCGTGGATTATTGTCGCGGCGGTATTCTTGTATAAATTAACCGTTGCCAGCGGCCAGTTCGATATTATCCGCAGCTCGGTTATCTCCATCACCGACGATCAGCGTTTGCAGGTGTTACTGATTGGTTTCTCCTTTGGCGCGTTGCTGGAAGGGGCGGCTGGCTTTGGTGCGCCGGTGGCGATTACCGGTGCGCTGCTGGTGGGCCTGGGCTTCAAACCGTTATACGCTGCGGGGCTGTGTCTGATTGCCAACACTGCGCCGGTGGCGTTTGGTGCGTTGGGCGTGCCGATTCTGGTCGCCGGTCAGGTAACGGGAATCGATCCGTTCCACATTGGCGCAATGGCGGGACGTCAGTTACCGTTCCTGTCGGTTCTTGTGCCGTTCTGGCTGGTAGCAATGATGGACGGCTGGAAAGGGGTGAAAGAGACGTGGCCAGCGGCGCTGGTTGCTGGGGGAAGCTTCGCTGTCACTCAGTTCTTTACCTCTAACTATATTGGTCCGGAACTGCCGGATATTACTTCGGCGCTGGTGAGTATCGTCTCACTCGCTTTATTCCTTAAAGTCTGGCGGCCGAAAAATACCGAAACGGCAATCAGCATGGGACAATCCGCAGGTGCGATGGTGGTGAATAAACCATCTTCTGGCGGTCCCGTGCCTTCAGAATATAGTCTGGGGCAAATCATTCGTGCGTGGTCACCGTTTTTAATCTTAACGGTGCTGGTCACCATCTGGACCATGAAGCCGTTTAAAGCGTTATTTGCTCCGGGCGGCGCGTTTTATTCACTGGTGATTAATTTCCAGATCCCTCATTTGCATCAACAAGTGTTGAAAGCGGCACCCATTGTCGCCCAACCAACGCCAATGGATGCGGTGTTTAAATTAGACCCTCTCTCGGCTGGCGGCACCGCTATTTTTATTGCGGCGATTATCTCTATCTTCATCCTCGGCGTGGGCATCAAGAAAGGGATTGGCGTCTTTGCCGAAACGCTAATTAGTCTGAAGTGGCCGATATTGTCGATTGGCATGGTGCTGGCGTTCGCCTTCGTCACCAACTATTCCGGTATGTCCACCACGCTGGCGCTGGTACTGGCAGGTACAGGCGTGATGTTCCCGTTTTTCTCACCGTTTCTCGGCTGGCTGGGCGTATTCCTTACCGGCTCGGACACCTCCTCTAACGCCCTGTTTGGTTCACTGCAATCGACCACGGCGCAGCAAATCAACGTCTCTGACACTCTGCTGGTGGCAGCAAATACCAGCGGCGGCGTAACTGGCAAGATGATCTCCCCGCAATCTATCGCCGTGGCCTGCGCCGCGACGGGCATGGTGGGCCGAGAATCTGAACTGTTCCGCTACACCGTGAAGCACAGTCTGATTTTTGCCAGCGTTATCGGCATTATCACGCTGTTGCAGGCGTATGTGTTTACCGGGATGTTAGTTTCGTAAGTCAATAATGCCGGATGATCGTTAATATCATCCGGCTACATTTACATTATTCTGTCTTATTAATTGAAAATTATTTCCCTCTTTATTATCCATGCAGCAATAATGTTTTGCGTTCAGATAACCTGCTAAATAATTAAGAACGTGAGAATATCTATTTTTTTATCACGCAAAACAAGTTTGTACTAATTATGTTCGCTTGATGAGCAAACACCGTGCTATCTGTTGCTTTTGCAATCGCAATCGTTAAAACTATCAACAACTTGGGATAGTTACATTGTGAATAATTGTTACTTTTTTGTTTGTTGAATCTTTTTATAAATACCCCGTCTGACATCGAATAGGGGTTATTCTTATAAATTTTACCTGCTTTGCTATCAATGATGCCGTTTTATTAAGAATGGAGGAAGTTATTAGAGAAGATAAAGCATAAAACTATTTCTCCCAGTTACGAATTTTTTAACATTGTTTTGTCACTTGCGTTATTAATGAATAAGAAATTTAAATATAAGAAATCGCTTTTAGCGGCTATTTTGAGCGCAACCCTGTTAGCCGGTTGTGATGGCGGTGGTTCCGGATCTTCCTCCGATACGCCGCCTGTAGATTCTGGAACAGGGTCTTTGCCGGAAGTGAAACCTGATCCAACACCAAACCCGGAGCCGACGCCTGAGCCAACGCCGGACCCAGAACCTACGCCGGAACCGACACCTGATCCTGAGCCAACACCAGAACCGGAGCCAGAACCTGTTCCTACGAAAACGGGTTATCTGACCCTGGGCGGAAGCCAGCGGATAACTGGTGCTACTTGTAATGGTGAATCCAGCGATGGCTTTACCTTTACGCCAGGCGACAAAGTCACCTGTGTGGCAGGGAACAACACGACAATTGCTACCTTCGACACCCAGTCAGAAGCTGCGCGTAGCCTGCGTGCGGTTGAAAAAGTGTCGTTTAGTCTTGAGGATGCGCAAGAACTGGCGGCTTCCGATGACAAGAAAAGCAATGCGGTTTCGCTGGTAACGTCCAGTAACAGCTGTCCGGCGAATACAGAACAGGTTTGCCTGACGTTCTCCTCTGTGATCGAGAGTAAACGTTTCGACTCACTGTATAAGCAAATCGATCTGGCACCGGAAGAGTTCAAAAAGCTGGTCAATGAAGAGGTGGAAAACAATGCTGCGACCGATAAAGCGCCATCCACTCATACCTCACCGGTTGTGCCTGTCACCACGCCGGGAACAAAACCGGATCTGAACGCTTCCTTCGTGTCGGCTAACGCGGAACAGTTTTATCAGTATCAACCTTCGGAAATCATTCTCTCCGAAGGCCGACTGGTCGATAGCCAGGGATATGGTGTTGCTGGCGTCAACTACTACACCAATTCAGGCCGTGGCGTGACAGGGGAAAATGGTGAATTTTCCTTTAGCTGGGGCGAAACCATCTCCTTTGGTATCGATACCTTTGAACTGGGCTCAGTGCGCGGCAATAAGTCGACCATTGCATTGACTGAACTGGGTGATGAAGTTCGCGGGGCGAATATTGATCAGCTTATTCATCGCTATTCGACGACCGGGCAAAATAATACCCGTGTTGTTCCGGACGATGTACGCAAGGTCTTTGCCGAATATCCCAACGTGATCAACGAGATTATCAATCTCTCGTTATCCAACGGTGCGACGCTGGATGAAGGTGAGCAAGTTGTTAATCTGCCAAACGAATTTATTGAGCAGTTTAAGACGGGTCAAGCCAAAGAGATCGATACCGCAATCTGTGCGAAAACTGGCGGTTGCAACCAGGCACGCTGGTTCTCGCTGACGACGCGCAATGTTAATGACGGCCAGATTCAGGGCGTTATCAACAAGCTGTGGGGCGTGGATACAAGTTACAAATCTGTCAGCAAGTTCCATGTATTCCATGACTCCACCAACTTCTATGGCAGCACCGGTAATGCGCGCGGTCAGGCGGTGGTGAATATCTCTAACGCGGCCTTCCCGATTCTGATGGCGCGTAATGATAAAAACTACTGGCTGGCCTTCGGCGAGAAACGCGCCTGGGATAAAAACGAGCTGGCGTACATTACGGAAGCGCCTTCTCTTGTTGAGCCGGAAAACGTTACGCGCGATACCGCCACCTTTAACCTGCCGTTTATTTCGCTGGGGCAAGTCGGTGAGGGCAAACTGATGGTTATCGGTAACCCGCACTACAACAGCATTTTGCGTTGTCCGAACGGTTACAGCTGGAACGGGGGCGTTAATAAAGACGGGCAGTGTACGCTCAGCGGTGATTCAGATGACATGAAGCACTTCATGCAGAACGTACTGCGCTATCTGTCCGACGATAAATGGACTCCGGACGCGAAAGCCAGCATGACCGTAGGCACCAACCTGGATACTGTCTATTTCAAACGTCATGGTCAGGTTACAGGAAATAGCGCTGAGTTCGGCTTTCATCCGGATTTTGCGGGTATCTCTGTTGAGCATTTAAGTAGCTATGGCGATCTCGACCCGCAGGAAATGCCGCTGCTGATCCTCAACGGCTTTGAGTATGTGACTCAGGTTGGTAACGATCCTTATGCAATCCCGCTGCGAGCAGATACCAGCAAACCGAAGCTGACTCAGCAGGATGTGACCGATCTGATCGCCTATCTGAACAAAGGTGGATCGGTGCTGATCATGGAAAACGTGATGAGCAATCTTAAGGAAGAGAGCGCGTCTGGCTTTGTACGTCTGCTTGATGCCGCAGGTCTGTCGATGGCACTGAACAAGTCGGTAGTAAATAACGATCCGCAAGGGTATCCGAACCGCGTTCGTCAGCAGCGCGCAACGGGCATTTGGGTCTATGAACGTTATCCTGCCGTAGATGGTGCGCTGCCGTACACCATCGATAGTAAGACAGGGGAAGTTAAGTGGAAATATCAGGTAGAAAACAAACCTGATGACAAACCGAAGCTGGAAGTTGCCAGCTGGCTGGAAGATGTAGATGGCAAACAGGAAACGCGTTATGCCTTTATTGATGAGGCCGATCATAAAACAGAGGATTCTCTGAAGGCTGCGAAGGCAAAAATCTTTGAGAAGTTTCCTGGATTAAAGGAGTGTAAGGACCCAACTTACCACTACGAGGTCAACTGTCTGGAATATCGTCCTGGCACGGGGGTTCCGGTTACTGGTGGCATGTATGTTCCACAGTATACGCAACTAAGCCTTAACGCCGACACGGCAAAAGCGATGGTGCAGGCTGCGGATTTAGGCACCAACATTCAGCGTCTGTATCAGCATGAGCTCTACTTCCGGACCAATGGTCGCAAAGGTGAGCGTCTGAGCAGCGTCGATCTGGAACGTCTGTACCAGAACATGTCGGTCTGGCTGTGGAATAAAATTGAATATCGCTATGAAAACGACAAGGATGACGAGCTGGGCTTTAAAACGTTCACTGAGTTCCTGAATTGCTACGCCAACAATGCCTATAGCGAAGGCACGCAGTGTTCTGCAGATCTGAAAAAATCGCTTGTCGATAACAACATGATCTACGGTGACGGTAGCAGCAAAGCAGGCATGATGAACCCGAGCTATCCGCTCAACTATATGGAAAAACCGCTGACGCGCCTGATGCTGGGTCGTTCCTGGTGGGATCTGAACATCAAAGTTGATGTCGAGAAGTATCCGGGAGCGGTATCGGCAGAAGGTGAGAAGGTTACTGAAACCATCAGCCTGTACTCGAATCCGACCAAATGGTTTGCGGGTAACATGCAGTCTACTGGCCTGTGGGCTCCGGCTCAGAAAGAGGTCACCATTGAGTCTACTGCATCAGTTCCTGTGACTGTCACCGTGGCGCTGGCCGACGATCTGACCGGACGCGAGAAGCATGAAGTCGCGCTGAACCGTCCGCCAAAAGTGACGAAAACCTATGATCTGAAAGCCAATGATAAGGTGACCTTCAAGGTGCCTTACGGTGGTCTGATTTATATCAAGGGCAACAGCCCAAAGAATGAGTCAGCCGAATTCACCTTTACTGGTGTGGTAAAAGCGCCGTTCTATAAAGACGGCGAATGGAAAAACGCTCTGAACTCCCCTGCGCCGTTGGGTGAGCTGGAGTCAGATTCTTTCGTCTACACTGCACCGAAGAACAACCTGAACGCCAGCAATTACAAGGATAAGGGTGGCCTGAAACAATTCGCTAAAGATCTGGATACCTTTGCCAGCTCGATGAATGATTTCTACGGTCGTAATGATGAAGACGGTAAGCACCGGATGTTTACCTATAAAAACTTGACGGGGCACAAGCATCGTTTCACCAACGATGTGCAGATCTCCATCGGTGATGCGCACTCTGGTTATCCGGTAATGAACAGCAGCTTCTCGACGAACAGCACCACGCTGCCGACGACGCCGCTGAACGACTGGCTGATCTGGCACGAAGTTGGTCACAACGCCGCCGAAACGCCGCTGACTGTTCCTGGCGCAACTGAAGTAGCGAACAACGTGCTGGCGCTGTACATGCAGGATCGCTATCTCGGCAAGATGAACCGTGTCGCTGACGACATTACCGTCGCGCCGGAATATCTGGAGGAGAGCAACGGTCAGGCATGGGCGCGCGGCGGTGCGGGGGACCGTCTGCTGATGTACGCACAGCTGAAAGAGTGGGCAGAGAAAAACTTTGATATCAAGACGTGGTATCCAGATGGCAATCTGCCAGAGTTCTACAGCGAGCGTGAAGGGATGAAAGGCTGGAACCTGTTCCAGTTGATGCACCGTAAAGCGCGCGGCGATGAGGTTGGCAATAACAAGTTCGGCAGTAAGAACTACTGTGCTGAATCTAACGGTAACGCTGCCGACACGCTGATGCTGTGTGCCTCCTGGGTCGCCCAGACGGATCTTTCGGAGTTCTTTAAGAAATGGAATCCGGGCGCGAATGCTTACCAGTTGCCGGGAGCGACGGAGATGAGCTTCGAAGGCGGTGTGAGCCAGTCGGCTTACAACACGCTCGCGTCACTCGATCTGCCGAAACCGAAGCAAGGGCCGGAAACCATTAATAAGGTTACCGAATATTCGATGCCTGCTGAATAACCCGGATAAGGCGTTCGCGCCGCATCCGGCATGAAATAAGGCGCATCGGGTTGCGCCAGCTTATCGGGCCTGGAGGAAAGCCGTATGGCATACACCTGCAGGCCCGCATCCGGCAAGTTACAATAAATAACCTTTAACCATGTTTTTTGATGTTTTTCAGCAATACCCCGCGGCGATGCCCGTCCTGGCTACCGTCGGAGGATTGATTATCGGCAGTTTTTTGAATGTGGTGATTTGGCGTTACCCCATCATGCTGCGCCAACAAATGGCGGAGTTTCACGGTGAAATGCCGAGTACGCAGTCAAAAATAAGCCTGGCGCTGCCACGCTCGCACTGTCCGCATTGCCAGCAGACTATCCGCGTTCGTGACAATATTCCGCTGCTCTCCTGGTTGATGCTCAAAGGGCGCTGCCGTGATTGTCAGGCGAAAATCAGCAAGCGTTATCCGCTGGTCGAGTTATTGACAGCACTCGCTTTTTTGCTGGCGAGTCTGGTCTGGCCGGAAAGTGGATGGGCGCTGGCGGTGATGATATTATCCGCCTGGCTGATTGCTGCGAGCGTCATCGACCTCGACAACCAATGGCTGCCCGATGTTTTTACTCAGGGCGTATTGTGGACCGGGCTGATTGCGGCATGGGCGCAACAGAGTCCGTTAACACTACAAGATGCAGTTACCGGCGTCCTGGTGGGGTTTATCACTTTTTACTCTCTGCGCTGGATAGCCGGAATAGTTCTGCGTAAAGAAGCATTAGGCATGGGCGATGTATTATTGTTCGCTGCGTTAGGTAGTTGGGTGGGGGCGTTATCACTGCCCAACGTTGCTTTAATCGCCTCATGCTGCGGCCTGATATATGCCGTTATTACAAAAAGAGGATCAACCACACTGCCTTTTGGACCGTGTTTAAGTCTGGGCGGTATAGCAACACTTTATCTACAGGCATTGTTTTAATGATAACCACGTCATTATCGAAGTGACATTTTTACTCTTATTAATAACCTTAGAGATTATTTACCATGTCGATAAAACAAATGCCAGGGAGGGTATTAATATCGCTATTGTTGAGCGTTACAGGATTATTAAGTGGCTGTGCCAGTCATAATGAAAATGCCAGTTTACTGGCGAAAAAACAGGCGCAAAATATCAGCCAAAACCTGCCGATTAAATCTGCGGGATATACCTTAGTGCTGGCGCAAAGTAGCGGCACGACGGTAAAAATGACCATTATCAGCGAAGCGGGTGCTCAGACCACGCAGACGCCTGATGCCTTTTTAACCAGCTATCAACGACAAATGTGCGCTGACCCGACGGTGAAATTAATGATTACCGAGGGAATTAATTACAGCATAACGATTAATGATACACGTACAGGTAACCAGTATCAGCGGAAACTGGATCGTACCACCTGTGGAATAGTCAAAGCATAACGTCGGGTAGATATAAATTGGCGCGGGTTGTTTTTCGTGACGCACGAATTTATCTCATTCAATGGCTGACAAAAATTCGTCACACTCTTAACCAGAGACAATCTCTTAATACAGACAAAGAGCATCTGCGAAAAATTGTACGCGCGATGTTCTGGCTGATGCTGCTTATTATTTCTGCAAAAGTGGCGCATTCACTCTGGCGCTATTTCTCCTTTTCTGCGGAATATACGGCGGTTTCCCCATCGGCGAATAAACCGCCCCGTGCAGATGCAAAAACGTTCGATAAAAATGACGTGCAATTAATCAGCCAGCAAAACTGGTTTGGCAAATATCAGCCTGTCGCCGTGCCGGTAAAACAACCTGAACCTGCGCCTGTGGCAGAAACACGTCTTAATGTGGTGCTGCGCGGGATCGCCTTTGGTACCAGACCTGGCGCGGTTATTGAAGAAGGCGGCAAACAGCAGGTCTATTTGCAGGGGGAACGGCTTGGTTCTCACAACGCGGTGATTGAGGAAATCAACCGCGACCATGTGATGCTGCGCTATCAGGGAAAAATAGAGCGCCTGAGCCTGGCAGAAGAGGAGCGTTCCACCGTAGCCGTGACCAACAAAAAAGCCATCAGTGACGAAGCAAAGCAAGCTGTTGCTGAGCCTGCTGCCAGTGCGCCAGTTGAGATCCCGACTGCTGTGCGTCAGGCACTGGCGAAAGATCCGCAGAAAATTTTTAACTATATCCAGCTTACGCCTGTGCGTAAGGAGGGGATTGTCGGTTATGCAGTGAAGCCGGGGGCAGATCGTTCTCTGTTCGATGCCAGCGGTTTCAAGGAAGGCGATATCGCCATTGCGTTAAATCAGCAGGATTTCACTGATCCACGAGCAATGATTGCTCTGATGCGGCAGTTACCTTCAATGGATTCCATTCAACTTACGGTTTTACGCAAGGGTGCGCGCCACGACATTTCCATCGCGCTGCGCTAACCGCATTTAATCCAGGAGAATCATTCATCGTGTTTTGGCGTGATATTACGTTGTCGGTCTGGCGTAAGAAGACAACTGGCCTCAAAACAAAAAAGCGTTTACTGCCGCTGGTGCTGGCAGCGGCATTATGCAGTTCACCGGTCTGGGCGGAAGAAGCCACTTTCACCGCTAATTTTAAAGATACCGACCTGAAATCGTTCATCGAAACCGTCGGCGCTAACCTTAATAAAACCATCATTATGGGGCCGGGCGTACAGGGGAAAGTGAGTATTCGTACCATGACTCCGCTCAATGAACGCCAGTATTACCAGCTATTCCTTAACCTGCTGGAAGCACAGGGGTATGCCGTCGTACCGATGGAAAACGACGTGCTGAAGGTGGTGAAATCCAGCGCCGCGAAAGTCGAGCCACTGCCGTTGGTCGGTGAAGGCAGCGACAACTACGCGGGCGATGAAATGGTCACCAAAGTAGTGCCGGTACGTAATGTGTCGGTCCGCGAACTGGCACCGATTTTGCGCCAGATGATCGACAGCGCAGGCTCAGGCAACGTTGTTAATTACGATCCCTCCAACGTAATTATGCTCACCGGACGCGCCTCCGTCGTGGAGCGGTTGACAGAAGTGATCCAGCGCGTGGATCACGCGGGTAATCGCACTGAAGAGGTGATCCCGCTGGATAACGCCTCGGCTTCGGAAATCGCCCGCGTGCTGGAAAGCCTGACCAAAAACAGCGGCGAGAACCAGCCAGCAACGCTGAAATCTCAAATTGTCGCCGATGAACGCACCAACAGTGTGATTGTCAGTGGTGACCCCGCCACGCGGGACAAAATGCGCCGTCTGATCCGTCGCCTGGACTCAGAAATGGAGCGCAGCGGCAACAGCCAGGTTTTCTATCTCAAATACAGCAAAGCCGAAGATCTGGTCGATGTACTGAAGCAGGTCAGCGGCACGCTCACGGCGGCTAAAGAAGAGGCGGAAGGCACGGTCGGTAGCGGGCGTGAGGTTGTCTCCATCGCCGCCAGCAAACACAGTAATGCCCTGATTGTTACCGCGCCGCAGGACATCATGCAGTCGCTGCAAAGCGTGATTGAACAACTGGATATTCGCCGTGCTCAGGTGCATGTCGAGGCGTTGATCGTGGAAGTTGCTGAAGGCAGCAATATCAACTTCGGCGTGCAGTGGGCGTCGAAAGATGCCGGATTAATGCAGTTTGCTAACGGTACGCAGATCCCTATCGGTACGCTGGGCGCAGCCATTTCTCAGGCGAAACCGCAGAAAGGCTCCACGGTGATCAGCGAAAACGGTGCCACCACCATTAACCCGGATACCAACGGCGATCTCTCCACGCTCGCTCAGCTTCTTTCTGGCTTTAGCGGTACGGCGGTTGGCGTGGTGAAAGGCGACTGGATGGCGCTGGTACAGGCGGGGAAAAAAAACTACCGCCCGCACGCGCTCTCCCCGCCGCG
>ERZ780060.625-NODE-625-length-13795-cov-2.532387_pt1 | contig 13795 bp, 9 predicted proteins | sample MGYA00511176_ERZ780060 | MGnify/ENA primary metagenome ERZ780060 (study PRJEB29588, sample SAMEA2148374) | human gut metagenome | biome: human gut; feature: human-associated habitat; material: faeces | place: Denmark | collected 2008/2010 ... | reverse complement strand
CCCCCCCCCCCCACCCCGTATTCCCAGCCCCCCCCGCGGGCCGCCAGCAATAAACCGCCAATCATGGGCGAAATCACCGACCCCAGGCGCACGGTCAACATGGTGATCGCCCCGGCCTGCATTAAGTTTTCACGCCCTACCAGTGCAGGTGTCGCCGCCAGTAGCGCCGTAACGCCAAGTGATGCGAAAAAACCATCCCATAAACCAAGTAAATAGATTGCCAACAATGACGGCTCCGGCAGCAGTGCATTAAGGCACAGTCCAATGAAGCCAATGCCACAGGTGCCGCGCGCCAGCAAAATCACTTTTTTGCGTTCATAGCGATCCGCCAGCACACCGCCGACCATCAGGCCAACAAACATCGCGCCGCCGGTCAGCGTCACCGAAAGCCCCACCTGCCAGGTAGAATGCGTCATCATCTGGATCTGCACCGGCACCGCGACGCCGAGCAAACCCAGAGACACAATTGAGATAAAACGAGCGAGGAATACTGCGCGAAACGCCGGGTGCGTTTTCAACAGGCTGAGGTTAAGCAGCCAGGATTGTTTATTCATTACAATGCCTTGCCATCAAATATTTTAAATACCTATTCTTAGGCTGCACATGCTAACATATCCAAATAAGATCGATAACGATAATTAATTTCATTATCATGGAAGTTCGTATGTCTGGTTCTGTTGCCGTGACACGCGCCATTGCCGTGCCCGGATTGCTGTTCTTACTGATTATCGCGACGGCATTAAGCCTGCTCATTGGGGCAAAATCACTCCCCGCTTCCGTAGTGCTGGAGGCCATCTCCGGCACCTGCCAGAGCGCCGACTGCACCATCGTGCTCGACGCGCGACTGCCGCGCACCCTTGCCGGTTTACTGGCCGGCGGTGCGCTTGGGCTTGCAGGGGCGCTGATGCAAACCCTCACCCGAAACCCACTTGCCGACCCCGGCTTGCTTGGCGTGAACGCCGGAGCCAGCTTTGCCATTGTGCTGGGTGCGGCGCTGTTTGGTTACTCTTCCGCACAGGAACAACTGGCGATGGCCTTCGCCGGGGCGCTGGTGGCCTCATTGATTGTTGCCTTTACCGGCAGCCAGGGCGGCGGGCAGTTAAGTCCGGTGCGTTTAACCCTGGCGGGCGTGGCACTGGCGGCGGTGCTGGAAGGGCTGACCAGCGGCATCGCCCTGCTTAATCCTGACGTCTACGATCAGTTGCGTTTCTGGCAAGCCGGTTCGCTGGATATTCGCAATCTACATACCTTAAAAGTGGTGCTGATCCCGGTGCTGATCGCCGGAGCAACCGCGCTATTACTGAGCCGCGCGCTGAACAGTTTAAGCCTCGGCAGTGACACCGCGACGGCGCTGGGTAGTCGCGTGGCGCGCACACAGTTGATTGGTCTGCTGGCGATTACCGTGCTTTGTGGTAGTGCGACGGCGGTAGTTGGCCCGATTGCCTTTATTGGCCTGATGATGCCGCATATGGCACGTTGGTTGGTGGGTGCCGATCATCGCTGGTCGCTGCCCGTCACGCTACTTGCCACCCCTGCCCTGCTGCTGTTTGCCGATATCATCGGGCGGGTGATTGTGCCCGGCGAGTTGCGCGTTTCTGTGGTCAGTGCCTTTATTGGCGCACCGGTGCTGATCTTCCTCGTGCGACGTAAAACGCGAGGTGGCGCATGATTTACGTCTCTCGCCGATTAATCATCACCTGTTTGCTGCTAATTACCGCCTGTGTGGTTGCAGGTATCTGGGGATTACGCAGCGGTACCGTCACGCTGGAAACCTCGCAGGTATTCGCCGCGCTGATGGGCGATGCGCCGCGCAGTATGACGATGGTGGTCACCGAATGGCGTTTACCACGCGTGCTGATGGCGCTGTTAATTGGCGCGGCTCTGGGCGTCAGCGGCGCGATTTTTCAGTCGCTGATGCGTAACCCGCTCGGCAGCCCTGACGTAATGGGCTTTAACACCGGGGCGTGGAGCGGCGTGCTGGTGGCGATGGTGCTGTTTGGTCAGGACCTGACGGCTATCGCCCTGGCAGCAATGGCGGGCGGCATTGTCACCTCGCTGCTGGTCTGGCTGCTCGCCTGGCGTAACGGCATCGACACCTTTCGGTTGATTATTATCGGCATCGGCGTTCGCGCCATGCTGGTGGCCTTTAATACCTGGCTGTTGCTGAAAGCGTCTTTAGAAACGGCGCTAACAGCAGGTTTGTGGAATGCCGGATCGCTCAACGGCCTGACGTGGGCAAAAACCTCGCCCTCCGCACCCATCATTATATTGATGCTCATTGCCGCCGCCTTGCTGGTGCGGCGGATGCGCTTGCTGGAGATGGGTGATGATACCGCATGTGCGCTGGGCGTCAGCGTCGAACGTTCGCGGCTGTTAATGATGCTGGTCGCCGTAGTACTTACCGCAGCTGCCACTGCCCTGGCGGGGCCGATTTCCTTTATTGCTTTAGTCGCGCCACACATTGCCCGCCGCATTAGCGGCACCGCTCGCTGGGGGCTGACCCAGGCGGCGCTGTGCGGGGCGTTGTTACTGCTGGCGGCCGACCTCTGCGCCCAACAACTATTTATGCCGTATCAACTTCCGGTTGGCGTCGTTACCGTCAGCCTCGGTGGTATTTACCTTATCGTCTTGTTAATTCAGGAGTCTCGCAAAAAATGACCGAATCAGTAGCCCGTTTGCGTGGCGAACAGTTAACCCTCGGATATGGCAAATATACCGTTGCGGAAAATCTGACTGTAGAAATTCCTGATGGTCACTTCACGGCAATTATCGGGCCAAATGGCTGCGGTAAATCCACGTTACTGCGTACTTTAAGCCGCCTGATGACGCCTGCTCACGGGCATGTCTGGCTGGATGGTGAGCACATTCAACATTACGCCAGTAAAGAGGTTGCACGCCGGATTGGCCTGTTGGCGCAAAATGCTACCACGCCGGGCGATATCACCGTGCAGGAGCTGGTGGCGCGTGGACGTTACCCGCATCAACCGCTGTTTACCCGCTGGCGCAAAGAGGATGAAGAAGCGGTAACGAAAGCGATGCAGGCCACGGGAATCACTCATCTGGCAGATCAAAGCGTGGATACCCTTTCTGGCGGACAACGCCAGCGAGCGTGGATAGCAATGGTGCTGGCCCAGGAAACGGCAATTATGCTGCTCGATGAACCAACGACCTGGCTGGATATCAGTCATCAGATTGATCTCCTGGAACTGTTAAGCGAACTGAACCGCGAGAAAGGCTATACCCTGGCGGCGGTGCTGCACGATCTTAATCAGGCCTGTCGTTACGCCAGCCATTTGATTGCATTGCGGGAAGGGAAAATTGTTGCTCAGGGAGCGCCGAAAGAGATTGTCACTGCTGAATTGATCGAGCGCATTTATGGTCTGCGCTGCATGATAATTGACGATCCGGTAGCCGGAACTCCGCTCGTGGTGCCGCTCGGACGAAAGGCACCCTCAACTGCCAAGATTTAAACTAAGTGCTCTTCCATCACGGCATCCTGTTTTCTGGATGCCATCGCATGGCGCAACAGCACGCCACCACAAGCCACCATCCCGCCGATCATCGCAGAAAGGATCACAATAATCGCCTTACCCGGACCGTCTTTTTTCACTGGCAATGACGGGCTTAACTGATATTTAAACGGCGTAAAATTCACATCGTTGATATTTGCTTTTGTTAGCTGCTCAACAAGATACTGGCGATTACGTAATTCACCGTTCAGTTCCGCAACGTCAGTAACCGCTTTTTCAATTTCCAGTTTGCGTTCAATACCGTCTGCGCCGAGAGAAATAGAGAAATCGGGGTCGTCTTTAACAGCCTGACCATTACTGTAAACGGGCTTTTTAATTCCTGCCGCGTTAGCAATGTCGAGTGAATAATTGAGGCGCTGAATGTTTGCATCAAGTTGATTTTTCATTTTAATGCGGTCCTGAGCCAGTTTTTCTTTTTCAAACTGGGTTTTAAGCTCCAGTCTATTGCGCTCATTTTCTATCGACTCTTTCACCACCAGAGCAGAGATATAATCGATATACCCGCTCAAAACGGTTTGCGCCTCTTCATTGGTTGGCGCGGTAAAACTTAGCGTCCAGGAGGTATAAAGTGACGGTTCATCTTTTTTCTTACTGGCATTGTCATCAACCGCTTTCATTTTTTCGCTCAATGCGACAATTGCGCGATGCAAATCCAGTTCGTCGATTTTCGCCTCTTTTAATTGGTCCATCACATAAGGTGTTGAGCGCAGGTACTCTTCCAGCAAGCTAACCGACTGAAACTTCTTGATAAACAGGTTAAATGCTTCTGTACGATCAATTTTGATATCCAGATCCAGCACTCGAAGCTTAGTGAATGTTTTCTCCAGCTCTTGCCACTGAACAGGTTCTGGAGGCGTGACAACCGCCGCGCTGGTCCATTTTTGCGGCAGGATGAAAGAGATCAGCAAGCCTGCGCAGGCAAACGCAAAAATGACCGCCATGACCGTTTTTTTGGCCCGCCATAAAACTGCGATTAGATTAAGTAAATCAATTTCATTATTACTGGGCGACGCCAGAGGATACTCGGGAAAATGAGTGTCACTTCCCTGTTTAATATTCAGTGATGACATGGGGTATAACCTGAAAATGAGTCCAATAAGAGTAAATCTCCACGGCCCCCACTCTACCAGTTGGTGAGATTTATCCGAAGCTGAAGTTTGTAAATTACTCCCACTGAATGCAACATTCACTCTATTTCAGAGAAACACCCACCAAATTTATAAATTAAACAAATGATAAACCCATAATTATTTTCTGTAATTATGGGTTTATAGATAATGTTAATTTATCTGTTTAGCGTTGCGCGAATAATCGGCCCAATTTTTTCAAATGCCCCTGGAGAGATAATATCCACATGCGCACAATCCTGACGATAGATATCCAGCTCGGCTATCCACGGCGACCAGACGCGTTCGGGATTCATACCTTCCTGAAGCGTGCGTTCAGCAACAAACAGCGTCGCTTTACCGTCAAACGGTACGCTATGAGCAGTCGTCAGCAGGCGCACAGCATCAGCGTAGTTGCCTTCAATGGTGGTAAACAACTCCGTTGAAGTACTTCCCTGCTGTGCCGCCAGGAAGGCCTCGCGCTCGCGGTTAATCTCCGCCAGCACTTCCGGGTCCAGGCCATTAGCCTCTTTTTCCTGCCAGTTTTGCGTTTCTGGCGGCCAGGTATCCAGCAAGCCAAGAAATGCCACCTGTTCGCCACGGGCACGCAGCCGCGCCGCAATACCCTGCGCCAGCGTACCGCCCAGCGAATAACCCAGCAGGTAATAAGGGCCGTGCGGTTGATGCTCAAGTAACGTTGCCAGATGCGCTTCGCAGACTTCATCCAGATTTGCCGCGGTCTGCATGGGGCCATTGGGGCGCGGCGACTGAATGCCGATAATCGACCATTGTGGATCGAGATAACGCGAGAGCACGCTGAACTGCCAGGCAAAACCGGACGCAGGATGGAAACAAAACAGCGTCGGGCCATTACCTTCACGCAACGGCAGAATGGTTTCGAATCCCATGCGCCGGGAGCTGTCTTCTTCACCATCAATAATCGTTGCCAGTTTGGCGACAGTTGACGCGACCATCACCTGCCCCGGCGTCACCTGGCGGGTAAACTGCCGACTTAACTGCGCAGCCAGTTTCATTGCCAGTAGCGAATGACCGCCAAGCGCGAAGAAATCAGCATCGGCATCCTGCACGTCACAACCCAGCAACGACGAGAATGCCGCGGCGATAATCGTTTCACTGCCCGCTTTCGGCGCACGCCCCGGCGCTTGTGCCTTCAGTTCAGGCAACGGTAAGGCTTTGCGATCCAGCTTGCCGTTGGCGCTAAGCGGCAACTGCGGAAGTTGCAGCAGAACCACGGGCACCATATGCGGTGGCAATGTTTCGCGCAACTGCGCCTGCAATGCAGTGGTATCCAACGGCAGGCCTGATTGCGACACCAGATACCCAACCAACTGACGCGCATCGCCTCCCGTTGCGGCAGCCTGGTTAATAACGCAGGCGTGGGTCACGGCCTGTTCAACGTCCGGCAGCGCCTGCATCACGCGGTCGATTTCGCCCAGTTCGATACGCTGCCCGCGAATTTTTAGCTGATCGTCACTGCGCCCGAGGTACTCCACCGCGCCGTTATCCAGCCAGCGGGCAACGTCTCCGGTACGGTACATCCGTTCACCTGGGGCAAAAGGATCGGCAATAAAGCGGCTGGCGGTCAGATCGGGGCGTCCGAGATAGCCCTGCGCCAGTTGTATGCCAGTGAAATAGAGATCACCCGCCACACCTGGCGGCACCGGATGCATCATCGCATCAAGAATACGCAGGCCCGTATTCCACACCGGATAACCAATCGGCACACTACTGCCGCGCACCTCTGCCAGTTCCTCGCCAAAAGCCGGATACCAGCTGACATCTACCGCCGCTTCCGTCGGGCCATATAGATTATGCAACGGCACGCTGGTTAACTGTTGCCATTCGCGGCATAAATCAGCGGGTAAGGCCTCACCACTACAGAAAACCTGTTTCAACGTCGCGCAATTCTGGCGAGCGGTTTGCGGCGTCAGCGATGCAACAAATGCCGCCAGCATCGACGGCACAAAGTGCGTAGTCGTTACGCCATATTCGGCAAAGAATTGCTGCATAGCGAGCGGGTCGCGGTGCGCTTCCGGTTCAGCCATCACCAGTTTAGCCCCGGCAATAAACGGCCAGAAAAACTCCCACACCGAGACATCAAAACTGCACGGCGTTTTTTGGGCAACGACATCTTCGCCTGTAAGCGGGTAGTGGTTTTGCATCCAAAGCAGGCGGTTAACGATAGCCGTCTGCCCGACCATTACCCCTTTCGGCCTGCCGGTGGAGCCAGAGGTAAAGATGATATAAGCCGTGTGGTGCGGTTGTGAAAGTTTCAGCGGCGCACTGCCCTGCGGTGTAAGCGGGGCGTTATAGCAAAGGCTGGTTAAATCTGGAACATCGGCAAAGCGCGGCAGTTGATCGTCGGTGGTGATTAACAGCGACGGACGCGCATCTTCCAGCATCATTTTCAGGCGATCGTCCGGATAGCCGGTATCCAGCGGTAACCAGGCCGCACCAGCCTCAACAATTGCATGTAGCGCCAGAGTCAAAAAGACCGAGCGCGGTAGCGCCACCGCCACGCTGTCGCCTGGTTTAACGCCGCGCTCACGCAGCAGATTCGCCAGCGCCACCACCTGCTCGCGCATTTCCCGATAGCTAAACTGGTAACTCGCATCAACCAGCGCCGGAGCATGCGGTGTTTTTGCCGCTTGTTCTGCCACCAGCGCGCTCAGCGTGGTTTCTGGAATCTCAACCTGAGTGGCGTTGATCTGCGCCAGCTGCACATATTCACCTGGCAGCATAATATCGACATCGCCGCACAACAGCGCCGGATCCGCGGCGAACTGGGCAATCAGCATTTTCAGGCGTTCAGCATGCTGGATTAACGTTGGCTCATCGTAACGCTGTTTATTGGCGAGGATCTCAATACTCAAATCACCGTGTTCATCCGGGAACAGGGCCAGTTCAAGGTCATTAACCGGACCGGTTGCCAGGGTATGGGTTTGCGTCTGAACACCAGGAATATCCAGTTGGTAATCAAATACCTTGATATTGAGTACCGGACCGAACAGCGGTTCCTCTCCTGCCGCTCGCCCGCTGTCACGGACAATTTGTTCGGCATCGTAACGTTGATAACGACGCATTTTTTTCAGTTGTGCTGCCAGTCGGGTTGCCAGTTCCGGCAGCGTTTCTTGTGCCGCAATGTGAATCCCCAACGGCAAAACGTTGAGCACGGGTCCGGTAGCCGTCAGCGCCGCCGAGCCCAGTCGACGCATAAAGATAAATCCGGCGGCGTAGTCCATGCGATTGCACAATCGCCCCAGCCACAAGGCTGCCAACGCAAGTGCTAAATCGGTACGCTGCACACCTGAAAGTTGCGTAGCCAGCTGGCGGAATTCCCCGTCGGTAAACTCCAGTTTCAGGCGCAGAATATCTGCCGAGACGCTGCGCCCCGGTAAAGGTGCCGGAGAAAGTGACGCGGGCGGCGGCAGTTGACGACGCTGTTCCGTCCAGAATGCCGCATCACGCTGCCAGGCTTCGCTTTCGCGGTATTGCTGGTACTCTTCCACGACATCAGCGAAAGGCGTAAACGGCGAAGCAGGCGTTGGTTCGCCACGCAGCCATGCGCAGTAAATATTGGCGATCTGGCGGGTAATGGCCGGGAAACTGAAGCCATCGACCAGCAAATGGTGATAACGCTGATACCAGTACCAGCGGTTATCTGCCACCTGAATGAGCTGATGAAAGACCAGCGGTTTGCCGCTGTCGGCACGTAGATTTTGCTGTAAATCCGCCTGCATTAATGCCCGCGCAGTACCGTGCGGATCAATGTTGGTTCGCAGGTCGATAATTTCTGGCAGTTCGAACGTCAGCGCATCATCGACCCACTGCCAGACTTCGCCGTTATCTTCCGTAAAACGCATCCGCAGCGTATCTGCTTGCGCTATTCCGGCAACCACCGCGCGGGCCAGTAGTGGCGCATCAACCTCTCCGGTTAACTCAACGTAATGCGCCACGCTCCAGGCGGAGGGTAAATCCGACAGTTTTTCTGCCATCCAGATGCCGGGCTGTGCGGCGACCAAAGGTAAATGCTGGCTCATTGTGCCTCCTGCAACTGGGTGAAATTCGCCGGTGTCAGAGTACGCCAGTGGGCTTCAAGCCACTGCTGGCAGGACGCCTGTGACTGCGGCTGACACACAACGACCCAGCCTGCCGGTAAGGCGCATTGTTGCGGCCACAGACTGAATTGCCCCTGCGCATTGCGCAAAATGTAAAACGCTCCCTGCGGATCATCGAAGGGATTACTGAATGCCATATTCAACTCCTGTCATGGAAAAGTGGTTGCCAGAGGTCGATTAGCCCCTGCATCAAGCCACCGCGCCAACAAAGCGCATCATGTCCGCCGTCAACCTGACGCCAGAAAATGGATTCTTTTATGGGGTGTAATTGCGCATACAGCGCCTGATTGGCCCGCATGATCATCGGCTCGCGAATACCCGCTTCCAGCACAATGCGCAGACCTTCGGCGCTAACTTCACCAGCTTTAAGTTGCTCAAGTAAAACACCTTCTTGCTGCCCGCCCCGATGAGGCCACCAGTACGATCCTGACTGGCTTAATACACAGCCAAAGCGTTCAGGCCAGTGCAGTCCGGCATACAGCGCGGAAAGTCCACCAAAACTCTGCCCGGCGACCACGGTGCGATCGGCGCGATCGCTAAAAGGGGCAATAGCTTTCACCAGGGGTAATAACTCTTGCTGTACTGCCAGCCAGAAATCCGCATTACACGGCAGTTCGTGGGCGCGGTGCGTGGTGTCAATAGCGTCGATCAACACATACACGGCGGGAGGAAGTTGCTGACGATGGGTCAACGAAGTCAGCACAGGCCAGACAGGCATACTCTGCGCCCAAAATTCGCCATCGAGCAAAACTGCCAGCGGGCGTTCTCCTGCTGTTGCATCGCCGGTGGTAAAAATCCATACACGGCGTGAATTTTTCAACCGCTCACTTTTCCAGATAATTTCTTTGGCAGGCGTTTCTGGCGCTTGCGGACAATCCCATCCCGGTTGTAGGGGCGCTTGCGGCATTTCGAGTGCAGAAACAGCGTGCCCTCGCCCGCCTTTCCAGCTTTGTGGATTCAGCGGATCGGCTATCGCCTGGGGCAATAGTTTTCGCCAGCCTTCACGTAATTCGAGGCGATCGGGGGATGGTGCAGAAAAAATGTCATCGCGTTCGGTGGGAATAAAACAGTAGCTGCCGCGCCAGTTGGCATTAAGTTGTGTCGTCCACTGCCAGACGTTGGTACCTGCAATTCGCTGCATCGACTGGGGCTGGCTGTTCTGATGGTGATCGGTCACACCAGTGATGTAGACCCATACGCGCTTTATCGTCGAGTATTCTTCAGAACCCTGGGGATCACGCCACCAGAAAGTGATCTCAAACATTTCGTCATTCAGACGCTGCCATTCCGGGCCATGTTTCGACTGCCACCAGCTCTCACTTCCTACTTTTAACGCCGTCACACCATAACCCCATGTTTACTGTGCAATTTTTTATTGATTGCAGAAATATATTGATAATATTATTGATAACTATTTGCATTTGCAATAGCGTAATGGCGCGCCGTGGGAAGCGCGGACATTAATTAACCAACTGCACTGCGTGTCTTTCAGGATCAAAGGTTTTCGCGGTAGCGGGATGCGTCGTGTTGATGACGACCATGCCCGACAGTTGCAATTCGTGGCAAAAATGCAGGAATAAAACAATGAACAAGAAGATTCATTCCCTGGCCTTGTTGGTCAATCTGGGGATTTATGGGGTAGCGCAGGCACAAGAGCCGACCGATACTCCTGTTTCACATGACGATACCATTGTCGTTACCGCCGCCGAGCAGAACTTGCAGGCACCTGGCGTTTCGACCATCACCGCAGATGAAATCCGCAAAAACCCGGTTGCCCGCGATGTGTCGGAGATCATCCGTACCATGCCAGGCGTTAACCTGACCGGCAACTCCACCAGTGGTCAGCGTGGTAATAACCGCCAGATTGATATTCGCGGCATGGGTCCGGAAAACACGCTGATTTTGATTGACGGCAAACCGGTAAGCAGCCGTAACTCGGTGCGTCAGGGCTGGCGTGGCGAGCGCGATACCCGTGGTGATACTTCCTGGGTGCCACCTGAAATGATTGAACGTATTGAAGTTCTGCGTGGTCCGGCAGCTGCGCGTTATGGCAACGGCGCGGCGGGCGGCGTGGTTAACATCATTACCAAAAAAGGCAGCGGTGAGTGGCACGGCTCCTGGGACGCTTATTTCAATGCGCCAGAACATAAAGAGGAAGGTGCCACTAAACGCACCAACTTCAGCCTGACCGGTCCGCTGGGCGACGAATTCAGCTTCCGCTTGTATGGCAACCTCGACAAAACCCAGGCTGACGCGTGGGATATCAACCAGGGCCATCAGTCCGCGCGTGCCGGAACGTATGCCACGACGTTACCAGCCGGGCGCGAAGGGGTAATTAACAAAGATATTAATGGCGTAGTGCGCTGGGACTTCGCGCCTCTGCAATCACTCGAACTGGAAGCGGGCTACAGCCGCCAGGGTAACCTGTATGCTGGCGACACCCAGAACACCAACTCTGACTCCTATACCCGCTCGAAATATGGCGATGAAACCAACCGTCTGTATCGCCAGAACTACTCGCTGACATGGAACGGCGGCTGGGATAACGGCGTGACCACCAGCAACTGGGTGCAGTACGAACACACCCGTAACTCGCGTATTCCGGAAGGTCTGGCGGGCGGCACAGAAGGGAAATTTAACGAAAAAGCGACACAGGATTTCGTCGATATCGATCTCGATGACGTGATGCTGCACAGCGAAGTTAACCTGCCGATTGATTTCCTCGTTAATCAGACGCTGACGCTGGGTACGGAGTGGAATCAGCAACGGATGAAGGACTTGAGTTCCAATACCCAGGCGCTCACTGGGACGAATACCGGCGGTGCTATTGATGGTGTGAGTGCGACAGACCGTAGCCCATATTCAAAAGCAGAAATTTTCTCGCTGTTTGCCGAAAACAATATGGAGCTGACTGACAGCACCATCGTAACGCCGGGGCTGCGTTTCGATCATCACAGCATTGTTGGCAATAACTGGAGTCCGGCGCTGAACATCTCGCAAGGTTTAGGCGATGACTTCACTCTGAAAATGGGCATTGCCCGTGCTTATAAAGCGCCGAGTCTGTACCAGACTAACCCAAACTACATTCTCTATAGTAAAGGTCAGGGCTGCTATGCCAGCGCGGGCGGCTGCTATCTGCAAGGTAATGATGACCTGAAAGCGGAAACCAGTATTAACAAAGAGATTGGTCTGGAGTTCAAGCGCGACGGCTGGCTGGCGGGCGTCACCTGGTTCCGTAACGATTATCGCAATAAGATTGAAGCGGGCTATGTGGCTGTAGGGCAAAACGCAGTCGGCACCGATCTCTATCAGTGGGATAACGTACCGAAAGCGGTGGTTGAAGGTCTGGAAGGATCGCTAAACGTACCGGTTAGCGAAACGGTGATGTGGACCAATAACATCACTTATATGCTGAAGAGTGAAAACAAAACCACGGGCGACCGTTTGTCGATCATCCCGGAGTATACGTTGAACTCAACGCTGAGCTGGCAGGCACGGGAAGATTTGTCGATGCAAACAACCTTCACCTGGTACGGCAAGCAGCAGCCGAAGAAGTACAACTATAAAGGTCAGCCAGCGGTTGGACCGGAAACCAAAGAAATCAGCCCGTACAGCATTGTTGGCCTGAGCGCGACCTGGGATGTGACGAAGAATGTCAGTCTGACCGGCGGCGTGGACAACCTGTTCGACAAACGTTTGTGGCGTGCGGGTAATGCCCAGACCACGGGCGATCTGGCAGGAGCCAACTATATCGCCGGTGCCGGGGCGTATACCTATAACGAGCCGGGACGTACGTGGTATATGAGCATTAATACTCACTTCTGATGCTAACGTCAGATTGTTGACAAAGTGCGCGTAGTTCATGCCGGATGCGGCGTGAACGCCTTATCCGGCCTACAAAAATCTTGCCAATTCAACATATTGCAGGACCACGTAGGCCTGATAAGCGTAGCGCATCAGGCAGTTTTGCGTTTGTCATCAGTCTCTAATATGGTCGACATGAAAACTACGCATACCGCCCTCCCCTTTGCCGGAAATACGCTGCATTTTGTTAAGTTCGATCCGGCGAGTTTTTGTGAGCAGGATTTACTCTGGCTGCCACACTACGCGCAACTGCAACACGCTGGACGTAAACGTAAAACAGAGCATTTAGCCGGACGGATCGCTGCAGTTTATGCGCTGCGGGAATATGGCTATAAATGTGTGCCCGCAATCGGCGAGCTACGCCAACCTGTGTGGCCTGCGGGGGTATACGGCAGTATTAGCCACTGTGGGGCTACGGCATTAGCCGTGGTATCTCGTCAACCGATTGGCATTGATATTGAAGAAATTTTTTCTGCGCAAACAGCGGCAGAATTGACAGACAACTTTATTACACCAGCAGAACACGAGCGACTCGCAGAATGCGGTTTAACCTTTTCTCTGGCGCTGACACTGGCATTTTCCGCCAAAGAGAGCGCATTTAAGGCAAGCAAGATACAGGCCGCTCAAGGTTTTCTGGATTATCAGATAATTAGCTGGAATAAACAGCAGATCATCATTCGACTAGAGGATGAGCAGTTTGCTGTGCACTGGCAGATAAAAGAAAAAATAGTCATAACGCTGTGCCAACACGATTAATTGACAACATCTGGTACGATTCGCCCGCAGCCATTACTGACCGCGGGCGAAAGTGTAAAGCAGGTGCCTTACCATCCTGACCTGACAACCGGATATGCGGGGATTGCTCCCCGCACAACGGCTACTTCTTCGGTTCGTAAGCGAGAACAGCCTTAAACTCAATATTACGTTCCTTCACCGTAAACTCACACAGCGAGTCGCGGACCAGAAGCGTAAATCCCAGCACCGTTAAACACAGCACTATGACTGCCACAAGGGCATATTTCGTCAGCATGTTTATATTGCCTCCATGCGAAGAAGGGACTACCATCCGAGTTGTTCAGGTTTGGGTAGGTAGCCCCAGGGTGTACTGACCCCAAAAAGTTGGACAGTTAAACACGAGGCATATAGGTCTGATTCC
>ERZ780060.610-NODE-610-length-13949-cov-4.270404_pt1 | contig 13949 bp, 13 predicted proteins | sample MGYA00511176_ERZ780060 | MGnify/ENA primary metagenome ERZ780060 (study PRJEB29588, sample SAMEA2148374) | human gut metagenome | biome: human gut; feature: human-associated habitat; material: faeces | place: Denmark | collected 2008/2010 ... | reverse complement strand
TATCAGTTTGATAAACTCGTAAAGCAATATAAAGGAGATTGGCATACCAAAAATCTCAGCAGTTACAATCACCTCCTTCATCTGCTTTTCGGACAGTTGACAGGATGTGATTCTCTGAGGGATATTTGTCTATGCCTCGAAGCCCATAACAAGACGCTTTATCATCTCGGTTTTCGTAAGGCCGTGAGCCATACCTCACTTTCTCGTGCAAACGAAAGTAGGGATTATCGCATTTTTGAAGGGCTGGGTCTTTATTTGATTGCCACGGTCAGACCGATGTACTCAAATATCCAATTGTCTCAAATTACCATTGATAACGTGATATATGCGCTTGATTCCACGACCATATCAACCAGTATAAAGCTTGCAACGTGGGCTTTGGGGAAATACAGCAAAGGAGCTGTCAAGATGCACACCCTGTTGGATTTGAGAGGTGGCATACCTGCTAATATCCATATCACGGACGGCAAGTGGCATGACAGCAACGAACTTGATGCACTGACACCGGAGCCTTATGCTTTCTACGTGATGGATAAGGCCTATGTTGACTTTAAAGCGCTTTTCAGATTTCATCAGGCTCAGGCATTTTGGGTATCACGTCCAAAAGAGAACATGAAATTCGAGACTGTCGAGCAGATGGATATTTCCGATGTCAAGTCTGGCGTACTGGAAGATTCCCGTATAAGGGTAACGGGATATAACTCAAGCAAGCTGTATCCCGAAGACATGAGATTTGTCCGCGTCTATGACCCTGACAATGACACTATTGTGGACTTTATATCCAATAACTTTGAAGTCAGTGCCTTGGAAATATCCAACCTGTACCGCCATCGATGGGATATAGAGGTATTCTTCAAGTGGATTAAACAGAACATTACCGTAAAGACTCTATGGGGATATTCGGAAAATGCTGTCAAAATCCATCTTTGGGCTGCCATCATATCGTATCTGACACTAGCAAGAATAAAGGTTGCCTGCAACAGCCCATATTCAATCACCGAGGTAGCTACCCTGATTAGAATATCCGCGTTGGAAAGAACAGACCTGCGGTCGTTGATAACCAAGCTAGACTCATCAATCATTTCAAACCAAAATGTCAAAGAACTCTCGTTATTTGATGATATTTAAAACTAATGCGATTTTATCGCACCAGTAGTATTATCATCTATTGAAAAACGAAGCAATTCTGTTTCACCTTTCTCCGCTATGGCATAAATGATTTTATCCTGATCATCCACACAAAAATTCTTTATTGGATAATCCAATTCAAACTTGAAATCTGGCTTGCCATCCCATTTGATACGATAAATGCTATTCCCTTGAAAAGCTTCCAGTTTTGAATCAGCGAAACTTTTTCCGGAATATAACAAATATATGTAAGAGTCTGTTGCATAAGCCGCTAAAAAAGCCTGTTTACAATGGGCACTTACCGGTGCAGAAAATTCATTTTCATTCTCCTCCGGCCTATATTCCGGATATCCTCCTGCAAAATGATAGGTTTCTTCTATCTTGACACTATCAACCGAATAAATGGAAAATATAGGTGCTGACCGGACTGCATAAACTAATTTATCCAACGAAGGATTCATACATAAAGTACCTTGATAGGCCATGCCACGCAAACGGTTGGATATGGAACGTTCTTGTTGGTCTCGATAAGGATATTCTCCCCAATAGGCAACCGCGCCATGCGGGTCGGTCAAGGTTAACATATTGTTATCATAAAAGCCCATCCCTACAAAAGAATTAAAACGGGTAGCATATACTTTAGTGCTAAGCAAACTGTCTTTCTTCACTAAAGAATATTCTTCAATCCCTCTTTTTATATCATGCAGATTGACTTGAACCAATTCATGCTTAAAACAATCATAAATCCCCAGCAAAGAATCCGAAGGCATTCTGGCTAAAGAAAATACTTGCAAGAATTCATTTCCCCCCTGACCTTTCCGGCCAAATGACCATATTCTGCCGTCTTCATGACGCAAATCAATCATTGTAAAAAGAGAATCTGCTATATTATCATAAATCACAAGATTTGAATCCACACAATGCATCAAAAAAGGCTGCCCTAACATAAGCCTTTCCGTAAACAATTGCCGACCTTTTAATTGTTTTACAACAAATGACTTATCAAACTCTTGCATCGACACATCATCTTGCTGCTGACAAGCAGTGATTAAAAATATTTCAACAACTAATGCTACTATTACAAATCTTAATTTAACCATAATTTTCATCTTTTAATTAAGGGACTTTCTGCAAACTTGCTCGTTCTATAGAAAGTCCCACTATTCACTACATTCTATGAATAATGAATGTAACGATCACCTATACAACCGCCCCAACCCCAAAATTTACAAAAATCAAGGGTTTGCGTAAAACAACCACTACAATCATTCCCTACTTCATAAGAAGCCAAAGCTTCCACATTATCCAATGCTATGTCTGACAAAAAAACACGTTGCGACATAAATGATTGATAAATGCCAAATCCACCACAAATAAACATTATCAATCCAATAATAATCACTTTATACTTTCTACTGTCCATAACTTTTAAAAATATTGACGATAACCAGTCAAGAAAAAGCCACCTGAATATGCTACACACATTCGAAAATCCGAAGCACAAAATGGACCTACAATAATTTCTCCCTGTGCCAATGCTTCTACATTACTCAAAGACAAATCAGACAACTTTTCTTTGTTTTGTGCATTATAAGACAAAAATCCAACAGTCGCAACAAAAGCTATTGAAAAGGACATTTTTAATACAAACTTTTTCATATACATCATTATTTTATATCATTATACATATTGATAATAATTATCGCCTATACAGCCACCCCAACCCCAAAATTTACAAAATTCAAGAGTTGTGGTATAACAACCATTACAATCACCTCCCGATTCATTACTAGCCAACGCTTCCACATTATCCAGTGTTAAGTCGGACAATGTTTCCGCTTTCTGCGAATGACTATAAGCAGTATAACCTGCTGCTACGGCTACTGCCGCAATAAAAGTCAGTTTTACTACTTTCTTTATCATAATGATTTTATTTTTTACGTTCTGTTTTTATTTTTCTAAACTCTCAACCTGCGAAGCCGCAAATCACCGATTTGCGAATCTCCTGTTTTCTTCTTAACTTTGCAACGGTTTAACCTCCTTTCTATTTTAGGGTTTGACTGGAGTGGAGACATACAGGTTTCCTTGCACGAACTCCGTTCCGTTTCCACTCCTTTTATATAAAATCTCTTTATCTTTTGCACAAATAGCAATAATTATATTGTAGGGGCGTATCGCATACGCCCTGAAAACATACACGTGGATTACTGGACGCATTCGGGCGTATGCAATACGCCCCTACAACGAATGGAAGAAACCCAATTAAAACCAATTGTCAATTGCTTACCGCTTCCCCCGTTACAATAATGCGCAACGGAGCATCTGCCGTGTTGCAATACACGTCTACCGTCTTGCGGAAATGACCAGCCTCATCCGCCTCGTAAACAATCAGCAAGGTGGTTTCCTCGCCCGGACGCAAAGGACGCTGGCTGTATTCCACACGGGTACAGCCACACGAAGTGTCTATACCGTGTATCACCAAAGTGACATTGCCCGTGTTCTTCAGCGTCACCTTCCGTTCTTTCTTCTCCCCCATGGGGAAAGAACCGAACTGCACTTCCCGTTCGCTCAACGAAGCAGAGGTCTGCACTGTTTCTGCCGAAGCGGAACGCTTGCCACCGATGATGTTCAGGTAAAGTTCCTTCACCTGCGGATTATGGACGGGATTGCCGATGGCAACTACCCGGTTGTCCTTATCAAGGAGGAAAGTCTGCAGAGCCATCTCCGAAGGGAAACGGTTCACGCGGTTGAAAGCATCCTCACGGTCGAAACACACCGGATAGGTAAAGCCATCGCGTCGTGTCAGATAGGTTAACTCGCGTGCATCTTTCGGATGGAAAAAGAATACATAAGACAACTTTTCCTTTCCGAACAACGAATCGGTCTCCTCTATCAACTGTTTCCACTTGGGCAGCTGCAGCTTGCAGCTGGCACAACCCAGGGAATCGACATACGTCACAATGCGGTAAGGAGCAGCCTGCCAGCGGAAATCTACCGTGTCCCTGCCTTGTACCGTAAACACCGCTTGCGCAGGAAAGGCGATTTCCTTCCCGTCCCATTCCTGCACCAGACGCGTCAGGCGTTCTTTATCGGATTCCTGGCAGGCTGCCTGCAGACACATCATCAGCAACAAAAAAGCAATCTGCTTCATAAATTAATGTTTCCACAGGGAATAAAAATCAACCATATATACCTTATCATCCGTATAAGGGCAAACTACACTACCTGACCCCTGACAATCCGAACCGTTTTCCCAATTTTCTTCAACGGCTAAAGCCTCTACATTCTCAAATAACAAGTCGCTTGATGTTTCAGACTTTCCTTGGCTTTGCCAAAAGAAACCCATACCTGCACAGCAAACAACCACTGCGCTCAAAATCACTTTTTTCATTGTTTTGCTTTCCATCATTTAACAGTTTAGAATTACATTACGTTTTTTTTAATTCGGCCCAAAGATGGGAAAAACTGCAGAAAGAAGGAAAAATGCAATCTAAAATTTACATGAAATTTTACATACAATTCATTTACAAACACTTACAAAACACATTCGGATGATTTTCAGATTAATTTTAGGTAGAAAAAATAGTATATCATCATGCTGTTACCTCTTTTTTTACTAATTTTGCAGACACATTCTAACCCTACAATCATGGACAAGCTGAAAAAGAAATACATATTAATTCTCGCACTGACTATCATCTGCACAGTTGCAACAGGAGGATGCATCTATTTCAACCTATGTACCGCCAATCAGAAGATTGCACAAAAAGCAGACCATGCCTTGTTGTCAGCCTTATATACAGACTTTTACCAACGGCTTCTTGCTGGAGGAATACATACAAACCAGACCAAAAATGTTCCGAAAAAAAGAATTAAGACCTATCGGACCATGACCGAAAGAGGAGACACAACGTATGTCTTCGAAGACAGCATAGACATTGACACTGCCAAATTCATTATCAAGCAACACCACATGGCATACTACAAGCCTATCCATCCTGACAAGTTAAACGACTTGTTTCAAGACGAACTCGCCAAGAATGACATCGGAGGAGAATCAGGCATTGTATATATCTACAAAGGAAAAGCGACTTACAGCAACAACGACTCGATATCACCCTCAAAAGCCACTTATTGTACACCACTACAATACATCGATTATCCGCCTTCCATACAAATCCAAGCATGGGCAGATTATGGCATACTTTCTGTATGGAATCATCTCAACGCATTTCTGTCCCTACTGATTGCCTTATGCCTGATTGGCATTGCAGCATTGGGAAGGTGGTTTTATAAATTGCACAAAGCGTGTAAGATAAAAGCCAAGCTCAACAGCCGCATACAATGCGATGAAATCAAACAAACCTGCACCATCGAAGGAACAGTCTACTCATTGGTCCCGCAAGACTTGAAACTGCTGAAAATGTTTATACAGGCAGAAAACCAGTATCTCTCGCGGGAAACAATCAAGCAGGCTTTTTGGAAAAACAGCTCCTATGAAAGTGCAAATTCCAATCTCAACACGCATATCAACAGATTGCGCCAAATACTCAAACTACACGAAGGCTATGACCTGATTACCCATAAAGGGAAAGGGTACACCTTGGTAATGCCTGAGTGATGCGGCTTCCCCTAAAAACAAAAACAGAGACACAAAGGCACAGAATTTTTGTTTTCTGTGTCATTTGTGTTCCCAATGGACCATACCCTCAATCTAACCGGTAACGGAACAAACCATTATCGGTATTGACATCGGTAGCCCAAAGAAGATGACGTGCCTCGTCGACATAAATGCCCGACAAAGGACGGTCGAACACATAACGCCGCAACAAGTTGCCTTCGCGGCTGAACACCCGTAGGGATGTGCCTCCCTGCTTACCCATGCCTGCCGACTGTGCTATCTCCTTGAACGTGGTACCGTCGTAAAGCGCATAGATGCAACTGTCGGTAACCTGCACGTCCCAATATCCCATACAGCCGGAAGGGATGCCATAGCCCTCAGGAGTCACCTGAAAGACCGGCTCACCATCCGTACCTACCACATGGGCTTCGGCACGCATCCCGCTACCCACCGCATACGTATCGAGCACATCACCCAACTGGGTGACCGCAACCACACGCTTGCCAGCACGGTCGATGGCAAGAAACGAACGCCATGCCTGTGCCACGGCAGGAGCATTTTTGTGCAACGTAGCGGTATCACTCAAAGAAATCATCGCTGCCTTCCGCAAAAGATGCCCGTCGTAACCGGCTATGCAGAAACGTGCTTCGCCCAAATAGTCAGGTATCAGCAAGGTAGAATCGGGCAAGGGCAAAAAGTCTAACGGCATAGGCACATCCTCGGTAAAGGCAATCACCCGGCGCAAACGCGGCACGGAACGGGCATCCAATCCCTCGTATACGGCAAGCTTACGTCCGCTCATATCCAATACGCCCAAGCTGTTCTTATCAATGAACCGCGCCATACTGGCAGATACGATTTCTTCAGGACCTTCGCCTTTCGGTGCAAAGGAAGCGATAAAATGGAAACCGGGATAAGTGAAGAGATGGCAAAAGCAGCTGTCGGCATTCAAATCGAAAATAACGGCTACACTGTCTTCTACACAAACACGGTAGGGATATTGCATCCATACACTCTCTGTCAGGGCTACCTGTTCCCCTTTCAAGCTGTCGGCAGGCACCGGTTCGCCCCCTGCCTTGCCTGCCCGGGTACAGCCGGTAAACATGCCTGCAAGTACCAGCCATAAACTTAATGCATAAACTATTCTTTTCATTACAATAAAATTAATGTCAATCAGGAATCAATATCGTTTCCACTCCTTATTTCACAAACGACACCGGGAAGACAGTTCATCATAAAGACGTACCTGAGCCACCTCTTCCCTGCCTGCCCGCAAAGATACATATATTTATCCATAAACATCCAATAAAATACATACATCTATGCACTCATGCAAATACGAAACCGGCAAAAAGGCTATGACCCATTATCCATAAAGGAAAAGGATATACTTAGAGGCTGTTTCAGAAACTGTTTTGAATTTCTCTGATAAGTTTGTTTCAGCAGATGCGAATCAATGTAGGATTAAAAGGCTCAGTATCTGTCTCAGGCTGTCTTACTTTTACGTTCTCCATATCAAAACCGTACGGTTTCCATATCGAGAACGTACGGTTTTCAATTGGAGAACGTACGGTTTTGATATGGAAACCATAAAAGGATGATGTCTGGTGGGGAAAAGGATATTCATTTTTAATTATTTAAATCCGTGTAATCTGTGGTGAGGTAGTATTCTATATCCAAATCGACTTTGCCTGCATATTCTTTCGGAATGACGTAGGCGACATACCAAGTCTCCATAACATCTGTGAAGTCTGTTTGAATCCGGATAGACAAGTGATAACCGTCATCCGATTGAATCAGATTTTTTTGTAAATCCACAATTCCTCCATTAGCTATACCCTTTACCACCGCCAGCACACCCTCTGAGAACGGTACGCTTGCTTCGGGCTTTGTCTCTTCATCAGCAAACAGTTGGTCAAATTCGGCTTGACTTTCGATATAAACCACGGTATCTAAAGGTATGTCAAGGTCGTATCCACGCCAATCTACTTCGTATGCATACGGCAGTTCTACAAATTCATCGCTGCACGAAGCGAACGGCAAGCATACGGTTAATGTAATCAAGTAGAATAAGAAATGTTTCATAAGCATGATGTGTAAAGAATGTCCGCCATTCTCTTTCAGTAATAAGACAGACGGACATTCCGGATGGTTGTTAATTTAATCTCGCTTTTGCTTCTTGTACGGCTGCATAAGCATCAAGCAGACCGTATCCCATTTCCGTATTCCAAGTGCCGTAAGGATGCGTACTTGATACGGAATACGTATAGCCGCCTACTTTGCGTGCAGTTTCCGCTAATATTTCGCCTACTTCTATTTCGTCCACTTGGTTGGACATCCGCTTAGGTTGGTGGGTGTCACCAGTCCGATTGCATTTGCAATAAAAAGAAGTTTTTTCATACGGTTTTCTTTAAGCAGGTTAAACATCGAATTAGCATCAGCAAATATACGTATTCATTTTCAAACGTCCATTCATGTATGTTTCAAAAAGATGCACGTATGTAACATCCATCGTAAATCAACAATGGTCGGTCTACGATGGATGTTTTTGGTTAGGCGGAATAGTCATTCACTCCGTCCGCAGGTTCTCCGTGGGGTTCATCCGGGCGGCTTTCAGGACGAGGGCGGACGAGACTGCCCATACGATGAGGAGCACTACGAGGGCGCAGCCGGTGAAGAGCCACCACGTCAGCTCAATCTTGACGGCGAAGAGCTGGAGGAGCGAAATGCTTGCCCGCCACGCTATCAACGCGCCGATAAGGGTGGCAGGGAGCGCAATCTTCAGCAGATCGAGCAGGAAGAGGCGTTGTACGTTGGCTACCGTGGCTCCGTGGATGATGCGGATGGCTATCTCGGCGTGGCGGCGGCTGATTTCGTCGCGGATGTAGGCGATAAGCCCGATGAGCGCGATGAGCAGGATGCACGCGCCGGTGAAGAGGATGCTGTTGCGCACGTGCAGGATGCCGTCGTAGAGGGCGTTCATTTCCAGTGCCAGGCTATAGGCGTGCTTATCCCTGTCGGGCATCGTTTCCTCCACCACTTTTTGCACGGCTTTCATCCCTTCGGGCGAGAGTTGGCGCAGGCGGATAAAGAGATTGGTAGAGTAGGGCACCGGAGCGTAGAACATCACCGAGGGACGTTCGTCGGCATCTTCGGCTATCTGCGAGCCGAAATGAATTTCTTCGTACACGCCGCAGACGGTGAGCGGACCTTCGTGCTCGGTGATGTTCACCGTCTTGCCGATGGGCGAACCTGTCCAGCCCACCAGTTCGCGCATCCGTTCCACAAACTTGCGGCTGACCATTACCTGACGTGCCACGGTATCGCTCAGGTGAGGCGTGAAGGTGCTGCCTTCGATGACGGGGATATCGAACGCCTTGTGGTAATCGTCGCCCACGAGGTACATATCGGCGATGTTCATATACTCTTGTCCCGTCTCAGGGTTATATACATTGTTTCCGCTGCAATGTTCGGACGGCAGCTGATACCCCCACGTCACGCCCGCCACTTCGGGCAACTTTTTCAGTTCCTGCACGCAACGCTGCTGTTCGGTCTGTGTGATGCCGGCAAGTGGTACGTAAAGCATATCCTTGTATTCGAAGCCCGGGTCGTAATGGGTCAGCGCACGGTATTGCAGGCTGATGACCGCCAGTATCGCCACGAAGAATGTGGTGAGGAGGAACTGCACGAAGAGCAGCCCCAGCTTCCAGTGGCGTTTGCTCTCGGTATAGCGGCGGTAGGCGTAGGTGACGGGAATGCGTGTATACAGGTAGCCGGGCATTACGCCGCAGAGGAGGACGATGAAGGCAGTCACCGCCACACATACGGCTATCGTAGAAGGCGGGAAGAGCGAGCGGAGGCTGTGCCCGATTTGTTCCTGCACCACGTCCTGAATCCCGAAGATAATCAGCACCGCCAGGGCGAGGCTTAACAACCCGTGCAATGCCGATTCGCTGAGTACCATTCGGTAGATGTCGCCGCTTCCTGCCCCATAGCAGCGGTAAGTGGCGATGCTCTTGGCGCGGTTCACCATGCCCGAGATGACCAGCAGGATGTAGTTCAATACCGCTACCGCCAGCATCAGTATGGCGAAGGCGAGGAAGACAATATTCATGATGCGGTTGTAATCCGATGAGGAGAAGATTTCGCCGACGGGCTGGAAACCGATGTCATAATCCGCTCCGTTTTTCCTCAGGTCTTCCATCGGCAGGTTGGTCTCCAGCATCCGTTTCACGTTGTCCGTCAGCTGGTCGGGCTTCGTGCCGGGATAGAGTCGGATGTAGCTCTTGTAGCTGTCGTTCCCCAGCCAGTTGTTTCGCCCGTCATAGCGCACTTGTCCGATGGTTGGCAATGCCACCGCTACGTCAATACGGGGCAGGTGAGTGTTTTCCGGAAACTCCTCGAAGATGCCGACGATGTTCAGCTTGAAGTCGGGATATTCTTTCCACGTCAGCGTGTGTCCCACGATGTCGGTGCCCAGCGTTTCGGCAAGGCGCGACGAGATGTAGGCGTTGTTCTCTTTCTCCAGTCCCGTATGCGGATTCTCGCCTATCAGGATGCGGCGGGGGAAGACGTCGAAGAACGAACTGTCGCACAGGAGGGCGTTGGCGGTCACTTCCCGCTGGTCTTCCGCCACGAGGTGCATACCGCTTTCCAGCCACGTGAAGCGTGTGGCGGCTTCCACTTCGGGGCAGTAGCGCTTCACGCCCGGAGCGGTGGCTCCCGGTGTTTGCGCATAGGGACGCCACGTGTCTTCTTGCGACGATTTGTATTGCTCGGTGATGCGGTACGTGTCTTCCAGCCGGGGCAGAAAGTTGTCGTAGCTCTGCTCGAAGATGACTTCGGCAAGCATGGTCAGCCCGATGGCGAGGCCGACACCGAGGCAGAGAATCTTGATGGGGTTCGCTTCGCCCCGTCGGAACAGGTTGTTGAATGCTTTTTTCATCTGGTTTATTTATTATTTAATTGTTTGTTTGGAAACGCAGATTAACGCGGATTTTCGCAGATTCAAATTTAATCATCTGTTTAATCTGCGTTAATCTGTGAAAATCTGCGTTTCTTCACAGTATATAGTTACTGTTTAGAACTTGTTTCCCACCTCGGAAAACGTGCAAAATGTCCGCCGAGGGGTCGCCGCAGGCTTTGCAAGTGTTGCAAAGTGCGCGGCGAGGGTCTAAAACGCGTCTCGCAGTCGTGCAAAGTGTCCGCCGAGGGGTCGGCGCGGACTTTGCAAGTGTTGCAAAATGCGCGGCGAGGGTCTAAAATGCGTCTCGCAGACGTGCAAAGTGTCCGCCGAGGGTCTAAATTGCATTTTGCACGTTTTTCAAGGTCTGTTTTCACCACAGATTGCACAGATTTATAAAATTATTATTCGCCAAAGACACGAAGAAATAAATAATAAAATCTGTGTAATCTGTGGTGAAACCTGGATTCACTCCGTCTTCAGGCTGTCCACCGGATTGGCGGTCGCCGCGCGGTAATTCTGCACGGTGATAGTCACTTCGGTGATGAGGCAGATGACGGCGCACGCCCCCACAAACACCCACGGGCTGAGCGGCACGCGCTGGCTGAACTGCTCCAGCCACCGCGTCACGCCATACCACGCCACGGGGGTGGCGATGACGGAGCTGACGAGGCTCAGCACGAGGTACGAGCGGCCGAACATCCAGAGTATCTGACCCGTCGAGGCTCCGTACACCTTGCGCACGCCGATTTCCTTGCGCCGGTGTTCCGCCTCGAAGATAATCAGCCCGAACACGCCTACCAGCGAGATGACAATGGCGAGCAGGCTGAAGAGGGTAATCATCTGTTGCTGGTCCGCCTCCCGCTGGTAGAGCGAGGCGTAGACTTGGTCGTAGAATTTCACGTCGACGGGATAGCCGGTGAAACATTCTTCGGCAGTCTGGCGGATGTGGCGCAGGGCGGTATCCATATCGCTGCCTGCCCGCACGCGGATGTAGGCGTAGGGCAACTGGCCGTTGGTGTACTTGGCGTTGGGGCAGAACACGTAGGGCAACGCGTTGGTCTTGAACGAGGTGAACTGGGTGTTTTGCACGAAGCCCTTGATGCGTGCTTGGTTGCCCCAGACGAAGTCCACCATTTCGCCCGCCTCGATGCCTGTCTTCCGCTGCAAGTCTTCGGTGGCAAGGAATATCATCGGGTCTTTGCTGATAGAGTCGGAGGGCAGGAATCCGGTGCCCGACGTGAGCTTCATCCCCATTACGTCGGGGAAGTTGGTGCTCACTTCGATGAAAAAGTGTCCGTACTCCTCGCCTTTGTAGTCGAACGCGTAGCTGGTATATCCTTCGTTTGCGCCTAATTCCCACTTGGCGAACGCCACGTCGGCTATCTCGGCATAGCTTTTCAGCTTCGACTCGAAGCTATGGTAGGGGCTGCTCTGGTAGGGCATTTCGGGCAGGCTTGCCACGAGCAGCTGGTCGCGGTCGAAGCCCAATGCGCGGTTGCGCATGTAGCGGTTTTGCAGGAAGATAAACGCCGCCGACACGATGAGGGCGAACGACACCACGTACTGGAATCCGATGAGTAGGGTGCGCAGCCGCTTTCCCTTGCCGCTCAGGGCGTAGTTGCCCTTTAGCACCAGTGCGGGCGGGAAGGAGGTCATATACCATGCCGGATACAGTCCTGCGATGATGCCCACGGCGAGGGCTATCACTCCCGTGCCTGCCACATATTGCCAGTAGGTGAGGAGCGAGGGCGTGAAGCCCATGAACGAAAGCACGTTCAGGCGGATGAGTGCCGCCGTGATGCCCAGTGCAATCAGCCAACCTACAAGGACGGTACATACCGATTCGAGGGTGAGGGCACGGCGCAGTTCGCCGTTGGTGCTGCCCAGTACTTTCTGGGTGTTGATGCTGCGCATGCGCATCGGGGCGAGGGCGGTGCTGAAGTTGACCAGGTTGATGCAGGCAATGGCGATGATGAGCATCCCGATGACCACGAGCAGGGCGGTGGTGCTGCGGCTTCCGGTCTTCAGGTAATAGGGCGAGTGCATCGTGTAGTAGAAATCGCGGATGGGGAAGACGTAGAGGGCGGTCTTGTCGTCCTTGTCCACGTTCATCCGGTCGATGGCGCGGGTGGCGGCTATCTGGCGGTTGGCTTCTTCTACGCTTACGCCGGGTTTCAGGCGGAAGAAGGCGAAGTAGTTCTGGCTTCCCCAGTCGTCCTTCTGCACCCGTTCGCCCATGGTCACGAAGAGGTCGTTCTTGAACTGGCAGTTCTCGGGCAGGTCTTCGTAGATGCCGCATATCCGGTACTTGGTGGCGTCGGGCGTCAGGAAGTTGCTTCCTTCGATGTAGAGGTATGCTCCCAAGGCGTTGCCGTCGGGGAACAGCTTGCGGGCATAACTCTCGGAGACGATGATGCTTTCGGGCTGTCCCATTTCGGCATCGCTTCCGGCAATGAACTTCAGCCCTACCACCTTGGCGAAGCCGGGCGATACCGCCCAGGGTGTTTCGTAGAAGTATTGCGGGTTCTTGGGGTCGGTGTAGAGGGCAGTCTTCCCCCATGCCGGCGCATAGATGGTACCGTACTCGAAGCCGGGTACTTGTTCCATTAAGTAGTCGATGGGTCCGCGCGGCAGATAGCCCATGGTATGGTTATCGGGGTCGCCCAGGTTGAGCATCACCAATCGTTCGGGCTCTGGGTAGCAGGAGTCAAAACCGCGTTCGTAGTTCACCTTCATCATAATCACGATAAAGGCGGCAAAGGCGAACGAAAGCCCGAAGAGGTTGAGCACGGAAGCCGTGCGGAAACGCTTGAGTGTATAAAACAGGTTGCGTAATATCGTTTGGTTCATAGTTCGTTTTAATTAATAATTAATAATTAATAATTAACAGTTAATAATGGCAGACGGAACAGTTGCCGCTATTAACTATTAATTATTAATTGTTAACTGTTAACTGATTTACATTTCGGCAATGGAAGCCACAATCTGCCCGTCGAACAGGTTGATGATGCGTCCGGCATATCCGGCGTCGCGCTGGCTGTGCGTCACCATCACGATGGTTGTCCCTTCCTTGTTCAGTTCGGTCAGCAGCTCCATTACTTCTTGTCCGTTCTTCGAGTCGAGGTTACCGGTCGGCTCGTCAGCAAGGATGATTTTGGGGTTCGATACCACGGCACGGGCGATTGCCACACGTTGTTGCTGACCTCCGGAGAGCTGTTGCGGATAGTGCTTGGC
>ERZ780060.606-NODE-606-length-13984-cov-6.393639_pt1 | contig 13984 bp, 24 predicted proteins | sample MGYA00511176_ERZ780060 | MGnify/ENA primary metagenome ERZ780060 (study PRJEB29588, sample SAMEA2148374) | human gut metagenome | biome: human gut; feature: human-associated habitat; material: faeces | place: Denmark | collected 2008/2010 ... | reverse complement strand
AGGATCAAAAAAATATTTAGTCTATGGAACAATGAGTTTATTATGGCCTAAAACATTTATGGATTCATGGAGGGAATAAATATGTTAAATGAATTACAAAATTTAGTTCCAAGTAAAAAAGAACAAAAATTACAAGTATTTGTAAATCAATTAATAAATGATTTATATAACAATAAAAAAATAGAAGTTGATTCTGAAAAATTATTAGAATTACTAAGTTATTTAACAAGTGATGAAAATATATCTACACAAATGAAATCATGTGTAGAAGTTCAAAATAGAAAAATTACAGATATATTACATAAAAGAGAAGTTGAACATTTAAAAAAACATATTGAATATCTTAAAGAAAATTCAGTACTAAAACAAAAAGTAATTGATAGAATAAATTATTATGATACAAGAATTAAACATGCTAAACAAATAAGAGATAAAGAACAAGAAGAATTTTATATAGATATAAAAAAAGGTTTTTATAAATTATTGGAGGATAAATAATGAATGTAACAGATTTAGTAATTCATATTTTATCTAAATTTCCAAAATATGATGCAATAAAATATGATTTTAATTTTGATTATAATAAAACTCCCAAAAATGAAATTTGGAAGGATATACCTAACTTTAACTATGAATGTAGCAATTATGGAAGAATAAGAAATACAACTACGAAAAAAATAAAACAGTTAAGAGTAAGTCAATATGGAAACCAAGTAATGTTATGGAAAGATTCTAAAGGATATTTATTAACCATATCAAGATTAGTTGGAAGCTTATTTATAAGAGAAGTAAAAAAAGATGAAAGAGTATCACATATAGATGGAAATATAAGAAATAATTATTATAAAAATTTAAGAATAATATCAAAAAATAGGATGAAAGCTAGGTGATTAAATGTTAAGAATAGTTGAATATAACAAAATAACAGGAAAGAAAGTAGATTTAAAAGAATTAGAGAGTTTTGGATTTGAATATAAAGAAAATAAAAGGATTCCTCAAAATTCTATATGGAATTATGAAGATTACTTAGAAGTAAAAGGAAATAAAGAACAAATTTATATAAGAGCTTTTGATAATAGAGAAATAACCGTATTTAGTAGCTGCGGAAAGGCAATAGATAAATTATACGATTTAATAGTTGCAGGCTATGTAGAAAAAGTGGAGGAGGAGTAAATTATGGAAAAATATAATTTAAAAAATAAAGATGATATAAAAATGTCAAATGTTTTGTTTGCTACAACAAGCGAAAGAGATTATGAGATGGATAGATTATTACTTTTAGAAAATATGCCAAATACAAAATATGGTGAATATGTATTAGCAGAAGGAGGCCATTGTAGTTGTTATGATTTTGATGAAACAGAGTGGGATTGTATAAAAATTACAGAAGAAGAATTAAATGAATTGTTAGAAAAAGCTTGTTATGGATTAAGAGTAAGATTAAAAGAGTTCTTTAAAAATTATTAGAGAGGAGGACAAGCAATGACAGAAGAAGAGATAAGCATATTAAATACTAATGACTTTTATGAAGGAGTAAACATCTTAGAAAAATATTGGAATCAGCATTATGGAACTTTAGATATAGAAGCAAAAGATGGAATTGTAACATTAGAATTAACAACAGGTGGTTGGTCAGAGAATGAAGAGATAATAAATATATTAGCAAATACAATGTTTTGGTTTGTGTGGTGGCAAGAAAGCAAACGTGGAGCATATTACAAGTTTATATATACCGAAAAAATGAAAATGGAGGAATAGATATGACAGAAGATAAAAAGATAGAACAAATGATAGCTTATGGATATAAAGAGATAACTATAAGCAAAGAAAAGTATGAAAGCTTAAAGCAGGAAACAAAGAACTTAATAAAGTTAAATGATGTTAAATTAAATTTTGAGGAGGAAAAATAAAGTGAAAGTAATGATAAGTCAACCTATGAAAAATAGAAAAAAAGATGACATTTTAGCAGAAAGAAAAGTAATAATAGAGAAATTTCAAAATATGCATATAGATGTGCTTGATACATTTTATAAAGATGAAATACCAGAAGATTATAATGTAGGAGTATATTTCTTAGGAAAATCAATACAAGATATGGCAAAAGTAGATGCTTTATTTATGTGTGAAGGATGGAGAGCTGCAAGAGGATGTAGAATAGAAAGACAAGTAGCACAAGATTATGGAATAAAAATATTATATGAAGATTTTTTTATAAATAAACCTGAAATTGCGACAAGAGAAGTATAGAAGAAGGTGAGTAGATGACTAAAGAGCAAGAAGAGGTTATAAATAAATTAAGAAAAATAACAAATAGACAAATATTATATGGTAACAAATTTGGAATAACAATAGAGGGATTTAGAGAATTACAAGAAGATATAGAAACAGTATTAAATATGCTAAAAGAAAACTCTGCAGAGATACATCAGAAGAACACAGAGCTTGCAGAGAAGAATGCAGAGATAGAAAAATATAAGAAATTATTAGCAGATAATTTAGCAAGAAATTTAAATGATAGCATAAAAGCTAAAGAAAAAGCAGATACAGATTTAGACGATTTAGATAAAGGCTGGAAAGTAGAATTGGAGAAGAAAGACAAGATGATAGATTTAATGGCAGAATACATATCGGATTTAGATATTGATGAAGATATTTGCAAAAAACAATCGGATAATAATTGTGATGACATCAATAGAGAGGTTGAATGTAAAGAATGCATAAAACAATATTTTGAAAAGCAAGTAAAAGAGAAAGGATAGATATGTCAGAAGATAAAAAGATAGAACAGCTTATAGCAATGGGAGTAAATTCAATAAATATAAGCAAAGAAAAGTATGAGAGATTAAAACCAGAAACTAAGAACTTAATTAAGCTTAATAATGTAAAATTAAATTTTATAGAAGAAAAAGTGAAAAATGAAAAACAAAACACCTACTATAAGTAGGTGCTATGTGGAGATGATGGGATTCGAACCCACACGGAATAAATCCATCTATTTGGTAAATAGACATGTCTACCAATTCCATCACATCTCCATAATAATATTATTTTAAAATAATATTATCAAAAAGTAAAGTATAAATTTTAGTTAGGAGGCACAAATGATAGAACAAGATGCCAAGAAAGAATTATATTCATATTTACATAGTAAGAAACTTGAAGAAAGAAAATTAGAACAAATAGAAGAACAAAAAGCAAAACTTACAAAAATCACTTCTATTTTGTCAGATATGCCAAAAGGAACAACGGATCATGACAAAATGAGTAAAAACATAGCAATATTATTAGATTTAATAAGTGAGCATATAAAGATAATGACAGAAGAAGAAGAAAATCTAATTAGAATAACTAAAAAAATAAATCAAGTAGAACAACCTTATAGAAATATCTTAGAATTAAGATTCGTAAAAGGAATGAAGGTTGAAGAAGTTTCTGTAGAATTAGATAGAGATTATAGGTATACAAAAAGATTAATTAAAAAATCTATAAAAAAATATGCAGAAATTTAAAAAAAGACACCTTTTTACCCTTTTATGACACCCAAAAAGTTTGATATATATATAATAGCAAATAAGTTAGATAATAAATATTTAATACTGTTTGCCTCTATAATTTATTGAGAGTAGATGTTTTAAATATCTGCTCTTTTATATTGCGTATTTAGAGAAACGGATATCTCATTAGTCTCATAAGCTAAAGATACTGGGTTCGACTCCCAGATACGCAACCAAATAGGAGAGATATATGAATACAAATGAAATAATAAAAAAAATATGAAAAAGAAATATGTCCTAATTGTATACATTACAAAGATAAAAACTATAAAGAATGTAGTGTAGTAGTAACAATAGATGGACAAGCTAAATGTGTTAATTGCAATTGTATAGAATATTGTAAGAAAGAGGTAGAGCAATGTTAGACACTTTATTATTTATATTTAGCATTATAGGAATTACTATATTAGGAGCAATAGCAATTATAATAGTAATTTTAGCTATTTATATAATATATTTATTCATAAAAGAGATATTAAAACATAAATAAAGCAGGTGGGAGTTGATGGCAAAATATGACTGGAAGCAGTTAGAAAAGGAATACATTTCAGGAAATTATAAATCAATAAATGCTTTTTTAAAAGAAAAAGGAATATCAAGAAATAAAACTACAAACACACAAACAAAAGAATGGAACATCAAAAAGCATCAAAAAGACATCAAAAAAACATCAAAAACAATAGAAAAAGTAATAGAAAAAGAAGCAGAAAAAGAAGCACAACAAATAGTAGATATAAAATCAATTGCAAATGATTTAGCACTTAATATTATAAAAGCGAATAGTCAATTAGAAACTTACCTAGTGAAAAACAAAAAGAAAACAAAAAAAGTAAAATATGATTACAAAGCAAATAAACCTAGCGAGGAAGAAATCATTGAAAATGAAGAAATAGAGACTATGCAAGGAATAATCGATAGACAAGGATTAAAGATGCTTGCATCTGCTTTAAAGGATTTAAACGAAATAATTGGAAATGATAAAGAAGCTAACAAGGAAACGTTAGACAAATTAGATGAAGTACTAAAAGGATTAGGTGGTGTTGTTTAATGTTTTCAGAAAAGCAAAGAGAATTTTTAGACAATGCCAACAGAAGATGGAATATAAAATATGGAGCTACAAGAAGTGGAAAAACATATTTAGATTATTATGTGATACCTAAAAGAATAAGAAATGGAATAGGAAAACCAGGACTAACTGTAATATTAGGAAATACTAAAGGAACTTTGCAAAGAAATGTAATAGAGCCATTACAAGACATATGGGGAACAGAATTAGTTTCTGAAATAAAAGCTGATAATACAGCTTATTTGTTTGGAGAAAAATGTTACTGTTTAGGAGCAGACAACAAAAAGCATATAAATAAAATAAGAGGACCAAGTTTTAAATATTGTTATGGAGATGAGATTGCAACTTGGGATGAAGGCGTTTTCCAAATGCTTAAATCTAGGTTAGACAAACCATACAGTAAATTTGACGGAACTTGCAATCCAGAAGGACCTTCACATTGGTTTAAGAAATTTTTAGATAGCGATGCGGATATTTATCAACAAAAATATACTTTATATGACAATCCATTTTTAGCAAAAGAAGTCTTACAAGCGTTAGAAACAGAATATAGAGGAACAGTATTTTTTGATAGATATATATTAGGAGATTGGAAAGCTGCTGAAGGAACAATATATATGTTATTTGCTGATAAGACAAAGGACTTTTTAGTAGATAATGTAAAAGAGCAACTAGCAATAGTAACAATAGGAGTAGACTATGGTGCTGGAAAGTCTAAAATAAAATTTGTAGCAAGTGGCATTACATATAATTTTAGAAATGTTTATGTTTTAGACGAAATGGATTTATCTGGAGTTTATGACCCAGAGCAAATATATGAAAAGTTTATAGAGTTTTATAAAAGAGTGTACGACAAATATGATAAATGTCAGTACGCTTTTTGTGATTATGGAGCATTAGGGAATGTAATAACTTTAGGATTAATCAGAAGATGTCAAAAGGAGAGATTACCAGTGCAAGTAGTAGATTGTAGTAAAGGGTTAATAAATGACAGAATATTTTTAAGTAGCACATTAATGGCACAAAGAAGATTCTTTATATTAAGAAAAAATACGATAATAACAAAAGCTTTTCAAGATGCTTTGTGGAATGATAATAAACCAGATGAAAGATTAGACGATGGAACAACAGACATAGACAGTTTGGACGCATTTGAATATTCAATAAATAGTTTTTATGAAAATTTAATTAATAGTAGGAGATAAAAGATGAACTTACAACAATTTTTTAGTAATGAAGGATATGACATATCAGAAAAGTTAAATTGGGAAAAATATATAGATATTTGGTCAAGTTGGTATAGAGGCAAAGTACGAAGATTCCATAATTACTATATTTATAATGGTCAAAGAAAAGTAAAAATGGAAAAAAAGTCTTTGCAAGGGGCTAAAAAAGTTGCAGAAGATTGGGCAGATTTACTTTTCAATGAAAAAGTGTCTATAAATTTACAAAAAGATGAAGATACAAAGGCATTAAATGATATATTAAGACAAAACAATGCGGAAGTAATTATAAATCAAGGTTTAGAAAAATCATTTGCTATTGGTACAGGAGCATTAGTAGTTTCAGTACAGGACATAGAACAAGAAGAGAATATATTAGATGTAACAAATGCAAAAATAAAATTAGAATTTGTAGAATGTAAAAAAATAATACCTCTAACATGGGAAAACGGAAAGATAATAGAATGTGCTTTTGTAACAACCAAACATAAAAAAGGACAAACATATATTTATATAGCAATGCATGTTTTAAATGATAAAGGAAATTATGTAATAAAGAACTATATGTTTAAAGGTAAATATAGTTCTTTTGTAGAAGCAAATGACGAAGAAAAAGAAGGATTTTTAGAAGAATTTGATACACAGAGTGATATTCCATGGTTTTCTATTATTAAGCCAAATATTTGCAACAATATAGATAGTGAAACGCCATTCGGTTTGTCTGTTTATGCTAATGCAATAGATACATTAAAGTGTTTAGACAATGCATATGATGGATTAGATAATGAAGTGACAATAGGCAGAAGAAGAACATTTATAGCAGAAGAAATGATGACTTATGATGATGGAGAAGGCAAAATGGTATTTGATCCTAACGATATTTCTGTTTATCGTATGCCTAAAGGTTTTAATAAAGATTCAATGATAGAACATGATGATGCAAATTTAAGGGCAGATCAATTTATTAGTACAGTAAATTATCAATTAAACATATTATCAAGTAAGGTTGGATTTGGACAAGAAAGATATAAATTTGATGGACAAGCAATACAAACAGCCACGGGAGTTATATCAGAAAATTCAGATATGTTCAGAACAATAAAGAAGCATGAGCAAATGCTAGAAGATAGTTTAATTACTATTATAAAAGCAATTGCTTATGCTTCTACTGTTTTTGGAAATGTCAGTATAGATGCGAGTGTTGTAACAATAGATTTTGATGATAGCATAATAGAAGATAGAGGAGCAGAGAAAGTAAGGGCAATGCAAGAAGTATCTCAAAACTTAAGAAGCAAAGAATCTTATATGATTAATTATAGAAACTTAAATGAGCAACAAGTAAAAAAAGAATTAGAAAAAATACAGCAAGAGAAAATGAGTAATCAAGAAGCATTTGGATTTATTCCAAACAATAATGATGGGGAGGAAGAATAAATGCTTAAAATGGATAGAAGATTTAATATAAAAAAAGCTATTAAGAAAAATATAACTATAAGAGCAAAGATTTTGTGTGTTATTTCTTGGATAACTAAAATACAAATAGTAGTTCCTACTTTTGAATGGAAAGCAAGAGAAAGAAAAGGAAAAAAGTACTATGTTAACTGAACAGGACTTTATAAAAATAGAAAAACAAGCAAATCAATTATATGCAAATTTGGAACTAGACATAATAGAAGAAATAGCAACAAGAATAGCTAATTTTGGATATGCGAATACCGTAGTTATAAATGATATAAAAATTGCTCAAGAAATGGGAATTTTATATCAAGACATAGTAGAACTAGTAGCAGAATATAACAATACAAGTTATGAAGAAGTAAATAGAATATTTACAGAAGCCTCTGAAACATCATTAAGTTATGATGACGAAATATATAAAGAAGCAGGATTAGATCCTAAACCTTTAGCTCAAAGCGAAAGTATAAAACAAATAATGAATGTAGCTATACAAAGAACATCAGGTAATTTGCAAAATTTATGTATGACTACAGCAAATACAGCGCAAACACAATTTTATAATGCTATAAATAGTGCATATATGTTTACTAGTACAGGAGTTAAAAGCTATACACAAGCTATTTTAGATGAAATTAAGAATATAAGTAAACAAGGAGCAATTATACAATATCCAAGTGGAGCTAGAAGAAGTGTAGAGAGTGCTGTAAGAATGAATGTAATTACAGCTATTAATCAAAATTGTGGTAAATTACAAGAGTTACGAGCAGATGAACTAGGTTGGGATTTAATGGAAATTACAGCACATAGTGGAGCAAGACCAGAACATGCAAGATGGCAAGGAAAAATAGTTAGTAGAAGTGGAAAAAAAGGATATTTAAATTTGCGAGATATTGGTTATGGAGAAGTAACCGGCTTTAAAGGAGTAAATTGCAGACATGATTGGCATCCATATTTAGAAGGTTCTGCTAGGACATATTCACAAGAACAATTAAATGCTTGGAAAAATGAAAAAGTAGAATATAATGGAAAAAAGATAAGCAAATATGAAGCAACGCAAATACAAAGAAAAATGGAAAGACAAATTAGAAATGATAAAAAACAATTAGCAGGATTACAAGGCATTCTGAAATCTAATATGAATGATAATAAACTTATTTTAGAAACAAAAACTAATTTTGCAAAACGTTCATTAATTTATAAAACACATCAAAATGAGTTAGATGATTTTATAAAACAAACATCATTAGTTAAAGATAATAGTAGATTATACATGGGAAATCAGGATAAAAATATTAGTACACAAATAGCTAATGTAACTAAAATAGCTAACAAGTATAATAATAGTGATATTATAGGAAGTAAAGTAAATGGAGTAAAAATAACAGAAATTGGAGAACATATAATATCAAGGACTTATGCTAGAAATGTAACATTTGAAGATGTACAAGACACATTGAAAAATCCAATAGGATATGGTACAATTAAAGAAGATTCAAAAGGTAGAAAGAGTTTTTATGTGCATGGAAAAAATATAACAATAGCAGTTAATCCAGAAACAGGAAAACTTGCAACAGTAAGACAGACAAGTAGAAGGGAAAAGAAAAAATATGGAATTGAAGAATAGATTAAAACAAAAAGAAATAGAGCTATTAAATAAGGTAGGAATAAAAATAAAAGATGGTAATTATACAATAGACGAAACAGGAGATATTATAGAAAGATTAGATAGCGTAATACAAGAGAATTTAAATGAGAGTGGAGATATGACAGAAAAAGCAATAGAATATGAAAGTATACAAGACAAAATACTAGAATTTGAAAAAGAAATTTAACGGTAAAAAATATGTTTTTAATAAAGAGCTAGAAATAGCTCTTATTTTTATGCAAATTTAGTGTAACGGTAGCACAACAGTCTCCAAAACTGTTTGTAGTGGTTCGAATCCATTAGTTTGCGCCAATTCTTTTTATGGTTAGAGCTTTAAAGAAACCAAAAATAACTCTAGCTTGTCGAGATATAAATGCAAGCACGCAGTCGATAGAGTGAACTATCATTTAAAAAAATCAGCGTAGAAAGGAATAAAATATGGATGAAGAATTAAAAAATTTATTTGGTGAAAATTCATTATCATATGATGATTTTTCGAAAGCTATTGAAGAAAAAGGAATGAAATTAGCTAATCTTTCTGCAGGAGGATATATTGCTAAAAGTAAATATGATGATGACTTAAAAAAAGCTAAAAATTTAGATTACAAGAAAAAGTACGAGGATTTAGAAGCATCTATTCAGGGAGATGATGGAATTAATGCAAAACTTAAGAACATCACATCCGAAAGAGATGACTATAAATCTAAATATGAAGAGCTTAACTCTAAATATTCTATGTTAGATGCAACAACAAAAGTAGTTAAAGCAGGAATAAAACCCGAATTTGCTAAATTTGTTGCAAGTGAAGTATTAGGTCAAGTAAGTGATACACTTGATTTTGATACTGCATTAAAAGCTTATAAAGCAAAAAATCCACAATTTAATTCAGAAACTGCAGTAGTTAAAAGAAAAGTGGGGTCTAGTTTAAAACTAGATGGAAGAGAATTAAATAACGAAAATGAAACAAATAAAATTATGAACGATTTAATACGTTCTGCAAGAGATTAGTTAATATACTAATCTTTTTATTTTTTATATTAAAGGAGGAATTTTATCATGAGACAAATGATATCAAGAAGTAATGCAGAAACATTAATTGATGAACAAGTAGCTCAAGAAATTATACAAGGTGCTATAAAACAATCAAGAGCAATGCAAATGTTTAGAAGACTACCTAATATGACTTCTAATAAAACAAAAATGAGAGTGTTAGATGCACTACCATTAGTGTATTGGCAAGGAAGCGATAATGCTAGAAAACAATTAACAAAGATGGCTTGGGATAAAAAGTATATTACAGCTGAAGAAATGGCTGTTATAGTACCTATTCCAGAGAATGTATTAGATGATGCAGATTATGATATTTGGGGAGAAGTAAGACCAAGAGTAGAAGAGGCTATGGGAAAAAAATTTGATCAAGCTGTATTTACTGGGGTAGATAAGCCAACAGGATTTAGAGCTGATATATTAACATCTACATTAAATGCAGGAGCATCTGTAACACCTTTAGACACACTATATCTTTCTATAGATAAAGCTATGTCATATGTAGAAGAAAGTGGATACAATCCAAATAGTATAGTTGGTGGTATGAATGTAAAATCTGCATTTAGAACAATGTTAGATAACAACGGACAACCAATTAAAGGAACAGAAATCGATGAATTAAATAAAGCATATGTTGATAATGGAGCTTGGGATAAATCGTTAGCACAAATGATTGTAGGAGATTTCTCACAAGCAGTTTATGCAATTAGACAAGACATTACTTTTAAAGTATTAGATCAAGCTGTAATTCAAGATCCAGCAACAGGAGAAATTTTATATAACTTAGCACAAGATGATATGGTTGCTTTAAGAGTAACAATGAGAATTGGTTGGGAAATACCAAACCCAATAAATTCATTACAACCAGATGAATCAGTAAGATTTCCATTTGCTGTTATATTACCTGGTTCATATTCTGAAGGTAGAGTAGATGTAACAATTAATGTTAAAGATGGTGAAGCAGCAAATATAGAAGGAGCAAAAGTACAATTTAATGGACAAATTAAGAAAACAAATACTTCTGGAAATGCTGTATTCAAAGCAAATAAAAATTCAACAGGATTATATAGAGTTACAGCGGAAGATATGAAAAGAGACGTTATTGGTGCTGTCGAAGTTGAAGATAGTGCGAAAACAGAAAATGTTGTTATTAACTTAAAAAAAAAATCAGTTTAGCAACAAATCTAAAAGTGCCAGAACAAAACGAAACTTGGCTAAATAAAAAAATATCTGACATGATAGGACCTGGTGCAACAGTAGATAAGAATGGAAATGTAAAAGCCACTTTGAAAAAAGTAGAAGGATTTACAGATTTTAGCTCAGTAGAAGAAGAACAAAGTGGACATTATTTTCCATTTTCTCTAACTGTAACAGGTTCTAAAATGACATTTAAGAAAAATGAAACAGAAACAAAGAAAGATATACCATTCGATAAAGATATTATTTTTAGAACAGAAAAAACAGATACTTGGGAAGTTTTAGTAGATGGAACAAGTGTTGTTAAATTAAATTTTGCAAATGCAACATTTGCAGAATAGGAGGAATTAAGGCATGTTAAAGTACATAGAAAATAAAGAAGAATATATGAAAATATTAGGTACAAAAAACGTGCCTGATGACTTTGATAATTTGAATATAAAAGCAAGTAATTATATTAACTATAAGACTTTTGGAAGAATTGATGAAAATAGCATTCCAGAGCAAGTGAAATATGTTACTTGCTTAATTATAGATTTATTAAATGAGGAAAATACAAAATTATCCAAAATAGGAAATTTAAAATCACAAAATATTGAAGGTTGGAGTGAAAGCTATTCTACACCAGAAGAAATCAAAACTGATTACGAAGATAAGAAACAGAAAGTATTAAATCAGTATCTTTGGAACGTTATTGGAATAGATGGCAATCCTTTATTGTACTGTGGGGTGTGCTGATTATGAACGATACATTTTTTATACATAAAATAACAGTCTACCACACAGAAGACGATGAGATTTTTACGAGTTTACATTTTGACAAGGTTTATTTTAGACATAATAAAAAGACTAATCTAATTGATAAAGGACTTCAAGAAGGAAGTACAGGCTCTATTACAATACCTACTACAGAGGAGCTTAATATATCTACAGATGATTATATAGTTGAAGGAATTATAAATGATGAATTTGATTTATCTGTATTACAACAAAAATATCAAGTCTTTAAAGTAGTAAGTGTAGACGATAACAGAAAAGGAAACTTACAGCACTATAAAATAGGAGTGTCTGAGTAATGAAGATAAATGTAAAAGTAAAAATGAACTCTGTCAACAAAATTATAAAAGACCATGGACTTGATAAAGATGGCAGAGTAATAAGATATTTAAGAGATACATCGGACAGATTAATGATGCCATTTATCCCTGGTGGAGCAAAAGGAACTTTGGCAAAATTAAAAACATATCCTAGCAACCATGAAATTAAATATACTAGTCCTTATGCTAAATATCAATATTATGGAAAAATGTATATAAGTCCTAAATTAGGAGTATCAGGAATACCTTTAAAAAATGATAAATGGTGGTCTCCTAAAGGAGAAAAGAAGAGACCTACTAATAAGAAACTAAAATACCATACTTCTGGAACTGGTGCACACTGGGATAAACTTATGATGCAACGTAGAAAAAATGATTTAATTAAAGATGTAGAAAACTATATAAAATCAGGAGGCTAAAAAATGGCAGAAAAATCAAATATGGAACTAATTAAAGAATTTATACAAACTTGCCCACTTTTAAGAAATGGAAAAGTTAATTTGGATTATATAAAAGACAATCCACAAAGTTATTCAATAGATGAGACACCAGTAGACCCGATTTTAATAAATTTTCCAGATGGTGGAAGAAGAATGCAAATACAATTTGATTTTTCTATACAAGCTAATTTTAGTGTCCTTGAAAATATAAAAAATTCAAAATTTTGTGATGACTTTACTAAATGGATATATGAACAGGATAAAAAAAATAACTTGCCAAAGATAGAACGGCATTTGTTGGATACGTTGTACAGGGAGAGGGACAATACTCCAAACTACAGAAACAACAGCAATATACGTTATCCCAATGCAGGCAGTATATGATGAAGACTTTTAAGTCTTCTATTTTTTTGTATAAAAAAGGAGGAATTTATAAATGGCTTTTGAAGAGTTAGTAAAAAGAAATGGTAAAGTTGCATATATGGATATTTCAACAACATCTGTAGCAAACTTTCAAAGAATGAGAAAGTTTACAGAAATATCTAAGTCAAAAAATGCAACAGAGTATTCAAGAACTTATGTTGATGAAGACGGAGAAGTTACAGACGTAACAGGTTATTCTGAAGAGATAAGTTATGCGTTTGATTTGTACAAAGGTAACTTAGTACATCAAAAATTAGTTGATATAACTGATAACGAAAAAACAGGTAATGATGCACTTGTAAGAATATTAACAGTAGATTTTAGTAAACCTGTTGGAAGTGGATATGAAGCTAGATTAAGAACATATTCTGTAGTTCCAGATGCAGAGGGAGATAGTACAGATGCTTATACATACAGTGGAGCATTTAGAAAAAATAGTGGATTTACTATAGGAACGGCTGTAGTAAGTGAAGATGGGTTGACAGCTACATTTACAGCTACAGCAGAAGTAGCAGAGTATCCAGTAACATTTGTAGTAAAAGATAGTATAGAAGAAACACCAATCGAGGGTGCAAAAATAACTATAGATGGAACATCTTATCTAACTGATGCAACAGGCATAGCAACTGTTGATTTAGCATCCAAAGCATATTCTGCAATAAAAGTAGAAAAAGATGGTTATACAACTCAAGAAGATGTTGCAGTAACAGTATCAACTAGTGCTGTATTGAAAGAAATATTATTAGTAGAGGCTTAGAAATAAGCCTCTTTTAAAAATAAAAGGAGACCAACTATGAAAAGTCAATAGAAAAATGAAAAATTTTTTAAAAATTT
>ERZ780060.598-NODE-598-length-14100-cov-5.090281_pt1 | contig 14100 bp, 9 predicted proteins | sample MGYA00511176_ERZ780060 | MGnify/ENA primary metagenome ERZ780060 (study PRJEB29588, sample SAMEA2148374) | human gut metagenome | biome: human gut; feature: human-associated habitat; material: faeces | place: Denmark | collected 2008/2010 ... | reverse complement strand
GCATTGCCCTTCCGCTTGTCGTACTGTTGCTGGCGGGCCTTTTCAAGGTGCCGCTCTTCCTGAAGCCGGAGTTGCGCCGTCATTACGGCGAAGAGACGAGCTTCGGCCGGGGGGTGATCACCCTGCTGACTTTCAATGTTCGCAGTTTTTATAACGACCGGGGACAGTGGAGTTTCGACGGGGTGACGGAGGTGATCCGCCGTGTGAATCCCGATATTGTCTGCTTACAGGAGTTCAACCGTACCTCGAGCAAGGCCGAAGAGTTGGATTCGCTGTTATCCGATTACGATCGTACGGTGGTTATGGAGGGGAACAGACGGGATCCTGTATTTCCGCTGGCGCTTTATACCAAATACCGGATCCTCGGAAAATCTCATTCGATATTGGGTCCTATGAAGCAGGACGGGCAGTCGGTATGGGTGGATCTGCTGGTGGGGGACGATACGATTCGGATCTTTAACAACCACTTGCATTCGACCGCAATTACCGTGCATGACGATAAGTATCTTTCGGAGCATCAGTTTCTTACGGATACCGCTGGCGGAGCGAAAATCAAGAATATCTTCCGCAGGTTCCGCGACAACAGCATGTTGCGGGCGGCACAGGCGGACACGATCGCTCGGGCGATCGCTGCGACTCCGGGCTGTAAGATCGTTTGCGGTGACTTTAACGATACGCCTATGTCCTATACCTATCGGGTGATGGCACAAGACCTCGACGATGCTTTCCGGGCGAGCGGTAAGGGGTATTCCTATACCTTTCGCGGATTCATGGATGTTTTGCGGATCGATTACGTCCTCTATTCCGAAGATTTGGAGTGTCTCGATTACCAGGTTTTGTACGATGTGGATTTGTCGGATCACTATCCGGTCGTAGTCCGGTTGAGGCCGGTTAAAAAATAGTTGTTGTTATGATTTTGGATTCATTGAGAAACTGGGCTTTTTATTGCGGGGCCGATTCCCGGTTGAAGCGGGCGTTGGAATACCTCGCAGCGGCCGATTTGAATACTCTTGAGCCGGGGCGGTACGAGATCGAAGGAGCTGAAATTTTTATGAAAGTGACAGAAGGGGAGCTCAAACGGGAAGAGGAGGCTTCGCTGGAGGTGCACGATAAATATATCGACGTACAGGTATTGATCGCCGGCGAAGTCGAAACGATGGGTTGGCGGGAGCGTCGGGAGTGCCGTGTTCCCCGGGGGCCTTTCGATGCGGAAGAAGACATTCGGTTTTTTGCAGACCGGCCGCAGCTTTTCGTCGGGAGCAGGCATGGACAGTTCGTCGTTTTCGGTCCCGAGGACGCCCATGCTCCGATGATCGGTCGGGGACGTATCAAAAAGGCGGTCGTAAAGGTGATGAAATAGGGGCTTGTGCCGCGTGTCGCAGGACTCGGAAAGAGATAGAAACTAAACAGGGACGGTGCCAATGACGGCACCGTCCCTGTTTATTGCGGACGAATCGGGATTTTCTACCGGATTTTTTCGGCAATGGCTTTGGCAAGTGCCGTGCAGCATTGTGCCCCCTGATCGTCGTATCCCTGTTTCATTTCTGTCGGCTGGCAGATGGCCTCCCATTTCATTTTCTGGGCGAATTCTCCCAGCAGGCGTACCGCTGCTCCAGCCCAGGTATAGGAGCCGAAATAGGCGAATTTCCGGCAGGGAATGCAACGTTCGCTGATTTTTTGCAGCAGGGACCCGACTTCGGGGAAGAGTTCGCCGTTGTAGGTCGGAGAACCCACGATCAGCGTGTCGTATTTGAAAATGTCGCGGATGACATTCGAAATGTCGGCATACGAAAGGTTGTAAACGATGATGTTTTTTACACCCTGTACGGCCAGCTCCCGAGCGATTTTCTCGGCCATCTGGGCCGTATTGCCATACATCGAACCATAGGCGATCACCACACCCGGTTCGCCTTCGTAGCGACTCAACTGATCGTAGATACCTATTACGCGCCCGATTTCCTGCTGCCATACGGGGCCGTGCGTCGAGCAGATCGTTTCGATGGGAAGGCCGCTCAGTTTTTGGAGGGCTTTCTGTACGGGGGCGCCGTATTTGCCCACGATGCAGGCGTAGTAGCGGCGCATCTCGTCCCAGAAGTGGTCGAGTTCGAGCTGCGAGTCGGTGATGCCGCCGTTGAGCGCACCGAACGTACCGAAGGCGTCGCCCGAGAAGAGCACCTTCGCTTCAGGGCACCAGGTCACCATCGTCTCGGGCCAGTGAACCATCGGGGCGAAATGGAACTGAAGGGTGTGCGCACCGAGCTGGATGGTGGAGCCCTCCTTGACCTCGAGCGTTCCGTCGGTGATGCCATAGAAACCCGCAAGCATCTGCAGCGTCTTGGCGTTGCCGACAATCAGCATCTTGGGATAGAGCAGACGCAGCGTCCGAATCGACGACGAATGGTCGGGCTCCATGTGGTTTACGATGAGGTAGTCGACCGTTCGGTCACCGAGCACCTCGTGGATGTTTTCGACAAAACGGCTGCCGAACGCCTCCTCGACCGTATCGATGAGGGCCACCTGCTCGTCGACAACGAGGTAGGAGTTGTACGAGACGCCGTAAGGGAGCGACCAGAGCCCCTCGAAGCGGGTCGTGGTGCGGTCGTTGACGCCCACGTAATGGATTCCGGGAATGATTTCCGTGATTTTCATAACGTCGAAACTTTATTTTGCTGCAAAAATAGCATTTTTTTGCAAACTGAGCTAAAAAACACGAACATAGACGATTTTCCGAGGCGGATTAACCAATTCGGGGCGCCACAGGCTTGGAAGAGCCGAACACAGAACGCCGACAAGACAACGTCCTCACGTCTCCGTCAAAAAAAGACCACTTCCTGGGGAAGTGGTCTTTCATTATCAACTTGCGGAGTGATATTCCTGCCGCTAAAGAGTCTTTTCCAGCGTCTTGATTAACTCAACACCGTCGATGTTCTGTACAAGAACAGCAAACGTGTAAGAGGTGCCGGTTTCCAACTTGATGTAGCCGTTCTCGTAACCATTCTCGGAAACAATCTCCTCAATCTCGGAATCAGACAGGTCTTCACCATACTCGTTGATGATATCCTTGATGTCAATTCCGGAATCCTCAATGACGCTCGTCTTGTTCAGATAAATCTTGCCTGCCGAGATATTGGCACCCTTGATTCGATAGAAGAAGCTCGTCGCCTCGTCGTAGCCCTCGTATGCAGGGATGGTCTCGAGCGTCAGTTCGGGAGCCGGAGCATCGGGAACCTCCTCGCCGCCTGCGTTATACTTGAAGGCAAGAGAGGTCGGAGTACCCGCAACTGCGGCGCCAGCAGCCGTGCCGTAAGGAATGACTACAAGAGTATAGCGACCGGACTTGGCGATGGAAACAAGCAGATTCTCCTCGGCACCCGAGCTCTCCATCTCCGAGCTCTCAATCGTACCGTTGATGATACCTTCAACATATCCCTCAACCTGAGCTGCCGAAGCTACACCCTCGAAATAGGCATACTTATACGAAGCCACATCATCGTTGGGGGTCAGCTTGAAGATTGCTGAAGAGGTATTGTCCGACGACGTATAGGTACCTACGAACTCAACAGCTACAGTCGGATTGATATCCACGGCACCGGGAAGAACGAGCTTGAACTTGCCCGAAGCATTCGTAGGACGATTGTTGCTGAGGGTCGGGATGTTAAGCGAAAGGCCATTCTTGGGGAAGGTAATCACACCATTAGCCAACGTACCCGGAGCGTTGCTGAAGATTTTCAGCTCGCCATAACCCTCAATGGAGAAGCCCAGAGGCTGCTCGGCGATGGTTACGGCTTCGGGATTCGAGCAATCAAGGGTGATGTAGTAGTCCGAAGCTGCACCCGTAGCATCTGCGAAGTTGTAAATCGCAAACAGACCGGTACCGGCACGGTAGAGGTTCTTCAGACGATAGAGACCCTTATTGCTGTCGGACTGCTGAACCTCAACCTCGAACGATACATTGTCAATACCATAGGCTGCCGTAATGACGTCTTCGGTATAGGTACCCATACCCAGCGAGGTCCACGCAGCAGGTGCAACAAACGAGAACTCATACGAGCTCATGCCGTAGGGCGACGTGTTCTCCGTATCACCGATGGTAAGCGTGCAGGGATACATCTGGTCCTGCGTCAGCTTCGCATAATCATAAGTGATGACCAGATTGGTAGAGTTCTCACCGGCAGCAAAATCCACCGTCGAGGGAATCGAAAAGAGTGAGCTCTCCTCAGTTGCGAAAATCGAGAAGGAGGCTGCCTCATCGGCGACAACGCGGTATACGGGAATCGTAACCGACGAAGAGTTCTCCTCCAGGTTGACCGTCTCGCTCATGTCGGTAGCGAAATAGACCTGCTGACCCGCCGGACGCGGTGCCGGCGTGTAGTCCATCTCCTCCGTGCACGACGATGCAAACATCGTCGTGCCGGCCACGGCCAGAAAATATAATAATTTCTTGATAGCTTTCATGAGTTATCTGTTTTACAAATTACACGTTACTAACGCCACAGGGTACCACGATAGAGAACCGGGTCGGGATTCTGCTGGTCCTTGAGAATCGTATTGGCGCTGACTTCAGCCAGCGGGAGCGGCAGCGTCGTCCAGGGTGCATTGCCGTCGGGGCTGTTATAGCGGCACTCCGGGAAGTGGTTCGTACCGGCATAGCCCTTGAGTTGCGGCTTGTCCAGACGCTTGTAGTCGAACATGATGATACCCTCGCCCCAGAACTCAATCTGACGCTGCAGGAAAATCTCATCCTGAAGGCCCTTACTATCGGAAGCAGCCGAACGGAAGCTCGGGTTTCGGTAGGTCTGCACGAACGACTCGAGCAGCTGCTTGCCGCGCGAAAGGTTCTGCATACCGGCAGCCTCGGCCTGAATCAGGTACATCTCCTCGACGCGCATGAGCGGGAAGTCGGCAACCGAACCTACGCTGAAGGTAACGCCGTTACCCTCGCCGGGACGGAACTTGAAGCCGGTGTAGTCCTGAATCGAGTTCTCCCACGTCGTCTTGTCGAGCGTCGTCTGATAGTAGGAGTAGGGATACTTCTCACGGTCGGGGTTCACCCACGAACGCTTGCGCCAGTCCGTATCGGGAATCTTGGCGAAGAGCGCCGCATCAATCTGCTTGGCCGAAGACCAGCCACCGGCTGCGCTGTAGCCATAGGTAGCCTCGGGCGACATGAACGATACGAAGTTGCAGATACCGGTCGTTACGACGCGGTTGTCGGCCGTTACGATGATACCCCACATCCATGCAGGCGTCGAGATGTCGTTGAAGCCGGTGGTGGGGCTCATCCACTGAGCCTCGGTCAGCGGCGTGGCACCGCTCAGCTCGATGGCCTTGGTAGCAGCCTCCTCTGCATCCTTCCACTGCTCGCGCTGCAGATATACGCGGGCCAGCATACCGTATGCAACCGCCTGGTCAACCTTGTTCTTAGCCGTACGCGTGTAACCCTCAAGATAATTGACAGCGTTCTGAAGGTCGGGAAGAATCAACTCATCATAGAGCTTGTCAGTCTCGACGCGGGGGTTGCGACGCCCCATCAGCTCGGAGGTATTCTCATCGACGATGGGGACCGAAAGACCGTCCCATGCGCCGTGCTCCGTACCCTTGTACTCGAAAATACGAGCCAGATGGAAGTAGGCCATGGCGCGATAAACAAGCGCCTGACCAAGGTACTCCTGCTGGGTCGAGGACATGTTCTCGGGGTCAATCTGGCCAATGAGCGTATTGGCCATGTTGATGAGCGAATAGCAGAAGTTCCAGATGAAACGGGGAGCCGCTCCTTCCTGGCTCAGCTCAGGAGTAACACCTCGCCAGTTGAGGAAACCGGGGTCATAACCGTAATCCGTTACAGCCACGTCGGGCGTCAGAGCATCGGTACCCATGCAGATGCCGGGCCAACCGAAATCGTAGTGCTGTTCTTCGGCGAGTCCCATCGTATTGAATGTCGTGAGCCAGGCATTCATACCGTTTACCAGTGCGGCAGGAGACTCGGCCATCTGCTCGTTGGAAACGTAGCTGGTCGGCAGCTCCTCCTTGATGCAGCCCGTCGTAAGGGATGCAACGGCACCGAACGCAACAAGATATTTCAATATTTTCATATTCGTCCTTCAGTTTTATGGTTTAGAATTTCAGCGTAATACCACCCGAAATCACACGAATCGGAGAGTAACGCGTGTTGCTGACATCGTCACCCGAGAAGGATTGACGCGGGTCAAAGCCCTCACGCTTGGACCAGTAGAAGACATTCTCGCACGAGAGGTAGATACGCAGCGACTCGATGGAGAGCTTCTTGAGCCATCTCTTCGGGAAGGTATAACCGAAGTTGATATTCTGCAGGTTCAGATAGCTTGCATCCTCCAGGAAGCGGTCGCAGTAACCGGCCGTATAGAGGTCCTGGTAACGGAAACGCGGAATGTTCGTATTCTTATGCTCGGGAGTCCACGACTTGAGCACATCGCGGTGGATATTCATACCACCCGACGTACCGGGCGAGCCCATCGTGCTGTAGTAGCCGTAGTCGAAAGCGTAACCGCCAATCGAGTAGGTGAAGTTAACCGAAAGGTCGAAGCCGTAGAAAGCAACCGTCGTACCGAAACCGCCGTAGAGGTCGGGCAGCGAGGTCTTGCCAACCTCCATGTAGTCGGCCTCACTGGTGTTGTTCACCTTCTTCATGCCCTTCGAATGGTCGTTCTTGTCCTCCCAAGCCCAGTACATGGCCTCACCCGTATCGGGATTAACGCCTGCATAGCGCTTGATGTACCAGTTGTAGAGGGGTTTGCCCTCGGCCATCCAGAAGTTGCCGCTCTGATAACCGGCATCATGCTCGATGAGGTCGGCCGGCAGACGGTCGATGACGTTCTTGTAGTGGGTCATGTTGAGGTTCAAATCCCACTGCACGTTCTTCGTGCGGATTACCGTACCGTTCAGGGTCAACTCGACACCTGCGTTGTGCATGTCGCCGATGTTGTCGTAGTAGTACGAATAACCCATCGACAACGGCACGGGCAGACGGAAGAGCATGTCCGAAGTCTTGCGGTAGAAGTACTCGACCGTACCGCTCAAGCGGCCCTGCCAGAGGCTGAAGTCAACACCGGCGTTGATGTTGGTGTTGGTCTCCCACGTAATGTTGGGATTACCCTTCGTATAGAGCGTACCGGCAACCTCACCACCTGCAGACTGAATCTGCCACAGGTCGGTGTAGCGGTACTCACCGATACCGTCGTTACCCTGCTGACCTACCGAAGCCTTGATTTTCAGCATGTCGACCCAGGGAGCATTGAACCAGTTCTCCTTGTTGATAAGCCATGCGGCGCTCAACGAGTAGAAGTTACCCCAACGGTGGTCGGGATGGAAGCGCGACGATGCATCGCGACGATACGAACCGCTGACGAAGTACTTGTTGTCGTAGTTGTACTCGGCACGACCGAAATATCCTTCGGTGTTGTAGCCGTTTTCATAAGAGGTATTCGTACCCTTAACGATTGCACCAGCCAGCTCGAGCAGCTTGTCCGAGAACATGTTCGACGACGAGGCGTAGAGCACCGAGCTCTTGCGCTTGTAGTTCTCGTGACCAATCATGATGTCGACGGTGTGCTTGTCGTTGAAAGTCTTGTTGTAGCTGAGAATCTGCTGCATGTTGAACGAGAAGAAGCGGTCGTGCTCCTTGCCCAGAATACCGTTCATGTCCTTGTAACCGCCGTAGTAGGGGTTGGTGAAGTTGGTATAGCGGGTCTCGTCGAGGTTGACACCGACGTTGAACTGGAACTTAAAGTCCTTGAGGAAAGTGGCCTCTGCAAATGCAGTACCGGTGAAGGCGTTGCCGATGGCCTGGCTCTCGATGTCGAGCTGCTGGGTGGCAATGGCGTTAGAACCGGTCATCACGGGACGCTGCAGGCCGGCGATACCGTCCTCAGCCTCGCCCGAACCGTAATCGTAGCGCAGGTGGCCGTACTGGTCGCGCAGGATGTTGCCGTTCTCGTCACGAACGTAGAGCGGGTAGATAGGGCCCATCTGGGTTACCACACCGAAGAGGTTCGATACCGAGTTCGAGCCATAGGAGGCCTCCTCGTATACGCTCTGCGAGTCGTAGTTGGCGTAGCTGGCGTTGGCACCCACCTTGAGCCACTTCTTTACCTGGTAGTCGGCCTTCAGTCGAGCGGTGTAACGCTTCATGTAGGAGTTGGTCACGATACCCTTGTCGTTCATGTAGCCGAACGAACCGTAGAAGCTGCCGCGGTCGTTCGAAGCCGACACGTTGACGTTGTACTCCTGACGCACCGAGGTGTGGAAAGCGGCATCCTCCCAGTCATCGGGAGTCAGCAGGTAGCGGTTGCCGTCCGACGCCGTGTAGACGTTGCCCAGCGTGGCGTTGGGGTTGATTTTACCGTTGGAGCCGATGAAATACTGGCCCTTGGGCACATTGTAAACCTGATAACGGAGGCTGCGAATCAGCTCGTCGTTGGCGTAGCGCTGAGCGGCCGAAGCTCCGTAACCGAGTTCATTGACACCATAATCATACATGGCACCGTAAATCGTCTCGTAGTAGAGAGCCGGATTGTCCACGTACTCGTAGTCGCGAACGGCACGAGAGTTGACACCCACCTTGGCATCGACCGTAACGATTGCATCGCCGCCCTTGCCGCGCTTGGTGGTCACCATGACGACACCGTTGGCACCACGCGAACCGTAGAGGGCCGTCGAGGCAGCGTCCTTGAGGACGGTCAGGTTCTCGATGTCGTTCGAGTTGATGAGGGCCAGGTCACCGTCGTAGGGGATACCGTCGACAACCCACAGAGGGTCGGTGCTCGACGAGATGGAGCCGATACCGCGAATCATCACCTTGGGAGCCGAACCGGGCTGACCCGAAGTGGTCTGCAGCTGAACACCGGGCGAAGTACCCGAAAGCAGCTGAGCGACGTTCGACGTCTGCATCTTGGCGATATCCTCGGATTTAACCACCGAAGCCGAACCGGAGAACGCTTCCTTGCGGGCCGTACCGAACGCCACGACAATCACGTCGTCGATGTCCGTCGTATCCTCATGCAGCGTGACATCGATGCGGGTCTTTCCCGCAACAGGGACCTTCACGGCCTGGTAGCCGATGAAGGAGATGGCCAGTGTGCCGTCTGCCGGAACCGAGATTGCGAACGAACCGTCGGCGCCGGTCGTTGTACCAATCGAGGTGCCGTCAAGAAGAACTGTCGCACCCGCGATGGGACTCCCATCGTGCCCGGTCACTGTACCGGAAACTTGCCGTTGCTGAGCGCTCGCCAAGGCGAAGATGCCCATCGCAGCAATGAACGATAGTACAATTTTTCTAACCATAAGCGTTGTTTTTAATTGGTTTTTTAGAATAAAAGTTCAATGTCAAAGATATGAAACTAATATATAATTTGCAAGTGATTTTTATTAATAATTTAAGGAATTTACAATTATTTGCGTTTTTTGAAGGCATTAATTACAATTTTTTCTTAGATGTAAAAAATGAGGTTACAATTCGTAACCACCATTTTGACCCATAATAGAACTATTTCGACCACCGAGCGACGGAGCCGCCCCGCAACTGGAGATAAATCGGACTTAAAACCAACCCTACAGAACGAAACCGGGCTCCCGAAACTTCATCCTGACGCCAGGCAGGGCGTTCGAGCTCGTCACGCAGGTACGAATGTGTAACCAACGTATAAATTTTTGCGGTCCGGATGTTTTCATGACCCCGAAACTGGCCATTTGCCTCGTTGGCGACGTCCCGGACAAGGGTAACCGTCATGACAAAGGGGAGCCGGGAAGAGTAGAATGCAAGCACCAGCCGATGCCGGCGCGATTCAAGACCTGCCCAGGCCGGCAGTTGTACCAGCCACTGCCGTTGACCGGAAGCGGGCTTGCCAGACAATACGGGAATGGCCCGGAAGGATTACCGCCGCGGAGCCGCCTTATCCGGGAACCCGAAGTTGGCAAAAGCGATTCGGCCGCCCCACTCCTGGCGATGGGCAGCGGTTCAAAGGGGCTCGGAGCTGCCGGGCGGAAACAGAACCACTCACGCGACACAATGCTACCGCACAATGCCGGAATGGAGCCCGCCTCCGGCATTACATGCAACAGACTGCGCAGGCAAGGCCGTTTCCAAAACGCTCGCAAAGGACAAATAGAGGTACACCTATATTATATAAGTTTTAAGCGCAAACCTGCTACCCTTGAGCCGAACACCTCGTTGCGGCAGCGGGAAAATCCGAGCAGGCTCTTCCGCGAAGCATCAGCCAAACGACACTCTGTGCAGAGCAAAAAGCTGTTTTACAGATAGATAATCCGGCAATAAACTCATTCACCAAATAAAAAAGAGACAAAAACGACAAAAAAGAGGCTTGAGGACTTGCAGTTTCGAAAATTATGCCTATCTTTGCACCACAATACGAGAGAAACACACCATGTAACCTCGTAACGGATGGTGCCATAGCTCAGTTGGTAGAGCAAAGGACTGAAAATCCTTGTGTCCCCGGTTCGATTCCTGGTGGTACCACACGAAAGACCCGATTTCAAGTTGAAATCGGGTCTTTTTGTTTTTCCGTACTGCTCTCGGCGGCAAAAAGAGTCAGGTGCAACCGGAATTCCCCACCACAGGGCAACTCTCCGGAACAATATCCCGGGCAGCGAACAACAGATAATGGCAGCGACACAGACCACAGGCAAACAGGCGTAGGCAAACACCGCAGACAAAAAGTCTTGGACGAACTGGCGCGGACAAACGTCGCTGGCAGACAGGCGGATAAGCAGGCGAAAACAAATGCCGCGGACAGACAGGCCGGGCAGAGAGTCGCGGGCGAATACCGGGACAAATCGCCGGAGGCAAATCGCCGGAGGCAAATCGCCAAAGACGAAGCGCCGGAAGGTTCGAACAGGCGACTATGAATGCTTGTCGCGGAGCTGCTGCTTGAGCCGGCAGAGGTGCTGCGGCGTAATCTCCAGATAGGAGGCCAGCACGCGGTCGGTTACCGCCTCGACAATCTCCGGCCGATTCTTCAGCACGGCCTGATAGCGCTCCATGGCCGAGCCGTTGATGAGCGAGAGCTTCCGCTCGCAGATGCAGATTTGGGCCGATGCCAGACTGAACATCCAGCGGGCGAACTCGTCCGAGCCGTTGATGAACGAATAGAAGGTTGCACGGTTCATCCGCAGCAGTGTGGCGGGTATCTTGCAGGTTTCGGCCATCAGAAAGGCCGGTGCGTCGAGGTAAAACGAGAGCGGCGACATGAATATCGTACCGGGAGAGGCAAAGCCGAAGGTCGACTCCTTGGCGTCGTCCACATGGAAAAGCCGCACGATGCCGCTCTTGACGCAGAACACGTCGGTGCAGATTTTTCCGAAATCGATGATGCGGCGGCGCGGTTTGACCTGAATCTCCTCCATCGCCCCGAGAAAGCGCTCCACAAGGGCGTCGGAGGGCATGAACTTACACTCTTCCTTGACCAGTTGTTTCAAATCCTTGTTCATGCACGCAATATTAACCATAATCTGCCGAAAATGCAAAATCTGGAGGCATGAACTTAGGTTAACGATTTTTTGCGTATAAATCATTTACTTTGTATACGAAACCCATCTTAACATATATTACCTATGAAACAGCTTGCCCCAATGAAATTGCTGCGCTGCCTGCTGGCGGCAATGCTGACGCTCTCACTGACCTTCTGCTCCTACGACGACTCGGACCTTTGGAAGTCTGTAAACGGACTTTCGGAGCGGCTCGACCAGCTGGAAAAGTCGATGCAGGAGGAGATTGACGCATTGAAAACCATCATCGAAAAACTCAACCAGAAGGAGGTCACCGTAGACTCGGCCGTGCAGACCGGAAACGGATGGACCATCACCTTCTCCGACGGCACGACCGTCACCATCGACATGAGCGGTTCGGGCGACTGGTCCCCGGCCATCATCATCGTCGAGGAGGAGGGCGACTACTGGTGGGCCTACAAGAACCCCGAAGGCACCGTTGTCTTCCTGACCGACCAGGAGGGCAACCGCATTCCGGCCGCTGCCGTGGCGCCCCGCGTACGCATCAACCCCGAGACCGAAACGTGGGAAATCTCGGCCGACGGCGGAGTGACGTGGGAGGATACCGGCGTCGCAGCCTCGGGCGAAGACGGGAAGAGCCTCTTCAAGGATGTCCGCTTCGAGAACGGCATGCTGGTCATCGAGCTGATGGACGGCACCGTTGTCAACCTTCCGGTCACCCAGCAGCTGAGCTTCTCATTCGACACGGAGGGTCCGCTGGAGTTCTCCTTCGGCGAGACCGTCGCCGTCGACTACACCATGACGGGCGCCGTGAATACCCAAATCAGCAAGCCCGACGGCTGGAAGGTTGCCTTCAAGGAGGATAAAATCGAGATTACGGCCCCGGTCGAGGAGAACACCTTCGCCGAGACGGAGGGCAAGGTTTCGGTCATCGCCCTCTCGGCCGCCGGTCTGAGCGCCTACGGTGAAATCGGCGTCCGGATTGCCGCTCCCGTGGCGGATGCCGTCGACCTGAACGCCAACGGCGCCTATGCCAACTGCTACATCGTCACGCAGCCCAACACCACCTATCAGTTCGATGCCACCGTCATGGGCACCGGCATCGCCACTGCGGGTCTTGATGCCCCCGTCAAGTTGGAACCCAAGGATGTGATGGTGCTGTGGGAGACCGGCTCGGAGGCCGGCGGTGTCATCGCCAGCGTCGAGCTGACGAAGGAGGGCAAGGTGCTCTTCACCACCTCGGGAACCATCAACGGCAACGCCGTCATCGCAGTAACGGACGGCGAGCCCGTCACGGAGCCCTATCCGCGCAAGCGGGGCACCATCCTCTGGAGCTGGCACATCTGGGCCAACAGCGAGGTGAAGGATGTGGCCTGTACCAACGCCGAGGGTGAGCAGTTCACCATCATGGACCGCAACCTGGGCGAATGGACCCAGCCCGAAGGGAGCCTCTCCTCGTACGACGGCCTCAAGTACCAGTGGGGCAGAAAGGACCCCTACGTAGGCTTCAACAGCGGAGGCGCACTCATGGATGGTTCGGTCGTCTACACCGACACGGACTACCAGCCCATGGTGGGATACGCCACCTCGACCACGTCGGATGCCGCCACGCTGCTGGAGGCCATCCAGTACCCCGAGATGTTCTTCACGGGCACCTACAACAACATGTTCGACTGGTACGGTCTGGGCGGTTCGGACGATGCCGAGACGCTCACCCACCGCAACGACCACCTCTGGGGCAACCCCGACGAGACGGCCCCTGTCAAGACCATCTACGACCCCTGCCCCGAGGGATACATGGTGGCACCACTGAAGGTCTTCACGGGCTTCACCGCAACGGGCGCAGCAGCCTTCGACTCGTCGTCCATCCTCTCCGATGGTTCGTTCAACAACGGCTGGACCTTCACCAACGCCCACTCGTTCTTCCCCGCCGCGGGACAGATGGCCAACAATTCGGGTGTCCTCCGCCTCATTCCCGGCCCCCAGGGACGCGAAGGATACTACTGGACCTCGTCCGTTGACGCAGGAAGCTCGAAGATGGTCGACTTCAACGCCAACTACGTGATGTTCAATTCGAACAAGCGGGCTTCGGGCTGCAGCGTACGCTGCGTCCGGGTTCTCTGAGAGTCCCCAATCGCAGAGGCCGGACATGCGGAAACCGGCCTACGCGAGGTGACGAAGGCCGGACGGGAGTCGCTCCCGTCCGGCCTTTGCCGTATGCGGGCAGGAACGAATCTTGAAGGATGGTCGGTTTTCGGGAGAATTATTCGTACCTTTGCAGCCCTACTGCCATACGACGCATGTACCGATTCGCAACATACAAGGAGCAATACCGTGCTAACCTGCGGCTAGCCTTCCCCGTCGTGCTGACCCAGGTGGGACAGATTCTCACCCAGGTGGCCGACAACCTGATGGTCGGCCGCTACGGCGGTGAGGACTCCACGCCGCTGGCCGCCGTATCGTTTGGCGGCTCGGTCTTCTTCATCCTCTTCATCGCGGCCGTGGGGGTCGCGCTGGGACTTACGCCCCTCGTCGGCGAGCTCTACGCCCGCAGGGAGCGCGAGCGTTCGGCCCGGCTGCTCCACAACGGCATCCTCTTCT
>ERZ780060.588-NODE-588-length-14228-cov-2.463699_pt1 | contig 14228 bp, 10 predicted proteins | sample MGYA00511176_ERZ780060 | MGnify/ENA primary metagenome ERZ780060 (study PRJEB29588, sample SAMEA2148374) | human gut metagenome | biome: human gut; feature: human-associated habitat; material: faeces | place: Denmark | collected 2008/2010 ... | reverse complement strand
TAAGACGGGTATCGGGCAGCTTAATGCGGCGTGCAGTGTGAATATTATTCCGGCTCCGCTGCGGGCATCCTCCGCTGACATTGCCCGTACGCTAAAAAATGAAAATTGCGTCAAAGATGTTCTGTTAGCCGCACAAGCTGCGGATGTGGCGATTGTCGGCATTGGGGCCGTGAGTCAACAAGACGACGCGACGATCATTCGCTCCGGCTATATCAGCCAGGGCGAACAGTTAATGATTGGTCGAAAAGGGGCTGTTGGCGACATTTTAGGCTACTTTTTTGATGCAAAAGGTGACGTTGTCACGGATATTAAAATACATAACGAACTGATTGGCTTACCTTTAAGCGCGCTGAAGACCATACCCGTCCGGGTTGGCGTGGCAGGGGGAGAAAATAAAGCCGAAGCCATTGCCGCTGCAATGAAAGGCGGTTATATCAACGCACTGGTTACCGATCAGGACACAGCAGCGGCGATTTTACGTAATTAAATTTGCATGACCTTATTACCGGGAATGATGGAGAACGTATAGAGGAACAGACAGAACGCATAAGCCGAGGATAATCTAATGGCTCGACTCTTTACCCCTTCAGAATCAAAGTACTACCTGATGGCGCTGGATGCAGGCACCGGAAGTATTCGGGCTGTGATATTCGACCTGGAAGGCAATCAAATAGCAGTGGGACAGGCGGAGTGGCGGCATCTGGCAGTACCGGACGTTCCTGGTTCTATGGAATTTGATCTCAACAAAAACTGGCAACTGGCGTGTGAGTGTATGCGCCAGGCGCTGCACAACGCCGGCATAGCCCCGGAGTATATCGCTGCCGTTTCGGCATGTTCGATGCGCGAAGGCATTGTTTTATATAACAATGAAGGAACACCGATCTGGGCCTGCGCCAATGTGGATGCCAGAGCGGCGCGCGAAGTTAGCGAACTTAAAGAACTGCACAACAATACCTTTGAAAACGAAGTTTATCGCGCCACCGGACAAACGCTGGCTTTAAGCGCTATTCCCAGATTACTTTGGCTGGCGCACCATCGTTCTGATATCTACCGACAGGCGTCGACCATCACCATGATCAGCGACTGGCTGGCCTATACGCTCAGCGGCGAACTGGCGGTGGATCCCTCTAACGCTGGCACCACGGGACTTCTTGATCTAACCACCCGTGACTGGAAACCTGCATTGCTGGATATGGCCGGACTACGGGCCGATATTCTTTCTCCTGTCAAAGAAACCGGCACATTGCTGGGCGTGGTAAGTTCACAAGCGGCGGAACTCTGCGGTCTGAAGGCGGGCACTCCGGTGGTCGTTGGAGGAGGCGACGTGCAACTTGGTTGCCTGGGGTTAGGCGTTGTGCGTCCGGCACAAACCGCTGTTCTTGGCGGCACATTCTGGCAGCAAGTTGTAAACTTAGCCGCGCCGGTGACAGACCCAGAAATGAACGTGCGCGTTAATCCTCATGTTATTCCTGGCATGGTACAAGCTGAATCTATAAGCTTTTTTACCGGACTCACCATGCGCTGGTTCCGCGATGCTTTCTGTGCCGAAGAAAAACTGATTGCCGAACGTTTAGGCATCGACACCTATACGCTGCTGGAAGAGATGGCAAGTCGGGTGCCGCCTGGGTCGTGGGGCGTAATGCCGATATTCTCCGACAGAATGCGCTTTAAAACCTGGTATCACGCTGCGCCTTCCTTTATTAATTTGTCTATTGATCCGGATAAATGTAACAAAGCGACGTTGTTCCGTGCGCTGGAAGAAAATGCGGCGATTGTATCAGCGTGTAACTTGCAGCAAATCGCTGATTTCTCGAATATTCATCCTTCATCGTTAGTCTTTGCAGGCGGAGGTTCAAAAGGGAAATTATGGAGTCAAATTCTCGCTGATGTCTCGGGATTACCCGTCAATATTCCGGTGGTCAAAGAAGCCACCGCATTAGGATGTGCCATTGCAGCTGGCGTCGGTGCCGGAATTTTTTCATCAATGGCAGAAACCGGAGAACGCCTGGTTCGCTGGGAACGGACGCACACACCAGACCCGGAAAAGCATGAACTTTATCAGGATTCACGCGATAAGTGGCAGGCAGTTTATCAGGATCAGCTGGGGCTGGTTGATCACGGGCTGACGACGTCGTTATGGAAAGCGCCTGGGTTATAGTTTCATTGACAGCCACATCATGATGACCGTGGCTGTTAGTTTTTGAGTATTCTTATTTCCCTTCTTTTAGAGCTGGTTTGTTAAATGCCAGCTTGCAGATTCATCGTTCCATCGCCAGTAATATATTCAAGGGGAAATTGCTATTTTTCTTAAAATATTAAGCATAACCCTTATTTTATAGCGAATATTCCTAAAGGCATAAATGAATGAAAAAGAGTTTTAATAGAGTTCTTTTTTAGCAATTAATGCTATTCTTTGTTAAATATGATGATGGTATTTTTCTTATTGAAAGAAACATTTTTCTTATTAAGCAACAATAACTCATGGTTCATTTTTAAATAAAATAAGAACTATGCAATTTTTAATCTATCGCTTCGAAAGTATTAGCAAATTAGCCAAATTGACACCTTCCCACCTCCAACCAACACTCAATACAGACCTCTGACAACTTAATAAGTTTCATTTTTAACGTCTGATGACTCATCTCTTTCGTGGCTGTATTGTTTGTATATGGAGCGTTTATATGAATAGAATCTATCGCGTGATATGGAATTGCACCCTACAGGTATTTCAGGCCTGCTCGGAATTAACTCGCAGGGTAGGTAAAACATCGACGGTTAATTTGCATAAATCCTCTGGACTGACAACGAAATTCAGTAGATTGACGCTGGGTGTTTTGCTGGCACTAAGCGGTTCAGTGTCTGGTGCGAGTCTGGAAGTTGATAATGATCAGATTACCAATATTGATACTGATGTTGCTTATGATGCCTACCTGGTTGGGTGGTATGGCACTGGAGTGCTTAATATTTTGGCTGGCGGTAATGCCTCCTTAACCACTATTACTACCAGCGTCATTGGTGGTAATGAGAACTCGAAGGGCACCGTTAATGTTTTGGGTGGCACCTGGCGATTGTATGATAGCGGAAATAATGCAAGGCCTTTAAATGTGGGTCAATCCGGAACGGGGACGCTGAATATTAAACAGAAGGGTCACGTTGACGGAGGATATTTAAGGATAGGTTCTTCGACAGGAGGCGTCGGGACGGTCAATGTTGAGGGAGAGGACTCGGTTCTGACGACCGAATTATTCGAAATAGGGAGTTACGGTACAGGCTCATTAAATATTACGGATAAGGGTTACGTCACGAGTTCAATAGTCGCCATTGTAGGATATCAGGCGAACAGTAATGGTAAGGTTGTCGTTGAAAAGGGTGGCGAGTGGCTAATAAAAAATAATGATTCCTCAATTGAATTTCAAATTGGCAATCAAGGGACGGGGGAAGCGACTATTCGCGAGGGGGGACTGATTACGGCTGAAAATACGATTATCGGAGGCAATCCCACCGGTATCGGAACCCTGAATGTGCAGGATCAAGACTCTGTCATCACGGTACGCAGACTCTATAATGGATATTTCGGTAATGGCACAGTCAATATTTCCAATAATGGACTGATTAATAATAAAGAATATTCATTGGTGGGCGTTCAGGACGGTTCCCACGGTGTCGTCAACGTGACCGATAAAGGGCATTGGAATTTCCTCGGAACGGGCGAAGCTTTCCGCTATATCTATATCGGTGATGCTGGCGACGGTGAACTTAATGTCTCGAGTGAAGGCAAAGTAGATTCGGGAATTATCACTGCGGGGATGAAAGAAACAGGCACAGGCAACATTACTGTTAAGGATAAGAACTCCGTTATCACTAATCTCGGAACTAATCTTGGTTATGACGGCCACGGCGAAATGAATATCAGTAATGAGGGGCTTGTTGTCAGCAACGGAGGAAGCTCACTCGGTTATGGAGAAACCGGCGTCGGGAAGGTTAGCATCACCACGGGGGGGATGTGGGAGGTCAATAAGAATGTCTATACCACTATTGGTGTTGCGGGCGTCGGAAACCTCAATATCAGCGATGGCGGTAAGTTCGTATCGCAAAATATTACTTTTTTGGGCGATAAAGCAAGCGGTATCGGCACACTGAACCTGATGGATGCGACATCATTGTTCGATACTGTAGGTATCAATGTCGGTAATTTTGGTAGCGGCATCGTAAATGTCAGTAATGGTGCCACTCTTAATTCAACGGGCTATGGATTTATCGGAGGAAATGCCTCCGGTAAGGGGATAGTTAATATTTCAACGGATAGTCTCTGGAATTTAAAAACGTCATCTACTAACGCCCAATTGCTACAGGTCGGTGTATTAGGCGCGGGTGAACTGAATATTACCACCGGAGGTATAGTTAAAGCGCGTGATACACAAATAGCTCTCAATGACAAAAGTAAGGGCGACGTGCGGGTGGATGGGCAGAACTCTCTTCTTGAAACATTCAATATGAACGTAGGGACGACTGGCACAGGTACGTTAACCCTGACGAATAACGGTACGCTGAATGTCGAAGGTGGAGAAGTTTACTTAGGTGTTTTTGCGCCTGCTGTAGGAACGCTAAACATTGGTGCTGCTCACGGTGAGGCGGCGGCAGATGCCGGATTTATCACCAATACGACGAAAGTGGAGTTTGGTCTTGGCGAAGGCGTTTTTGTCTTTAATCATACCAATAACAGTGATGCCGGCTACCAGGTCGATATGCTGATTACGGGTGACGATAAAGACGGAAAAGTGATGCATGATGCAGGCCATACGGTGTTCAATGCAGGGAATACTTATAGTGGTAAAACGCTGGTCAATGACGGCCTCCTGACTATTGCGTCACATACGGCAGATGGGATAACGGGCATGGGTTCGAGTGAAGTAACCATTGCAAGCCCCGGTACGCTCGACATTCTCGCATCAACGAACAGTGCAGGAGATTACACGCTGACCAATGCGCTCAAAGGCGATGGCTTGATGCGAGTGCAGCTGTCATCCTCCGACAAAATGTTTGGCTTTACCCATGCAACAGGAACTGAATTCGCCGGTGTTGCCCAACTGAAAGACAGTACCTTCACACTGGAACGCGACAACACCGCTGCGCTTACTCACGCGATGCTTCAGTCTGACAGTGAAAATACCACATCGGTAAACGTGGGAGAGCAATCCATTGGTGGACTAGCCATGAATGGCGGTACGCTCACTTTCGATACGGATATACCTGCTGCGACGCTCGCGGAGGGATATATCAGCGTCGATACGCTGGTTGTCGGCGCGGGTGACTACACCTGGAAAGGCCGTAACTATCAGGTAAACGGGACGGGCGACGTGCTTATCGACGTGCCTAAACCGTGGAATGATCCCATGGCGAATAACCCTCTGACGACGCTCAATTTGCTGGAACACGATGATAGTCATGTCGGCGTTCAACTGGTGAAGGCGCAAACGGTTATTGGGTCGGGTGGCTCATTAACGTTACGTGATTTACAGGGCGACGAGGTGGAAGCGGACAAAACGTTACATATTGCGCAAAACGGAACGGTGGTCGCCGAGGGTGATTATGGATTCCGCCTCACGACCGCACCAGGTGATGGTTTGTACGTTAACTATGGGCTGAAAGCGCTGAACATCCATGGTGGGCAAAAGCTGACGTTAGCCGAACATGGCGGAGCCTATGGCGCAACGGCCGATATGTCGGCAAAAATCGGTGGTGAAGGGGATCTGGCAATCAATACGGTGCGACAGGTTTCGCTTTCCAACGGTCAGAACGACTATCAGGGGGCAACCTACGTTCAGATGGGGACATTACGTACCGATGCGGATGGTGCACTTGGCAACACCCGGGAACTGAACATCAGCAACGCGGCCATCGTCGATCTTAATGGATCGGCCCAGACGGTAGAGACATTCACCGGGCTGATGGGTTCGACTGTTTTGTTTAAAGAGGGGTCGCTGACGGTAAATAAAGGTGGGATCAGTCAGGGTGAACTGACAGGTGGCGGAAACCTGAATGTTACAGGGGGAACGCTGGCTATCGAGGGGCTTAATGCACGCTACAATGCGTTAACCAGCGTTAGCCCAAATGCGGAAGTCAGCCTCGATAATACGCAGGGGTTAGGCAGAGGAAATATTGCCAATGACGGTCTGTTAACGCTAAAAAACGTGACTGGCGAACTGCGTAATAGCATAAGCGGGAAGGGTATCGTGAGCGCAACAGCCAGGACAGACGTAGAGCTGGATGGCGATAATAGCCGCGTTGTGGGGCAATTCAACATTGATACAGGCAGCGCGCTCAGCGTCAACGAGCAGAAAAACCTGGGTGATGCTTCCGTTATCAATAATGGCCTGCTCACCATCTCCACTGAGCGTAGCTGGGCGATGACGCACAGTATCAGCGGTAGCGGTGATGTGACAAAACTGGGTACCGGGATCCTGACTCTTAACAAAGATTCCGCGGCGTATCAGGGTACGACGGATATCGTGGGTGGTGAAATTGCTTTCGGTTCCGACTCTGCCATTAATATGGCAAGTCAGCACATTAATATCCATAACAGCGGTGTGATGTCGGGAAATGTCACCACTGCAGGTGATGTGAACGTTATGCCAGGGGGGACACTGCGTGTCGCTAAAACCACTGTCGGCGGTAACCTGGAGAATGGTGGCACGGTTCAAATGAACAGCGAAGGGGGGAAACCGGGGAATGTACTGACCGTTAACGGTAACTATACCGGAAACAATGGCCTGATGACGTTCAACGCGACGCTGGGCGGCGATAATTCGCCCACCGATAAGATGAACGTGAAAGGCGATACCCAAGGGAATACTCGCGTTCGGGTTGATAACATTGGCGGCGTCGGTGCACAAACGGTCAACGGTATTGAACTCATTGAGGTCGGCGGTAATTCTGCAGGTAACTTCGCGCTGACCACCGGAACTGTCGAAGCTGGGGCTTACGTCTACACGCTGGCTAAAGGGAAGGGGAATGACGAGAAAAACTGGTATCTGACCAGTAAATGGGATGGCGTAACGCCAGCGGATACACCCGATCCCATCAATAATCCCCCTGTTGTGGATCCGGAAGGCCCATCAGTTTATCGCCCGGAGGCCGGAAGCTATATCAGCAACATTGCCGCAGCCAACTCGCTGTTTAGCCATCGCTTACACGACCGTCTGGGTGAGCCGCAGTATACAGATTCACTGCATTCTCAGGGTTCGGCAAGCAGTATGTGGATGCGTCATGTCGGGGGGCACGAACGTTTCAGGACCGGTGACGGCCAGCTAAATACTCAGGCTAACCGCTATGTATTGCAGCTAGGCGGCGATTTGGCGCAGTGGAGTAGCAACGCGCAGGATCGCTGGCATCTTGGCGTGATGGCAGGCTACGCCAATCAGCACAGTAATACTCAGAGTAATCGTGTGGGTTATAAATCGGATGGGCGCATCAGCGGTTACAGCGCAGGACTGTACGCGACCTGGTATCAGAACGATGCGAATAAGACCGGCGCTTATGTTGACAGCTGGGCGCTGTATAACTGGTTTGATAACAGCGTCAGTTCCGATAACCGTTCTGCTGACGACTATGATTCTCGCGGTGTGACGGCCTCTGTTGAGGGTGGGTATACCTTTGAAGCGGGAACTTTTAGCGGCAGCGAAGGGACGCTGAATACCTGGTACGTCCAGCCACAGGTACAAATCACCTGGATGGGTGTGAAAGATTCTGACCATACCCGGAAAGACGGAACACGCATTGAAACGGAAGGCGACGGAAACGTGCAAACGCGACTTGGGGTGAAAACCTACCTGAACAGCCATCACCAGCGTGACGATGGTAAACAGCGTGAGTTCCAGCCTTACATTGAAGCGAACTGGATCAACAACAGCAAAGTCTACGCAGTGAAGATGAATGGTCAAACCGTAAGCCGTGATGGTGCGCGTAATCTCGGTGAAGTACGTACCGGGGTTGAGGCGAAAGTAAATAACAACCTTAGCCTGTGGGGGAATGTCGGTGTGCAACTAGGTGATAAAGGCTATAGCGATACTCAGGGCATGCTGGGAGTGAAATATAGCTGGTAAACCGTATAAGCCGCATGTCGAGATGGCATGCGGCTTAAGCCTTCCTTTTATCCGCGATCGCGGATATCGCAGCGTTTATCCCGTACAGCGGATAAGATGTGTTTCCTGATTGACTTTATCCCCACTAAAGGATAAAACTGATAATATCCCCTTGAGCGGATAAATATGCTGTGGACGTATGACATGATGAGCTTTCAGAAGATCTATAGCCCAACGCAATTAGCGAATGCAATGAAACTGGTTCGTCAGCAAAATGGCTGGACGCAGAGCGAGCTGGCGAAAAAAATCGGCATTAAGCAGGCGACAATTTCCAATTTCGAAAACAACCCTGACAATACCACGCTGACGACATTTTTTAAGATTTTACAGTCGCTTGAACTCTCAATGACGCTATGCGACACGAAAAATGCCTCGCCAGAATCAACAGAACAGCAAGATCTGGAGTGGTAATGCCTAAACTTGTCACTTGGATGAACAACCAGCGGGTAGGCGAGTTAACGAAGTTAGCCAATGGCGCGCACACCTTTAAGTATGCACCGGAGTGGTTAGCCAACCGTTATGCCAGACCGTTATCACTTTCGCTGCCATTGCAGAGGGGGAATATCACCTCTGATGCCGTATTTAACTTCTTCGATAACCTGTTACCCGATAGCCCGATTGTACGTGACCGGATCGTTAAACGTTATCATGCCAAATCCAGACAACCGTTTGATTTATTGTCAGAAATAGGGCGAGACAGCGTTGGTGCCGTGACGTTAATACCCGAAGATGAAACCGTAACGCATCCGATAATGGCATGGGAAAAGCTTACTGAAGCCAGACTTGAAGAAGTATTAACGGCTTATAAAGCAGATATCCCTCTGGGCATGATTAGAGAAGAAAATGACTTTCGCATCTCGGTTGCTGGCGCGCAGGAGAAGACAGCGCTGCTCAGAATAGGCAATGACTGGTGCATTCCGAAAGGAATAACGCCGACGACGCACATCATTAAATTACCGATTGGCGAAATCAGGCAGCCCAATGCGACGCTCGATCTCAGCCAAAGCGTTGATAATGAGTATTACTGTCTGCTGCTGGCGAAAGAACTTGGGTTGAATGTGCCGGACGCAGAAATCATTAAAGCGGGGAATGTGCGCGCGTTAGCGGTCGAACGTTTTGACAGGCGTTGGAATGCTGAGCGAACGGTTTTACTTCGCTTGCCACAGGAGGATATGTGTCAGACATTCGGTTTACCTTCATCGGTGAAATATGAATCAGATGGAGGCCCAGGCATCGCGCGGATCATGGCTTTTTTGATGGGGTCCAGCGAGGCGCTGAAAGATCGCTATGATTTTATGAAGTTTCAGGTGTTCCAGTGGTTGATTGGCGCAACGGATGGCCATGCAAAAAACTTCTCCGTATTTATTCAGGCTGGCGGCAGTTATCGACTCACGCCATTTTACGACATCATTTCAGCATTTCCGGTATTGGGTGGCGCAGGAATACACATCAGCGATCTCAAACTGGCAATGGGGGTTAACGCATCCAAAGGCAAAAAAACGGCAATCGATAAAATTTATCCGCGACATTTTCTGGCGACAGCAAAGGTGCTGAAATTTCCGGAAGTGCAGATGCATGAAATCCTGAGTGACTTTGCCAGAATGATTCCGGCAGCACTGGATAACGTGAAGACTTCATTACCGACAGATTTTCCGGAGAACGTGGTGACGGCAGTTGAAACCAATGTGTTGAGGTTGCACCGTCGCTTAAGCCGAGAATACGGTATTAAGTAAGATATGGGGTTTGGCCGTTGTTAATGAGCAGGACAATCATGACCGCCAACGACTGGATTCTCCCTTGGTTTATGTTGGTGCGCATAATGTATATTATGTTAAATATGGTGGGTTTGTTCTTAAGTTCATGTGTTCCGCTCTTTCAGTAGCTTAACTGATGAATCAGTCAGCAGCTTTTGCCGTGCAAGCTACGCGGCGGTTCGTACCAGATTGGCCACCTCCATCTCCTGGTTCGCTTTCCCCTCCCCCCGGTAAACCTCACCCAACGTTAATTAATGATGTCAGTATGTGGGCGCTATCCTTGTATGTAAAATCCACTGACGATTACGCCCATCTGTGAAAAAAAACTCACAATGCCATTCGATGCATCTCCATACCGAACGAGGCGTTATCGTCTTTATCGCCCCGTAGTGGATATCAGAAAATCAATCAGGGCCTTCACTCTTTTCGTTTTACCCGCGTTTTTGGGGTAATAGAGATACACTGGCGGGTAGGTTTTCCAGTAGCTCTCCATCACCGGAATAAAGCGCTCCCTGTCCGGCTGTAACTGCCAGACAGGCTCAAACAAGCGCCCAATTCCCAGCCCGTTACGGATCCCGTCTGCCATAACGTCAATATCGTTGCTGATTAACTGCCCCGGCATCTCAACGGTCAACTGCTCACCGCGATCGTTCAGGAGCAGCGGAAGGATGCGGTTGTTGGTGATAAAACGGTAACCAATCAGCTGGTGATGACAGAGATCTGCCGGCACTTCAGGCGTTCCATGTCGGGAGAGATACGCTGAGGATGCATATAATCCTTCACGAAACGGTTTCATTAACGGTCGGGCCACCACCCCTCCCTCAAGAATATCGCCAAAACGGATCCCCAGATCAAAACGCTCTTTGATGATATTCACGGTACCGTCGTAGACCGAAATTTCTAACTGTATACCCGGATATTGCTGACAGAATTCTGCCATCGCAGGCTTAAGAATTAACAGGTAGGCAAAACGCGAGAGCGTAATTCGCACCATCCCTGAGGGCTCCTGATGCTGGTCGCGAATGCTTTCAAGTGAGTTTTCCAGCGACTCCACCGCCGCAGCGGTCTGTTCCAGCAATAATTGACCGGTTTCCGTCAGCTCTATACGGCGGGTCGTACGCACAAAAAGCGGATGACCGATATACTCTTCCAGCAGCTTTAGTGCATTGCTGACGGAGGGAGGCGTAATTTCCAGTTTCCTTGCGGCTGCCGAAATATTGCCCTCCCGCGCAATGCTCTGGAAGATGCGAATCTGGTTATAAAGAGCGTTATTCATAATGTTTTCCTAAAGCAATTCTCGCCTGATTATTAAGTACAGTCTAAAAATGCTTAAGTCAATGACCCTCTAATCTTCCTGAAATACGCCTCTTATACTTTAGTCTCTTTCTACTACGACCTGAGTTCAGGAGACTATGATGCGAATTTTATGTCTGGATATCCCTGCCCCTGGAGCATCGCTGGAGAAATATGCTCCGCACCTCAACGCTGAAGCGCTGCACGCCTGGGGATTGTATAAATCAGGCTTCATCCGCGACATCTACTTCCGTCAGGACAGACCTGGCGTCGCTATTTTTCTTGAATGTGACTCTGTCGATGAAGCGATGAACGTTATGGCCGAATTCCCGTTGGCAAAAGCAGGCTTACTAAGCTTCGAGTGTATACCGCTTGGCTCCTTTATTAACTGGGAAAATCTCTTCGCCGATGAATTTAAAAATAAAGAGTGAGGACCGATATGAAACCTGCATATAAACCAGTGCTATGTGTCGTTTCCAGCCATCCGATTAAAGGCGCATCCGGTGTACCAACCGGTTTTTTCCTGGCCGAGCTGACTCATCCGCTGAAAGTACTGGAAGATGCCGGAATAAAAACAACAATAGCCAGTATTCGCGGGGGGCAGCCACCGGTGGATGGATTTGACCTCAGCGACCCTGTTAACGCCTGGTACTGGAACGAAACCGATTTTCAGCAGCGCCTGGCAACAACACCTGCGTTATCCGAGCTGAAAGGTGCCGATTACAGCGCAGTTTTCTTTGCAGGTGGTCATGGGACCATGTGGGATTTCCGTGATAATCAGGATGCCCAGCGTATTATCCGCGAAGTGTATGAAAGTGATGGGATTGTCTCAGCCGTCTGCCACGGGCCTGCGGCATTGGTTGACGCAAAACTCAGTAGCGGCGAATACCTGATAAAAGGGAAAAATGTGGCGGCCTTTACCAACAAGGAAGAGGAAGAAGTTCACACAACAGATGTGGTTCCCTTCCTGCTTGAAACCGCACTTCGCGAGCATGGTGCGCTTTATCATGAAGCTCCAAACTGGTCTGAAAACGTGGTTACCGACGATCGCCTTATCACGGGGCAGAATCCCGCTTCAGCACATGGGGTTGGTGTGGCGCTGTTAAATGCACTCCGCCGGACAGCTTAATTAATTCATCGTTACTCACCTTACTTGGCCGGTTTAAGTCAGCCACGATCCGGCCTTTTTTCAGGAGCTGAATATGAAAACACTACCTCCAGTCGCACTAGGTACATGGTCCTGGGGCACAGGCTTTGCCGGCGGCGACACCGTCTTTGGTAATCATCTTTCTGATACTCAGATGGCAGAAGTGTTCACTGCGGCCATGAGTAAGGGCCTCAATCTCTGGGATACCGCAGCAGTATATGGTATGGGGAGTTCCGAGACTGCGCTGGGAGCATTAGTCCGTCAGTTTCCCCGCGAGAACATAATTTTATCCACCAAATTCACGCCGCAGATTGCGGACAAGCAGTCTGCGCAGCCTGTCAGCGATATGCTTGAGGCCAGCCTTGGGCGCCTGGGCGTGGACGCGATTGATATCTACTGGATCCATAATCCCCTCGACGTCGAAAAATGGACACCAGGACTGATCCCACTTTTACAAAGCGGTAAGGTAAAACGCGTAGGTGTTTCCAACCACAATCTGGCACAAATCAGACGCGCCAATGAAATCCTTAACGCTTCCGGTTATTCCCTCAGTGCAGTACAAAATCACTACAGCCTGCTCTATCGCGCTTCTGAAGAGGCCGGGATCCTTGATTATTGCCGACAAAATAACATCACGTTCTTTGCTTACATGGTCCTGGAGCAAGGCGCGCTCAGTGGTCGTTATGATTCAAATCATCCCATGCCTGCCGGGAGTGGCCGGGCCGAAAGTTATAACGCAGTACTGCCGCAGATAGAAAGACTAACCGCCGCCATGAAAAAAATGGGAGCCGAAAGGAATGCCAGCGTGGCACAGATAGCCATCGCATGGGCTATTGCGAAAGGTACCCTTCCCCTCGTTGGTGCGACTAAAGTCCATCACGTTCTGGACGCCGCCTGCGCTTCAGACATCCAGTTACGCGATGAGGAAATCATCCTGCTGGAACAACTCGCCGCAGAGACCAGAGTGGATACACGAGGCGCCTGGGAAAAACCGATGGTGTAAAGCCCGTCCGGAACAGACTGTCATGAATGACACACACGAACGGGCTGTTCCGGGTGATTCTAATCTGTATCACTTTTACTGCTTTGTATGAATGGTGAGAATATGAAAATCATTTGCCTCGAAGAAAATTATCTCGACAGCGAGTTAGGGCGAGCGTGTATGCCTGTTGCGCTTGAGCAGGCACCTTTCCTTGGCGACTGGGGGAAAACCGTCGCTGATGGTCATAATCCTGACCGACTCCCTGCTTTCCCGCTTTAATAAACTGAATGTGCCACTCTATCTTCATCCCGGGTTACCGCTTAAAAGCGTACAGCAGGCCTACTTCACGGGCTTCAGCGCAGAGGTCAACTCCAGGCTTTCTATGTTTGCCTGGGGCTGGCATCACGAAGCGGGGATCCATTTGTTGCGGCTGATGTTATCGGGTGCATTTGATAAATATCCCCACTTGCAGGTAATCAGTGGCCACTGGGGTGAGATGTTACCCTTCTGGCTCCAGCGTCTTGATGACAGCCTGCCACTGGCTGCAACGGGTCTGTCACGCACGCTAACGAGAACCTTCCAGGAACACGTTTACGTTACCCCGTCATATGCTAACACTGCCGCACTTCCAGTTTATCTACGCGTTAATGGGTGCTGAAAGGATCCTGTTCTCCGTCGATTATCCCTATCAGACCCTGGACGGTGTAAAAACCTTTATAGACAGTCTGCCCGTCAACAAGGCTGAAAAAGAGGCCATCGCGTTTCGCAATGCAGAACGTTTACTGGGCATCACGGTTTAGTTCACCGTTTCATGATGACTGAGCACATTGTGATCAGCCGACAATTATTAGTTTTTGCCTAAAAGTGAATGAGCCTTTACTGCTCTAAAAAAATAATGTTGTCACTCTATA
>ERZ780060.585-NODE-585-length-14296-cov-3.127238_pt1 | contig 14296 bp, 8 predicted proteins | sample MGYA00511176_ERZ780060 | MGnify/ENA primary metagenome ERZ780060 (study PRJEB29588, sample SAMEA2148374) | human gut metagenome | biome: human gut; feature: human-associated habitat; material: faeces | place: Denmark | collected 2008/2010 ... | reverse complement strand
GGGCGAGGTGCGCAACACCTTCATCGGACTGTCCCAAGAAAGTGCAGCCCTGGGCAGGAAACTGGGCATAGCCTTCAAGGAAGACATTGTGGAGTACAACCTCAAAGTAATAGACAAACTCGCCCCCGAAAGCACCGCCTCCATGCAGAAAGATATGGCAAAAGGACATCAGAGCGAAGTACAAGGCTTGCTTTTCGACATGATTACAGCTGCAGAGGAGCAAGGAATTGAGGTGCCGACGTATAGGATGGTGGCGGAGAAGTTCAAATAAACCGCCACAAATCGTAACCTCCCCAATATACAAATGACTTTCAGAATAGTAAATAGACTAATCATAGGTAATGATGGAATTAACAATCATTGTACAACAAAAAATATATGAACTAAGAGGACAAAGAGTGATGCTTGATTTCGCTCTGGCTGCACTTTATTAAGTCACCACCGGCAATCTAAACAAAGCTGTCAAAAGAAACATAAAAAGATTCCCATCGGACTTCATGTTTCAACTGACCAAAGAGGAATTTGAGAAAATGAAATCAGACTTGATATTCCAAAATGGAACATCAAGTTGGGGAGGAACCCGTAAACTCCCCTATGCTTTCACCGAACAAGGGCTTGCCATGCTCTCCGGAGTGCTGAACAGCAACACCGCCATCGAAGTCAACATCGCCATCATGCGTGCCTTCGTAGCCGTCCGCCAACTGATAACCACTTCTCCCGCCAACTGCCTCGACAGCCTGGAACAAGAAGTACAAAACCTCAAAGCCTATATCGAAGAAGTCTTCACCGACCTGAACGACATCAACGAAGACACTCGTATCCAGCTCGAACTCATCAACCGGACTCTTGCTGAAATGCAATCTTCCAAACGGCAGTCCGACAAGCCCCGTAACAAGATAGGCTTCAAATAAACCGTCACAAAGAATCACCCAATAAGATATTTTCATACCTTTGTCCCGGACAACCCCGTAATTCGGTAATTTAATTCTTCAATAAATATGTTATCATTACTCACCATCAACTGGAATCCCGACCCCGAACTGTTCAAGTTCTTCGGCATATCCATCCGCTACTACGGACTGTTATGGATTATCGGTCTTGCTCTTGCCTACTTCATCGTGCAACGCCAGTATAGCGACCGCAGAATAGACGAAAAGAAATTCGAACCTCTCTTCTTCTATTGCTTCTTCGGCATACTGATAGGCGCACGACTGGGCCACTGCATATTCTACGACTGGGCCTACTACCAGGACCATTTCCTCGAGATGATTCTCCCCATAAAAATCCTGCCGGACGGCAGTTGGAAGATGACGGGCTACACCGGCCTTGCCAGCCACGGCGGCACGCTGGGCCTGATTATCGCCCTTTGGATGTACTGCCGCAAAACGAAGATGCACTACATGGACGTGCTCGACATGATAGCTGTTGCCACTCCCATCACCGCCTGCTGCATCCGCCTTGCCAACCTGATGAACTCCGAAATCATCGGCAAACCGACCGACGTGCCCTGGGCATTCATCTTCGAGCGGGAAGACATGTTGCCCCGCCATCCGGCACAGCTCTACGAAGCCATTGCCTACTTCATTTTCTTCTTGGGAATGGTCTGGCTATACAAACGCGGGCAGAAGAAACAAGAGACCAAGCTCGAAACAGATTTCAGCACCACCAAGCGGAAATCAACCGCCGTGCAAGCCGAGGCTTCCCTACCCTCTCACCGCGGTTTCTTCTTCGGCCTCTGCCTGACGGAAATCTTCCTCTTCCGTTTCTTCATCGAGTTCCTGAAAGAAAACCAGGTGAACTTTGAGGACAGCATGACGCTGAACATGGGCCAGTGGCTCAGTATCCCGTTTGTGATTATCGGGGTATATTTCATGTGTTTCTACGGGAAGAAAGCTTCCAAATAAACATTTCAGCCCTACATAAGCAACATACCCACCCCTTTCATCTGTGTGGATTTCTCTACTTTTACGGCATCGAAACAGTAACCGTAAATCATATATTTATCATGAAAGAGAGACAACTGATGAAAGGGGCAGCTTTTATGCTGCTGGCAGCAACTGCCACCCCACCTGCGCATGCCCAACTGAAAACAAATGCCGGCGTGCAATACCTGCTTTCCCAGTCGAAAGACATGAGCCAGGATTTTCTGGACCTCAGCAACACCTATTTCTTCGCCGACAGCCTGGTATCGTTCGACACCTCCACCGGCAAGGGGACTGTCCAGTGGAAACGCCAGCAACTGATGCCCCGCCAGGCATTCAATGCAAACACCTACCTGCACCAGCCCCTCCAGTCGCTGGACTTCCCAGAGACGGCCTACGACAACAATCCACAACTGACGTTCACCGTCGAACCGGTCAGCGAACGTACCCTCCGCATCCGTATGCTTACCTCGCCCATCGTACCGAAAGAAGATGCCGATGACCCCATGCTCATAGGAAAGCCCGCCGACGGACGCTCCTTCTGGAAAGCCGAGAAGACGGACAAAGGTACGCTGTACACCTCCCGATACGGCAGCCTGCTCATCCAGAACTATCCCTGGCGTCTGGTACTGAAAGACGCCGACGGACGCCTGCTGACACAGACCCGTTGCTGGAGCGACAACGACTCTACGCAGGTCAAGGTACCTCCATTCAGCTTCATCAAGCGCGGCTCGGACAACTCACGCAGCATCAATCCCGTATTCAGCCTCGCGCCGAACGAGAAAATCTACGGTTGCGGCGAGTCCGCCACCGCACTGAACAAGGCCGGGCAGAAGGTCAACCTCTTTGTCACCGACCCGCAGGGCCCCGAAACCCCGGACATGTACAAGCCCATCCCCTTCTTCTTCAGCAACCGTGGCTACGGCATGTTCATACACACTTCCGCCCCCGTGACCTGCGACTTCGGCTGTTCCTACATCGGAGCCACCAAACTCTTCATGGCAGACGAAGCGATGGACATCTTCATCTTCCTAGGTTCGCCGAAGGAGATGCTGAGCGAATACACCGCACTGGTAGGACGGCCCGAAATGCCCCCCTTGTGGAGCTTCGGCACCTGGATGAGCCGCATCACCTACTTCAGCGAAGCAGAGGGCCGCGACGTAGCCCGGAAACTGCGTGAGAACAAGATACCGAGCGATGTCATCCACTTCGATACCGGCTGGTTCAGCGTGGACTGGCAATGCGACTACGCCTTTGCCGCCGACCGCTTCGACAATCCCCGGCAGATGCTCACCGACCTGAGGTCACAAGGTTTCCGCACCTGCCTCTGGCAACTTCCCTACTTCACTCCGAAAAACAAGTTCTTCCCTGAGTTGGTAGAACGCGGTCTGTACGTGCGCAACGGCAAGGGACAGCTCCCCTACGAGGACGTGGTGCTGGACTTCACCAACCCCGAAACCGTGCAGTGGTATCAAAAGAAGCTCGGCAACCTGATTGAAATGGGTGTAAGCGCCATCAAAGTAGACTTCGGCGAAGGTGCCCCACTGGATGCCATCTATGCCAACGGCCGTAGCGGACTGTACGAACACAACCTCTACCCGCTGCGCTACAACAAAACCGTGGCCGACATCATCAAGAAGCTGCACGGCGAAAACATCATCTGGGCACGCTCTGCATGGGCAGGCTCACAACGCTATCCGCTGCACTGGGGCGGTGATGCCGCCACCACCGAAACCGGTTTCGAGGGAACCGTCCGCAGCGGTCTCTCCATCGGATTGAGCGGGTTCTGCTTCTGGAGCAATGACATAGGCGGCTTCGTGACCCAAAGCCCCGAAAGCCTCTACCGCCGCTGGCTGCCCTTCGGCTTCCTCACCAGCCACAGCCGCGTGCACGGAGCACCTCCCACTGAGCCGTGGTACTACGGGAAAGAGTTCACAGACTATTTCCGCCGTTGCGCCGAGCTGAAGTACAAACTGATGCCCTATGTATACGCACAATCCAAAGAGTGCACCGAGAACGGCTGGCCGATGCTCCGCGCCCTGCTGCTGGAGTATCCCGACGACCCGGGTGCATGGCTGGTAGAGGACGAGTACATGTTCGGCTCCAATCTCCTCGTGGCCCCCATGCTCGAAGAGGGCAGCGGACGGGATGTCTACCTCCCCGGACGGCAGAAATGGATAGACTACCAGACCGGAAAGGTGTATGCTCCGGGATGGAACCATATCGAGTGCGGCACCCTGCCCATCATCATTCTTGTAAAGGACGGTTCGGCCATCCCCCATATCCCCGTGGCACAATGCACAGACCAGATGAAGTGGGACAAGATTACGTGGAAGAAGTATCTGGCAGACGAAAAGAAAGCCGAAGGGTTGCTCTGCCTGCCGCAGGACGGACGGTTGCAACGAATGTCCATCCCATAATCCCCTATCCTTTCATGTACGAGATGCGCATCTCAAGTTGCATGAAATATACATCTCGTACATCATGAGATGCACATCTCGTGCAGACAAAAGGTATAGATTGAGATAACAACCAAGAATGTTTGCTATGACAACCCACTACATTGAATCCATTAAACCCTAATGAACCATGAGAAACAAGTCACTACTCCTCATTTTCTCTCTGCTGCTTTGCCTGCAGACAAGCGCACAACAAACACAAGCCTTCCAAGATACCACGCTCACCGACGAACAGCGCGTGGACCATCTTCTTTCCATCCTGACATTGGATGAAAAGATAAACCTTCTTTCCACCGACCTCGGTGTCCCCCGCCTCAACATTCCCCGTTGCGGACACTACGAAGGACTGCACGGGCTGACCCTCGGCGGGCCTGCCATGTGGGGCGGACGCCAAAGAACGGAAGACGGGAAAGTAGTCCCCACAGACTGCCCCACCACCATATTCCCCCAATCCTACGGTCTGGGCTCCACATGGGACACCGATTTGGTGCAGAAAGTAGCGGAACAAGCCGCTGAAGAAGCCCGCTACTACATGCAGACCACCGGCAACAAGCGTCATGCCCTCGTGATGCGCGCTCCGAATGCCGACCTTGCCCGCGACCCACGCTGGGGACGCACCGAGGAGAGTTTCGGAGAAGATGCTTTCCTCACCGCCCAACTCACCATTGCCAGCGTACGCGGCCTGCAAGGCAATCATCCCCGCTACTGGAAAACCGCCTCTCTGATGAAGCATTTCCTTGCCAACAGCAACGAGGACGGACGGGACAGCACTTCCTCCGACTTCGACACGCGCTTGTTCCATGAATACTATGCTTATCCTTTCTATAAAGGCATCACCGAGGGAGGCAGCCGTGCCTTCATGGCCGCCTACAACAGTTGGAACGGCATCCCCATGTCCATCCATCCCTGCCTCGAAGAGATTACCCGCAAGCAGTGGGGCAACAACGGTATCATCTGTACGGACGGCGGTGCCCTGAAACTGCTGATTGAAGCGCACAAGAGTTTTCCGAGCTTTGCGGAGGGTGCCGCTGCCGTAGTAAAAGCCACCACAGGACAATTTCTCGACGCATACGTTCCTTACGTCAAGGAAGCTCTGGAAAAGGGATTACTGACCGAAGTCGACATCGACAAGGCTATCCGCGGGAACATCTTCGTCGCCCTCAAGCTCGGCTTGCTGGACGGGGACAACTCCCGTAACCCTTATCTCTCTATCGGAAAGAACAGTACGGAGACACCGCCTTTCATGACAGCAGAAGCCCGCAGGCTGGCACGGGAAGTCACCGCCAAGTCCGTGGTGTTATTGAAAAACAAAAAACTCCTGCCACTCGATGCCGGAAAGCTGCGTAAAATAGCCGTTATAGGCCCGTATTCGGACAAAATCGTGCAAGATTGGTATAGTGGTACCCCGCCTTACGAAACAACGATTCTGAGTGGCATACGCAATGCTGTGAAAGAAGGAACCGAAATCATCCACGCCGAAGACAACCGCATGGGCCAGGCAGAAAAGGCTGCTGCAGCCGCCGACGTTGCCATCGTGTGTGTAGGAAACCATCCTTACGGCACGCGTGCGGACTGGAAGTTCTCTCCCGTCCCCAGTGACGGCCGCGAAGCCGTGGACCGCAAATCGCTGATGCTGCCCGATGAAGACTTGGTGAAGCTGGTGCTCAAGGCCAATCCCAATACCATACTGGTGCTCGTCAGCAGCTTCCCCTACACCATCAACTGGAGCCAGGAGCACGTGCCTGCCATCGTCCACATCACCCACTGCAGTCAGGAGCAGGGCAACGGACTGGCCGACGTACTCTTCGGCAAGGTGAATCCAGCCGGACGTACCGTACAGACGTGGGTGAAAGACATCACTGACCTACCCGACATAATGGACTACGACATCCGCAACGGACGCACGTATATGTACCACCAGGGCCCGGTGCTCTATCCTTTCGGCTATGGTCTGAGCTATTCCGACTTTGCATACGAGAAGATTGAATCCTTCAAGCAAGACAAGAAGAACATCCGCGTGACGGTATCAGTGAAGAATACAAGCGGACGCGACGGGGAAGAAGTTGTGCAGCTCTATACCAGCTATCCGGACTCCAAAGTGGAACGTCCCTCCAAGCAGTTGCGCGCCTTCAAGCGTATCCCCATCAAGGCCGGCGAAACCCGGAAAGTGACGCTTACCGTGCCCAAAGAAGAGCTCGGCTATTGGAACGAAGGAAAGCAGATGTTCGTTGTAGAACCCGGAACGGTGAAGCTGCTGATAGGGGCTTCATCGGAAGATATACGGTTGGAGGGAAAGATCAGGCTATAAGAATGAAAAAGCCATCCCTTAACATACCGACTATAAAAATTAGCGAGTTATGCCACAACAACGTGGCAAACCCGCTAATTACATATTTGCAAGCATAAATGAAAAGTACAGGGTCACTTTACAATAAACTCATATCTTCCTGCCGCCAGTTCCACCACCCGTACATTCTCGGCCTTGTCAGGTAAAGTGAGTGTAGCTGTACTGTTAGCGGGCACTGTAACTTCATAATGCACACATTTCCCTTTCCATTCCCAGCGAGAAACAATTTCACCGTAAGGCGACCGATGACGAGCTTCAAACCGTTTCAATCCCTTTATGAAATGGGGACGGAGCAGAATGTTTTGAAAACCAGGTTGCGCGGGATCAGGGAAAATACCTCCCAGCCCCTTGTAGAACCAAGCACCTATTTCACCGAACATCATATGATTGTCCGAGATGTCACGAGTAGCCTGCAAATCCCAGTTCTCGAGCAGCGTAGTGGCACCGTTCACCATCCACCAACCCCATGAAGGATAAGTGTCCTGTACAGCCACCTTATAAGCTGTTTCAGCATAACCATTTTCGCTGAGTGCATTCAGAATAGCTTTAGCTCCTAATACACCCACATCCAAGTGAAAACCGTCCTCCTCTACCTTATGTGCCAAGTTAGCTGCCACTTTTCCTATCAACTCTTCGGGCACAATCTTCCATTGCAAGGGAACACTCAATTCGGTTTGTGAACCTTCGGCATAGATGCCTGTTTCTCGATTCAGGAACTTATCATTGACAGCTTGCTTTATCTCCTCCGACAAGGCATTATAATATTCGTAATCGGCCTGTTTGCCGAAGAGTTTGGCAGCAGCGGCCAAAATCTTGGTATCTACATAAAAGTAGACCGAGGAAGTCAGCTCTTTATTGGATTTTGACTTCACCGGCACCCAGTCTCCGCGCCCCCACGTAGTGAGATGATTGTTAGAGATACGCTCCACATAATCCACATAACGTTTGATGCTCTCGTAACAATCGCTCAAGGGCTTGCTATCACCGTAGAAGAGGTAGATATTCCAAGGGATGATGGCAATAGTACTAGTCCAGTCCAGCCCGTTGTCTGTACCATATCCCCATCCACCAGTTGGAATAATATCGGGCAGCACTCCGTTGGGCTGCTGTTCGTCACGATGGTCGGCCAACCATTTTTCGTAAACGGTAATTCCATCAAAGTTATAAAATGCTGCCTCAATGGCAAAATGACCGTCACCAGTCCAACCGTTCTTCTCGCGCTGAGGGCAATCGGTGGGGTAGCCCATCAGATTGGAAAGGTAAGAGTGATTGGCAGCATGGAGCAGCTTGCCTATCAGTGGGCTCGAAGATTCCAAGCTACCTACTGCCGGCACATCACTGTGCATGAAGTAAGCAATCAAGCTGTTTTGGTCAAGCTCAATAGGCTTATCTGCCACTACCTCCACATAACGAAATCCCTTGTAATTAAATCGGGGCATGAACTCATCCTCTTCTCCACTCAGAATGAGAATGTCCGTCTGAAAAGGGTCTTTCTCCTTATCGCCTCGAAAGTAGACATCAATGTTCGAGAGATCGAGGCGGCCATTTGGATGTAAGCGTTCGCCATGTTTGATTCTGACCTCCGTTCCCCGTTCACCCGAAACATGAATACAAGTCACACCGGACATATTTTGCCCGAAATCATAGATGTATGTTTTCTCGTCCACTTTGCGGAAAGAGACGGCGGGGAAAATCTTTACATTACGGATGGGATGTACTTGCTGGGCAGTGACATTGGAAGAAGGTACACTCCGATAGGCTACTCCGCGCCACTTGGAATCATCGAATTCCGGAGTGCTCCATCCTTTCTGCTCCAGACGTGCATCGTAGTGCTCGCCAGTATAGATACTATTAAAAGTGATTGCACCCGACGCTGTCCGCCAACTGAGATCGGTGGGAATAGTCTCCACGCTTCCATCGGTGTAAGTAATGCGCAAGTCCAGACAGAAAGCGGGACGGTTGCGCCAAGGGGCACGGTCGAAGTCCCACACTGCTTTGGATTGATGGTTATACCAGCCGTTACCCAAAAGTACGCCAATAGCGTTGTCACCATTCTGTAATTGTGAAGTCACATCATAAGCCACATACAAGTTGCGGCGATCAAAGCGGGTATAGAGAGGGGCAAGGCAGTGGTCTCCTATCTTCTCGCCATTGATGTAAAGCTCATATAGTCCAGCAGCGGCAATATAAGCACGCGCTGACTTTACCTTTTTGCCGGTCTTGAACTCTTTTCGGAAGTAAGGGGCAGGCCCATAATGAATATCCTTGCCATCGCCAATCCAAGCACCTTGCCAATGTTGCATCCCCATCATGCCCGTTTCAAAGTAAGAGACAGGAGAAGCAGTCTCCTTATATTCCATGTCGCTGCAGATTACTTTCCAATAATATCTAGTGAAAGGCTGCAGTTTTTTGCCCGCATAGGCCACAAGCAGATTACGGGAATCGTTCTTTCCACTATCCCACATCCTGCCACAGCCATTGACCACATTCAACGAGTCTTCGTCTACCACAATCCGCCAGGAAGTCTGCACAGCTCCCTGCCTACCATCTTCCATCCGCCAAGAAAGGCGTGGAACGGGATTATCCAAACCTATAGGTCTGTCAAGATGTTCGCTCCTCAGATCAACCAAACGAACCGGAGTCTGCCCTTGTACAGTAATGCAAGCAAAGAATGTGAATAGAAGCAGTATATTTCTTTTCATAACTCCATTGTTTATCTATTCCGTAGTAATCACCAGTTCCTTGCCCTCCCTCAGTTGGTCATGGGTGATAAAGTAACCGTCAATCTTTTTACCGTCATAAGTAATGTCAATAATCTTCTTGCCGCTTCCTTTCTTCACAATCGTAAAGGGACGACCATTCAGATTGAACGTCACTTTATCGAACAAGGGAACAGTAACAATATATTCAGGATCGGCAGGCGAATAAGTGTAAAGTCCAATAGCATTGAGCACATACCACGAAGACATCTCGCCGGCATCATCCATCCCTGCATAAGCCAGCTTGTCGGCACCCATGTCATAGTAGTGGTTCATCAGGCTGTCGAGAATGCATTGGGCTTTCTCTTGTTTGTCTATGAAATAATAGGTGTAAGGAATGCTGTGTCCCGGCTGGTTTCCGTGACAATAGTTTCCGATGAATCCGGTCAGGTTGTGGGCCTCGTAACCTCTCCACGGTTCGCTGAATAAGGAATCCAGTTTAGCCTCCACCGCCTCTTTACTGGGATAGAGCTTAATCATGCCTTCGGGGTCGTGGGGGGCGAAGAAGAGGGCGTTCCATGCATTGGCCTCACGGTACATGTACTGGTAATAGGGATAATACGGATCGAAATCCTGAATCCAGCTACCATCGTCAATCTTACCTCTCCAAAAGCCGGTAGAGGGGTCGAATAGCGTCTTGTAGTTGTTGGAGCGTTCCATCATCAGCTTGTAGTTGGCTTCATCTCCCAGCTCCTTGGCTACCAAGGCTACGGCATAGTCATCGTAAGCATATTCCTGGGTCTTGGTCACAGCCCCTTTGTATTCGTCCCATGTGGGTACATTCACTGTGTCTTTTTCAGCAATCCAACCTCGCTCCATATACTCATCCAAATAGCGACGTCCTCCTTTACCGGGCACCGTAGCATTTTTCAGAATCAACTTATAAGCACGCTCCAGATCGAAATCATGCAAACCACGCAACCAAGAACCAGAAATAAAAGTGGAAGCGTGATCACCATGGAAGAAGGTGGGCATGTAGCCGTCACGCTTCTCGCCTTTGTCAATAATAGACCTAATGATGTCAGTAGTCACATCGGGAGAAATCATACCTATGAGTACCAGTTTGTTGCGATAATCGTCCCAAAAAGAAGGGTCAGTGTAATAGTGGAAGCCGTTATTCACTACTTCGCCACGGACATCAGTATATTCATGATTCACATCGCTACGCAAAGCCGGCCATTTAAAAGCATGGAAGAAAGTAGAATAAAACAATCTCTTTTCACGTTCCGTGCCACCTGCAACTTGAATCTTGGAGAGGAGTGCTTCCCAAGCCGCATCGGCTTCTTCTGCCACTTGTGCAAAACTTTTGTTCAACATTTCGGCCTTCAAATTCATTTGAGCATTCTCTATACTCACAAACGAGAAACCAGCCTTCACTTCCAAAGGTTCAACACCTTTGCTGTCGATAAAACGCAGCACAGCCACCTCATGTTTGTCGTCTTTTACCATTTCCACTTGGCCTATTTTATAGTTGGTCTTAGCGTAAAAGTAGATTTTACCATCGCCATCTTGATAACCCGTGAACGTATTATCGTCAACCTTCTCAATCTTCCAATCACGGACATCATTATTAGAACGGCGGATGTCTACCAATAATGACTTATCGTCGCCCTTGCCGAAAGTATATTTATGGTAGGCACAACGCAAGGTACTGGTCAACTCGGCGTTCACTTTATAGCGTTCCAGATAAACTTGGTAATACCCCGGATGCGCAGATTCCTTCTCGTGACTAAACCCGGAGCAATAATTACCCGGAGCGATAGTTCCCACCACTGGCAACATGGGGACATGCAACAAGTTCCAATGCCCTTTAGCAGTATGTGAAAAACCATAAATCACAGTGTCCTCATATTGATAGCCCGCACCGCTACGAAACTGTGTAACGGGGCTGAGCTGCACCATTGCGTTGGGCAAGGTAGCACCCGGATAAGTTTCCGCACCCCATGTACGTGACTTTATTTTGCGCGTATACCCTAAGTCCTCAGGCTCCCACAAAGTAGCCGTACCCAAGAAAGGATTGACATATTCGGTTAATTTCTTCTGCGTACCGCCACAGCCCGTCAGAACAATCAGGGCGAACAGTAGAAATAAATATTGATTCTGTTTCATCTTTTGTGTTTATTTTATATAAAAAACTGTTGTCTCTAAAAACATTATTTCCAAAATAACTGCCAATTAAAACTGGCTCTAAAAAAAAATGTGCCGAAACCCAATAACCAGATTGAGTTTCGACACACTTTTAATTGCTAACTTATTTCAGGCTCTTTTCAAAGAGAGCTTTGGCTTCAATCAAAGTACAACCACTTGTCTGCGTAGTCAAATGGTTGTTACCGCTATTGTTCATTGCCCAGTTAGTATTATACAGCAAATCAAGTTTATTGATTCCCTTTCGCCACAAGATTTCAGCATTATTGTTAAAGAAAGTGATGAATTTCTTCTTATATATGGGGTCCAAATTCGGTTCCATAATCAACTGCACATAATAACGCATGAAAATACCCTTAAACAAACCTCCGTCACCATCGCCTTCATCACGAAGTAAATTGTTTCCAGTATCTATCATGCTGCTATTACTGATACCGAAATTGGCAGCCTTACGAGCATCTTTCAAATAGGACTCTTCTCCTGTGATCTTATACAGTTCGTAAGCAGCACCCAAGAATGTACCTTGGTTATAAGAAAGAGAAAGTGTACTCAACTCACCCGTTTCACCGTTCACATTATCATAGATGGCGCCGGTAGCAGGGTTAAATAAATTTTCACGCTCCCATTTATAAATATTGACAGCCCAATCCAAATCCTCCTGATTCCCGTTAATACGGTAAAGACGAGCAGCAATCAAAGCAGCAGGACCGTTGGAACAAGCATTTTTGCTCCATAGCCGGTCGTGAGTCCAAGCAATGCCACCACCTGCGTAATCGTTCCAACCGGTCTTGATTTCATTCCACATCTCTTGAGAAGTTTCCAGATACTTGTTTTCATCAGTAACTTCGTACAAGCGAATCATGGTGAGAGCAATCCACTCCATATCATCATAAAAGTTGTTCCAATAACTGCCACCGTTCTTTGCCTTGATACCGACATACCATTTGTCGAACAAGTCGCTGTACTTGCTATCTCCGGTACGATTGTAAGCATCTATCATCACATCCATAGCATGAGCCTGCGGCCAATAATGGAAATCCTTGATTGAACCGTCATTCCCGTAGTTGAAATAATTCTCTTCCGTATTCCAGAAACGATCTATCAGGGTCACAGAACTGCTGTCGGCAGCCGCATCCCAATCTATGGTGTAAAGCCCCTTATCATACATATACTCATCTTCTATCTCGCACGATTGAAGTGCCAAAAGAAGCAGGGGCAGACAAAATAATATTTTTTTCATAATCTCTCCTTAAATTAGTTGGCCAATTCCACTTTATGAGTATAGTTCTCCACATTGAATATCACACTAATCTTGGTGATGGCACCCGGATTGTGGCCATCGGCCGCACCATCGAATTCATTGTTCAGTTTCCACTTCTGATCCCATTGGTTATCAGGAGTCTCCATAATGTAGAAATAAGGATCTTCGGGAGTAGCCGCACCAGGATTAGAGTCTGTAGTATTCTTGGTTCCCCAATACTGTATACTACCATCAGCATAAGTCATCAAGAACTTATAGCGTTGGTCGCGCCCCCATCCTTCTTGCTTGAACTCAATTTTATCCTGACCGCAGAACACACCGTTTCCAACATAAGGCAATTCAAAAGTTGCGGCACCACTCGGACAGAAGTAGAATTCCATCTTACTTACTTCCCTGACGGTTACAGATGCAATGGAGAAATCCATCTCAATGCGGTAAACTCCCGTCTTTTCTACGGTTGTCTCGCCTTCGCCTTCCATAATCTTATTGCCATTGATATAAAACACCTTGGCACCTTCGGCTGCTCTATCTACCAGTTTGTAAGTCTTTCCGCCTTCCAACTTCGTAAAGACTTCGAACTTATCCTTTTCGGGTGAAGCACACGCCACAGCCTTAGAAGCATCCATACCACCTTCAGTAGCACTTCCGGTCAAGTAAAGCTGTGCCGGAATCTCTTCAAATCCCACCAAGCGAGTGATGGTGAGCTTCTTGCTTTCCTTTGCCATTACAGAATTCAAACCTCTGGAAGCCATTACTGTCCAAACAAGTGTACCCGTCTCACCACTGTTCAATCCGGCAGCCGCACCAACCTTGTTCAATGTCTTGTGGCTGATGGTAGCATAGCTCAAAGAACCGCCATTGTCAGAAAGCACTTTGTAAATAGGCTTAGAAAAATCTCCACCTTCTTTATCGAATACCACTTCATAAAGAGGGGCACCGCTATCTTCAGCCTTGGCCGACTCCCATTCAAAGAACAGGCTGGCGCTGGCCGACGATTGCAAGACTACTTCCTTGCCGTCAGTGGGTTCATACAACTGATTTACTGAGGAAACTTTGGAATCCTTGTATTCCATGTCTTCCGTACAAGACGTAGCAAAGAGGACTGCCGAAAAAAGAGCTATTGTTGAGAATATTGTTTTCATTGTTCTATTGTTTTTAATGAGTTTAGATACACGTTAATTTCCATATCCCGGATTGTTAGGCGCCAGATTGGGATTCAAATTGATTTCACTGATAGGAACTGCCCAAAGATAATCTCTTGCCTCTTCGAACTTGCGAGTGTCAAGCTTGTTCTCGTCCACGAAGCTTGCACCGCGCACCTTGCCCGACAAGTATTCGTTACCAGCCTTCCAACGCTTAATATCATACCAGCGCAAACCTTCCATCGCCATTTCTACACGACG
>ERZ780060.574-NODE-574-length-14457-cov-13.694279_pt1 | contig 14457 bp, 19 predicted proteins | sample MGYA00511176_ERZ780060 | MGnify/ENA primary metagenome ERZ780060 (study PRJEB29588, sample SAMEA2148374) | human gut metagenome | biome: human gut; feature: human-associated habitat; material: faeces | place: Denmark | collected 2008/2010 ... | reverse complement strand
GAGATACTCTTTAAGTAGTAAATACAAAAGGCAAGTTCCCTCTTAATTTTCAGACAATTCTATCGGTGCTCCCTCTGGCTGTCGCCATCGGTCGCGTTGGTCGGCTGTCGCCTCCGCTGTTAGCACATTTGTTCTATTCTGTCGGCTCGCTCGTGTGGGTCGGCTGTCGCCTCCGCTGTTGAAACATTTGTTCGTCTCTTTGTTCTATACCAACTATAACAATAATTTGTTAACACTTTGTTCATAATTTATACTTTATTTGTTAACAACTCCATGATACAATAAAAGAAAAAATCAAGGAGATATAAAGAAATGAAAAGACCTAAAGACGGCGTTATAAATAGTAAGTTAACACCTTATGAAATGTTACAGCACGCGATTTTAGTGCAAGCGGTATCCGATATTAAAACGACAAAATGGTACAAATTGCTACCAGATGGAAGGCACTGTTCATACAAAGAGGGAGCTGAGGCGGCGCAATACATTGTTTTAGTATTGAAACAGCACGGCTACACTGAAAAGGAAATTGGCAAAATTTTCAGAGAAATTACACCGCATAACTATAAATATGATATTGTAAAAGAAGAATTAAAAAAGAGAGGTATTAAGTTATGAAACAGACAGAAATTCAGGCAAAATATTTTACTCGTTGGCATTATGATTCTATCGAAACCACTTCTAGTAAGTCAGAATATATCACCCGTGTAGGCAAACTTGCCAATGTTGCAAATAAGCGCGCAAAGACTTTAACGACAGCAATATCAAAAGGTAGAATATCAGAGGATAGAACAGCCCTTTTCAGATATCAGGATGCTGTTGACTACTTTAACAAGCACGTTGCATATAACGCCACGTATGTTTCAACTGGTAAAGCTGTTTATAAAGATTTTTCAATCCGTGAACTGAGAGCACTTGAAAACAAGCTTCTTCATTATCTGGAAGCAAAAGCATCAACCGCACGTGGTAGCATCGAAGTAGAAAATAAAAGAGTAGCAACGTTTAAAGAACGTTACGGTGTTGACATTTCCAATCTTTCTAAAAATATCCGCGACAAGCTTTTTAATACGTTGCATTATCTATCAGATAAAAAGTATGCGCAGCTATCAAGTGATCAAATAGTTACACTGTTAACAGAAGCAATAAATACGAATAATAGAGAGGGCTTGCAAGAACTTTTTAAAGCATCTGAAGAATTATACCCAAATTTAAAAGATCAAGCTGAGTTTAGAGTTGCAATTATACAAAATAGTTCTCTATCATGGAAAGATAAAGCACGTGAGTTCAAAGCCGCAAACAATCTGTATAAACGCAATCGAGCGAAGCCAAAACCGAAATCTATAAAGCAGGAGTTGTAAATTATGATAGTTCAATGTTTAAATAGATCAAATGAATATGATAATATAGAAGTAAAGCCAGTGGCGGACTATGTTCCGTCACATGGCTTTTCTTTGCATAAACCTTTAGGCAAAAAGAAAGACAGCCCTTATTATATTGATCAATTTGGAACTTTTGACATTGAAACCACTTCGCGGACACGCATTGAAAAAGATGACCAGGGCGAAGAAGTCACGAAACCTATTGATGCTTTTATGTATGTGTGGTCGGCTTGCATTGATGGCGAAGAAGTTCATGGTAGATACTGGAAAGACTTCCTTGTTTTACTTGATAAAATACAAGCTTACTATAAAACAAACGAGTCACGCTATTTTGTAATTTACGTTCATAATCTGCCTTTTGAATTTTCTTTTATGATTGGGTATTTAAACGACTATAGCGAAGTGTTCGCAACTGGTAAACGTAAACCGCTTGTATGGCGCTTAAAGAAACGTGGAATAGAATTTCGGTGTAGTTATAAGCTTACGAATATGTCACTTGATAATTTCACGAAAAAAATGGCGGGATGTACGCACATAAAAGCAAAAGGTGATTTGGACTATTCACTTGTAAGACACAATGAGAGCTATATCAGTCCTACAGAGTGGGGATATATCATCAATGATACTTTAGGTTTATGGGAAGCAATATCTTACATGCTTACAAAAGACGGCGATAGAATTGCAACCGTACCTTTAACAAGTACATCTTATGTGCGCCGCGACATGAAAAGAGCTATACGAAAAGGTACTACCACCCGACTGTTAAAGAAAAAGTTAGCTTTAACAGATAAAACATATAAGCTTTTAAAAGAAGCTTTTCGTGGTGGCGATACTCACGCTAACATGATAAAATGCGTGAAAATATATCATGACGTTTACAGTTTCGATGCAAGTAGCATGTATCCAGCTATGCTTCTTTTGATGAAGTTTCCAATGACAGCTTTTGAAAAAATGCCTGTAACATCAAAATGTTTGAAATATATAAAAAGTAAAGAGCTTGCATGGATAGCACAAATAAAGCTTACAAACGTACGACTTAAAGAAGATCAATACAATCCGTATTTGTCTATCAGTAAATGCCGCAACTTGCAAGGGGTTGACCCTGACAACGGCAGAATATGGAAAGCAACAGAGCTAGAAACAACAGTGACAGATATAGATTTTTCTATCATTGAAGAATGCTACGATTTTGACAGCGTTGAAATTATAGAAGATACGCTCTATACCGCACATTATGGATATATTCCAGATGATGTAAGAAGCGTTATCATGGAGTATTTCACAACGAAAACAAAACTTAAAATTGCTGTAAAGAATACCGCCCCAAATAGTAAAGAGAGGGAAGAAGCGGAGTATGACTTGATGAAAGCCAAAAATAAATTAAATGGCATTTATGGAATGGCTGCAACGGACCCCATTCACCCTATTATGTTGTATTTAGAAAACGAATGGCAAGAATTTTCATATTCAAGGTATGAAAATGACATTGCATATAAAGAAAAAGTTGACGCAAGCGGCTTTTCGATACCAGATGAAAAAAGCATTGCAGAGCAAAGCGAAAAAAGCGTTTTACCGTATGTGTGGGGCGTATATACAACTGCTCACGCGCGTAAACATTTAAGACGTATTTTAGCATGTGCGGAAAGTTCATATATTTACTGTGATACGGACAGTTGCAAAGCAACTAACTTTAATTTTGAGAAATTGACAGAATTAAATAATTGGATATATGAACTGTGCGAAGAGACTAATAGTTTTGTTGACATTGACGGCAAAAAATATTATATTGGATATTTTGACTGCGAAAGCGATGTAAAATCTGAAAATAGGTATGAACCCGAATACAAAGATTTTAAAACTTTAGGGGCGAAGAAGTATTGTTTCACCGCTTATAAAGAAACAAAGGATAAAACCTATTTTGGCTGTACAATATCGGGAGTCAAAAAATCAAGAGGTGTCGAAGTGATAAAAAACCTTGACAACTTTAGAGAGGGATTTAAGATAAAAAATAGTGGTGGTTTTCAAATCTGGTATAATGATAACGATAATGTTACAAAAGTAAAAGTTACGGACTATCAAGGCAAAGAAGCGATAACAGAATATACTGGTTATAGTTGCATGATTGCGCGTGATTATGAAATAGGTTTATCAGATGATCAAATTAAGAACTACACCATAGTTGATGAAATAGTGGAATAAATAACGTTTTATTTGCAAAACTTTTGTAAATAAGTTATTATATACTTGTAAGGGAAAGAACCCTTAATAAAAGAAAAGAGGATAACGAAAATGAGAATTGAAAGACAATCAAGAGAATTTGACAAGAAAGAAATTTTTAAGATGGCGAATGACCATCATTTGTTAATGAAGAATTTACCAGATGATAGCATTGTAAACGTAACTGATTACGTACGATACACAACAGATGACAATAAGGAAGTGGCTGTTTTTTATCATACTGACATTGAGACGGGCGAAGTTGTAACAATAGCTACATCAAGTCCAACTGTGATCAAGACCGCAGAAAGTGCATATGATTTTATGGGCACTTACAATTTACAGTTTAAGCTGACACGCTCACAGAGTAAAGCGGGCAGAACTTACATGGATTTTGAGCTTGTTTAATTTATAATGGTAGGGAGGGTGGGATGAACAAGTTGTTCACATCAAAGAGGGAAGTCAATTTGGCTTCCCTCTTTTAAGTTAATGAGGTGATATTATGGATTTATATAAAGAAAATGGATATTTGAATTATAAATACATTTGTGACGTTGGACAACGTTATATTGATATAATAGGCGGCAGAGGTATCGGAAAATCTCACTTAATATGTGATATCTGGAATGACGGACACTATCCGATTTTATACGTTCGTAGAACAAACGTTGCGCTTGAAAACAGCTTTTCGACTATAGGCGACTTTGTAAAGCCGGATTGGTTCGGAAAAGATATTCGTTTGAAATATAATGATAAAAAAGGTTATGGCAAAGCATATCTGACAGATGAGGACTTGCAAAATGATAAACCTTTTATAGTAGGGGTATCTTTATCTACTTTTCAAAATAAAACTGGTATAGACTTTACGCGGTTTTATGATGTAATTTTTGATGAATTTATTCCTCAAAAAGGCGACAGACCTATAAAAAACGAATTCCAGGCATACAAAAATATTATGGAGGTTCTTTTCAGAAACCGCCCTGACTCTGAAACGGAAAAAATAAGAACGTGGTTTTTCGGCAATTCTAACGCTATTATGTCAAACATTTTAATCGGATATCGACTTATCCCGGACTGTTACAAAGCTGTAAAAGAAAGAACTGAAATTACACAAGTAGATAGGTGTGAGACAACACTTATACTTCCTTTTAACTCTCCTGTTTCAGAGAAAAAGAGACAAAACGCTTTTTATAGGAATCTTCCAAAAGGCAGAGCGAAAATGGAACTTGATAACGAATTTATGGATTTGGAAGATGATAGAATACGTCATCAAAACTTAAAGGAATATACGCACGACATGAAAACACCTTTGTTTTCCGTGTGGCTGCATAAGTCAGCCTTTAAGTTTTATGTAACTAAACCTATGAAAGCACATTGTGATGATGTTTTTGATGCTTCGCCATCATCACTAGAAAGATGGCAAACAAGTAGTAAAAAGTATCTAAAACCAATGTTTATAAGTGGGGATATAACATTTTCAGACTATGAAACACAGTGCGATTTTTTAGCATCTTTTGATTGTGTATCATGGTATGATATTCTATAAAGTTGTAATTGACAAACAATTATATAAATGTTATATAATAAATAGGCGGTTGCACTATCCAAACACTAGTCAGTGTGTGCAAGTCAGGGATGACAGACAGACCGCCTATTACTGCTGTATAGTGTAAACGGTTAGCACATATGACTTTGACTCATATAATAACAGTTCGATTCTGTTTACAGCTGTCAACAAAATAAAGAAAGAAGGTTAAAATATGAAAATCGATGAAATTTTAAAGCTTGTAAATGCAGGCTACAGTAAAGATGAGATTGCAGCATTTGACGTTACAGATGATAAAAAGACAGAGCAAAAGTCAGAACAAAAGACAGAGCAAAAGAGTGACAGTTCGTTTGATTATGACAAGTTTGCAGCAGCGCTTGTAAAAGCACAACAGCTTGCAAATGGCAAGACTAATTTTGGCGGTTCAAACGATAAGACGGATATCAGTAAATTTTTCTAAAGGGGGTATACTATGGCAAGTTTAAATTATACTCAAATTTCTGCAATTCTCAATACCATGTATGAGGAATACACTGGAAGAAAAACTGGACAGAATTTAAGTTTTGGGCAAATGCAAAATACATTTAAAATGGGTCTTGATAGAGAAGACGACAATCTTTATCAAATCATTCCGACAGTTCTCGCAAAGACGATTTTCTCTATTCGCCCGTATTCCAGAAAACTTTCTGGTATGGTTTGGGATAGTGAGAGATATGGAAATTATATTCGTAAATTTACTCCTATTGTTAACGATTCCAACATTAACAATGATGAATGGAACGTAAATGTGGAGCTTGCTAAACCAGAAGCAAATCAAGACTGGAAAGCTGGAACAAAGCCTGTAAAGTATGATGTTTTACTTACAATCGCAAGTGGAGGGCAAACTTTCGCAAGAAAGTACACAATATGGAAGAATCAGTTAAACGCTGCATTTGGCAGTGAGAGTGGAGTTGCATCATACTTCTCTATGTTAATGACTGAATTTTCAAACATTTATGAGATTGATCTTGAAAATATCGCTAGGGCACAGCTTGCAAACCTTGCAATTATCCTTGCCGATGCAGGCAGTGCAACACCGACAACCGGTAACATGTGTAAAAAGACACAAGTATTTCATGCGTTAACAAAATATAACGCTGAAACGGGTCTTGCAATGACAGCAAAAACAATCATGAATCCAGCTGACTTCAAACCGTTCATGGTTTGGCTTTCCGCTGAGATGAAAACGCTTAAAGAAAATATTGCTGTTCGCGGTACACGTTTTCACGGAGATTTCACTGGAAAAGTTGTAAACCGTCATACGGATGCAGCTGATTTAAGATTTTATCTAATTTCGAAGTTTGGAAATTATTTTGAAGCTAATGGGTCTGAATTTTTCCATCCAGAAAAGGCAGAGCTGGGCGATTATGAAAAAGTTACTTTCTGGACAGATCCCGAAAATCCTATGACGATTAAGGGAAGCGCAGAAGGTGTCAATGCAGACGGTACAAGTAAGTTTACACTTACAAACAAGACGGTCGAAAACGTTCTGGGAGTTATGATGGATATTGACACTTTAGGAATTGTGCCTGTTGATCAATGGTCGGCTGTCGAACCACTGAATGCAAGGTTTGGTTTTAGAAACGGTTGGAATCATTACACGTTTAAGACACCAGTTGACTTTACAGAGAACGCAATTTTGATTTTACTTGATTAAACAAAGGGGCTTCAATGCCCCTTTTATTGAATAGGGGGTACATATGGCATTTGAAGTTAAATTTGGAAAATCTGACAAAAGAATCAATAGTACAAAAATACCAACGTTATCAGAGGCTGCAACATGCGTACTTAAAAGCGGTACTAGTATCGAAAGACCAACTTTTATTTTGCAGTCAGTTTCCCCATTTGATTGGAATGTTGCCTACTGTGCAACGTTCGGAAGATATTATTTTATCAATGATGTTACATATGTAGAATCAACTTATGAAATATCATGTACTTGTGATTATCTAGCAAGCTACAAAGATGAGATTTTAAGTAATACAGCATATGTTGAAAGAATCGGTACTTTTTCAGAAAGAAATCCGTTTATCATTGATACAATTTTACCAACATCATGCAAGCCCAACATTATGACAGCTAGTGCAGCGCTTGCAACAGATCAAACTGGGTGCATTATAATTTGCACAGCGGGAAAATCTGGAAATGGTTTTATTGTTTTAACAGTTGCTAATTTTAATCGTTTATGTTCATATTTATATACAGCGGAATACACAACTGGTTTAAACGATTTTTTACAGAATCCTGATGGAGTGGCTAAAGAGGTGGCGCACCCTCAAGACTATCTGCTATCAGCAACATGGATGCCTTTTTCACCCCCAGGCGGTACACCTGTTAATGTTGTGTTAGGATATGTAAACACTGGAATTCCAGGGTGGCAACTTGCTACAAATAACACTTTCTCAAAAAGTGTATCTATAACAGTTCCGCGAACAGAACAAATGGCGGATGCTAACTATCCTTTTTTAAGATTTTCGCCATATGCACATTATATGTTACAAGTGCCATTTTATGGCACAATTCCACTTAATCCCAATTTAATAGGTTCTACATTACTTATCAATTACACTATTGATATATCTGGCGGTTGCGATATTTCTATTTTTAGTGGTGCAACACTTGTTGCAAGTTTAAATGGAAATTGTGGCGTTCCTGTTGGATACTCAGCACGTCAAACGAATATTATAGGTACATCACAAGTAGAACTTGCAAGTGCTATGCAATTTTCTGATAGTATACAGAAAAGTTTTTCATCTGCGGCTGAAGTGGATGCAATAGGCGCTGCAAGCAATTTTATAAACGCGACGGCTGCTATAGGTAGTGGAATAATGTCTGGTTTGCAAGCCGCAGTCCCGCGTGTTACTAACAGTGGTGGTAGTGGTTCGATTTATGTTAACAATTTAGTGTATTTGGTTTGTGAATACTATCCGTTGATTGAAACAAACCTTTTTTATCAAGGGTATCCGTGCTGTAAATTTAAAACATTAAATAGCATTAGTGGTTTTGTAAAATGCAAAAATGCTAATATAAAATGCAATGCAACTGCTGACGGAACAGCGGCGATTATCAACTATTTGAATGGGGGTATGTTTATAGAATGAAACCTTTTGTATATAGTGGGTACTATGTGGGCGAAGGTGTATCAAGTCCGATTATTAACGAGTACGAGTCAAGACAAAATCCAAACATGATCCATATTAATAATACATGGGACTATGCAACATACTTTCGCTACTTTTTACAACGTGCAGAAAGTCTTATTATTTTTGACGGTATGCCTCAAAACTGGTCGAAAAATTATATCTATCCACTTTTGTTTTTAAAAGGAAACTTTTGTGTTATGGATACAGCACGTTTTGGTGTCATTCCACAACATGGAAACCCTTATGGGTTTGATGTGCAGTATCAACCAACTAACTATATAGTTTCCAACCCAGCTTTTGACGCAAGTTTTAATGGAGATTTGGTTATTGGCGAAAATTGTGAGATTGTAAAATTAACACCTGATTGGTGCGGTATTGGCGATTTGATAAATTCATATGCACAGAGAGTTGCCATGGCTTTATCTAATCATGATGTTGCAAGTGCTCTTGCAAAATTTGGTTTTATTTTTACAGCCAAAAACAAAAGCACGGCTGACACTTTTAAGGCAGCTTTTGATGATATTATGTCTGGAAAGTTGGCGGTTGTAATCAATCAAGCGCTGTATGATAAGGAAACTGGAAAGCCTCTGTATGAGTACTTTAACAATGACATCGAAAAATGTTACAATGTTGTCAAGTCAGCATTAGAAAGTGTTGAAAACCTCAAACATGCTTTTGATATGGAGATTGGAATTTATACAGCACCTGATAAGAAAGAACGTATGATTACAGATGAGGTTGAAGAAACCAAAAACGCTGTAATGTCAAAGTGTGAGTTGTGGGTTGAAACGCTTAATGAATGTTTAGAAAAAGTAAACGCTCATTATGGACTTGACATTAAAGCACGTTTGAGGTATCCTAACAATAGAGGAGGTGCGCAGCGTGAGAACTATAATTCCAATAGCGACTATGTATGACTATGATAATAGTATCTTTAATGATATTTATGTTAAAGGTGTTTCAAAAGATCAACTTATTGAACACTTTTTGCTATCATACGGAGATCTTACACCCGTTTACCAGGATCCCAAATATTTAAGACGGCATGTTACAAGTGTAGCACGGTCGTTACAGTGGGCAATCGATCACTTGTGGGAAGTAACACAGTTAGAGTACAACCCGATTGAGAATTATGATCGTATTGAAAATTGGACTGACAGCGGAAACGGTACTTTTCAGAAGGGGAAAGTTGATACTGAAGAAACTTTTAACAAGGGTAGCATAACAACGACTTTTGGTAAAGTTTCTGACAGTACACATAAAGTTGCAGCGTTTAATTCTTCAACTCCAGAAGTCGCCAATACTGACAATACAACTGACAGCGGCAGCGATTCGCAAACTTTCGGCGCTGACACCTCACACGGAAGTGTTACCAATGGTTTGGATGAGTCAACCACAAACGGAACACATGAAGGAAGAATTCATGGGAACATTGGCGTTACAACTTCCCAACAAATGATGCAAGCGGAAATTGATTTGACTAAAGCTTACAACTTTCTTGATGAGGTTTGCAAGCTGTATGCCGATAGGATTTTGATAGGAGTGTGGTGATATGGATATTACAGTAGCTATTATTCGTGGTGCATTTATTGGCATAGCTAGCATAGCATTAGCTGTTGCCATTGAATACTATAGGAGGTAGAAATGGAAATTATGAACGCAATCGCTCAAATTGCACAAATGGTGGGTGTGCCGTGCGTGTGTTTGGGTGCTGTAATGTGGTACGTTAATGAGCTTGATATTCGCCAACGTGAGGAAAGAAAAAGTTGGTATGAGAAACATGATCAAGAGAGCACAAAGTGGGTTGATGCACTGAATAACAATACAAAAGTTATTACGGAGTTGTTAACAATCGTAAAAGAAAAGGAGAATTAAGCTATGATTTACAATATTCCAGATAAAAATGTTGCATACATTGCAAAAGCAAGAGAGCTTTACAAAAACCGTGAGAAGTACGCTTATCTTTACGGAGCGAAGGGGCAGAAGTGTACACCAGAGGTTTTTGAAGCAGTATGGGGTGCAGAGCCAAATTATTTTAAAAAGTATACCGCAGCACAGAAGCAGCAGATCAAGGCTTTCTGTTTGGGAAAGACTGTTATTGACTGCAGCGGATTTATCAATCTTGTAACTGGGAAATTTATGTATTCGACGGCATATATAAATAGTTGTACAAATATAACAACTCCTGACAAGACTAAAGATGGCGATTTACTTTATACAACTTTTGGCGGTACTGGTAGACACATAGGTCTTGATATCGGGCATGGATTTTTCATGCATTGCGGAAAAGAGCTTGAAACTATTTCTATTGGTGTGATTGATGGATTTGGATGGGAAAAAGGGGGTAGACTATGACTATACATTATAACGGACCATTTATTCGTATCACTTTTAAAGCTAATGAGTTATCCGAAGGACACCCATCTGTGAAATTAGCTGACGGGTATTCATACGAGAGTATTATCATACATAATTTAGTAAATATCTCAGAGTTAAATCCTTACCAAAATGTGAATAAAGGCGACAGAATCAGATTTCCACCCGTAAATTCTAAATCGCCATCGGTTTTATGGCTATTCATAATTGATGTTACGAAACCCGCTGACATTAAATTTTCAATCGAAAAATTCGGACAAATTCCAGATCCTCATTATTTTGATACAGCTTTTGAACCAATTTTAGTTACGGGTAACGACGGCAATCAGTACAATGTAATTCCTAGTGATCAATTTAAGTAAGAGGTGATACTATGGCATTTTCAAATTTTCCTTATACAGATTTTCATAATTTAAACCTTGATTGGGTGCTTGCCACTACCAAAGATCTAAACACCAAATGGGATGATTACTACAAGCAGTGGAATAAGTGGCAAGCAGATGTACAGAATTATATTGATAATTTGGACTATATAGCAGCCATTGACAATTACCTTGATGCTTTAAAGGCAAGTGGTGAATTGTCCGATATTATTGATACATGGCTAACAGATTATGGAATTATTACTATAGGCGATTCATACGGTGAGGGATATACACCAGATGGAATGGTTAAACCATGGTGCGATATTTTGCATGAAAAGTATTTTAGTGATGCAAGCTTTTACGTTAATAAAAGTAAAGGTGGTAGTGGATTTGGTGCTAATACTCACTTTTCAGAACTGCTATCACAAGCAATCAATACTTTAACAGATAAGCAAAAGAAACAAGTTAAATATGTTGTTGTTGCTGGTGGTTGGAATGATCAATTTATTGCTACTTCTACTGTCAATTCGGGCATTAAAGATGTTATCAATTTAATGTCACAGTTACCAAATGCAACACTTTACATCGGTTGGATTGCAACACCTATCATCGGTTTTACTACTCGAGCAGCCGTAAAAGCATATAATGAAATCAAGACATTATATGAAACCTACTGGGGAAAGTTTAAGTTTTTAAGTGGTGCAGACAGTGCGCTGAGGTGGGTAGGAGTTCTTGCAAGCGATAAAATACATCCAAATGCTACCGGACAAGCTTCGATTGCCGATATGATTTATAAAGCAATGGGTGGATACGCTTCTTGGAATCGAAGCGGAGAATTTGCGCTTGATGGTACTGATTGCACACTGAATGATTATAAGATGCATGTTGTGTTGACTAATACCAACGCACATTGTAGCTTTGGGCATGTGGCAAGCTTCCTTGATTTGGCTTTCACACCTAAAAAGACTTTTAAAAATAACGCTACCAAGGTTATGAGTCACAATCTGTCATTTGTAAATGAGCAAAGTATCTGTAATTGTAATGCTGTTGTTCATGATTCTGCTGGATATCATCAATGCATGGCGGTTCTCACCATCAATCCCTTTGATGCAACACAAGTAGATAGTGGTGCAATTTATCTTCAGTTGGTTGATATAAGCGGAAGTGGATTCGCTACTTATACTAATGTTGATGAGATCCAGTTATATGGTGTGGAATTTAATATTACACTGAATTAAGAAAGAGGGGTTTAAGCCCCTCTTTTTGTTATCTTAATTCTTTACTCCTTTAACACTGATTATTTCATAACGTTTAGTATCTGAAAAGTCATTACACAATCTAAACTTTATCTTTGCATCAAGTTCACTGTCTGCCTTGCAGCTAAAAAGGTCATTTTCATTAGTATAGTTATCATGATATTGTATAATATACTGATTTTCTTTTAATAGCTCAATTTCTATTTTTGTAAAAGTCCACCCTGCCCATTTATAATTAATAGTGTATTCAAAAGCTTCCTTAAAACTTTTAGCTTTAATGTGGTCACAGTCGTGCTGATAGTCATTATCAGTGTCAAATCCCCATACACAAATTGAATAAATCATTTTAATACACCTCTTACAAGAAAATCAAGTGATGCTTTTACCGTTTCCATAAGTTTAATCTCTGCTAGTGTATCACTTGTGGCTGTGCTATCGTAGATATAAGCATACATTTTCATAATGTCATTATGCAAAAGCGGTGTTTCTAAAATTTTATCGCTACATTCTTTTAAAAGTCTGTTTTTCTTTATCTGTGTCAAATTGTCCATGCTATAACCTCACTTTCTATTTTTCCATTCAATGTTTTCAACTTCAACCTTGTAAACATTGGCATTACCATAGTTTTTACATTGATATGCAATCGCACCCAATTCATCGCTATAAACATTATCACCATTATATGCAACTGCGTTATTATAAGCAAAAATTGTATATCCGCCACCCTTGTGTTTATATAAGTTACACTCTAATGAATTTAATGCTGCAGTATGCCATGAACGGTTTTCATAATATGGAATATAAATTTTCATAGTTTCCTTCTTTCTTCCCGTGTAGCCGATAGAACAGCTATGCTATTTAATATCTCAATGTTGGGCTGTTATATTTACGTGATTCATGCTGTCCAGTTGCTACTTCAACAGCGGACGACCAAGCCCCACATTCAACATTGCACATTGATATTTTTATATCAACGTATCTTTTAAAATTACCAGTTATCTTCTTATTATGATATAATTCTAGTATCCATCTTCTTAAAGGCGATAGTGCTCTTTCATATGATAGGCCACTATTGCATTTATGCAGATTTTTTAAAGTTTTATTTAGTTCATTCCATACTGTAAAATATAATCGCCTTTTATTGTCAAGTATGTCATTGTCAATATTAGCAAGTGTGACAAGGCTGACATGATGCCATTCTGGATTGTGTTTTGCTTTCATTTGTTTATGCACTTGTTCGCAATCATGAATAAAATTCTTATGTGCTTTAATGCAGCTATCTGATTTGTAGTTATAATTGCAATGTACAAGTGGTGAAACAATACAGCATGTGTTTTGATTTGGACAATGATTGATATTTTCAATTTTTTCAATTATTGCCTTGTTTGACTGCAAAGAGTCCGTATCGAAATATTGCTCTTTTCCGAAACGTGCATTTAATTCTTGCTTTACTTCCATAACTTCTTTTACTGTTTTACATCCTTCGAAAACATCATTGCCTCTTGCGCACTCAGCATTTTCAATGCAATCTTCTTCGCAAAAGTCTGGACAATCTGTACATTCTTTTGCAATGCCTGAGTTAATAAAATCTTCAGATGTATAATCAGCGTAGTGCTTTTCTGTTTCTTCTGTTTCTTCTGATTCACTATAGTCTAATACAAGTCTATCATACAAATCTTTCAATGTTTTAAAATCTTCAAAATCATAACAGCTTGTAATAGATGCCATCCCTCTATGGTCATGTATAAACAGACCTCCAGCAACACCTCTAAACACCTTAAACTGTACATGATTTGTTAATTCAACCGTATATCTGCCGTCAAGTTGCTTTACAGCTTTTATAGATTCATTTATAATCTTTGCTACTTCTGCAAAAAACTTACTGTAATTATTGATTCTCATAATTTCCTCTTTCTTCAAGTCTTTCCTTGATGTCTTTGTTTTCTTTATCTTTATGATTATATAATACTGCGTTACTATTAACATACTGTGACATAATTGTAAATAAATTGTTAACATTATATGTTTTAATTTATAAACGCTCTTATGGTTCATACGTTCGATTTATGTTCTTATTTTGAATTATCTGACAACTTGTGGGGAATTTGTACATTGTATATTATATTTAAAGAGTATCTC
>ERZ780060.568-NODE-568-length-14510-cov-3.770806_pt1 | contig 14510 bp, 12 predicted proteins | sample MGYA00511176_ERZ780060 | MGnify/ENA primary metagenome ERZ780060 (study PRJEB29588, sample SAMEA2148374) | human gut metagenome | biome: human gut; feature: human-associated habitat; material: faeces | place: Denmark | collected 2008/2010 ... | reverse complement strand
CCCCCATTGAGAGGTTTATCGACCGTTTCAGCCGTATTTACACGCCAGCGATTATGGCCATCGCCCTGCTGGTAACGCTGGTGCCGCCGCTGCTGTTTGCCGCCAGCTGGCAAGAGTGGATTTATAAAGGGCTGACGCTGCTGCTGATTGGTTGCCCGTGTGCGTTAGTTATCTCAACGCCTGCGGCGATAACCTCCGGGCTGGCAGCAGCAGCGCGTCGTGGGGCGTTGATTAAAGGCGGTGCGGCGCTGGAACAACTAGGTCGTGTTACCCAGGTGGCGTTTGATAAAACCGGTACGCTGACCGTCGGTAAACCGCGCGTTACCGCGATTCATCCGGCAACGGGTATTAGTGAATCTGAACTGCTGACACTGGCAGCGGCGGTCGAGCAAGGCGCGACGCATCCACTGGCGCAAGCCATCGTACGCGAAGCACAGGTTGCTGAACTCGCCATTCCCGCCGCCGAATCACAGCGGGCGCTGGTTGGGTCTGGCATTGAAGCGCAGGTTAACGGTGAGCGCGTGTTGATATGCGCTGCCGGAAAACATCCGGCTGTTGCATTTGCTGGTTTAATTAACGAACTGGAAAGCGCCGGGCAAACGGTAGTGCTGGTAGTACGTAACAATGACGTGCTGGGTATCATTGCATTGCAGGATACTCTGCGCGCCGATGCTGCAACTGCCATCAGTGAACTGAACGCGCTGGGCGTCAAAGGGGTGATCCTCACCGGCGATAATCCACGCGCAGCGGCGGCAATTGCCGGGGAACTGGGGCTGGAATTTAAAGCGGGCCTGTTGCCGGAAGATAAAGTCAAAGCGGTGACCGAGCTGAATCAACATGCGCCGCTGGCGATGGTCGGTGATGGTATTAACGACGCGCCAGCGATGAAAGCTGCCGCCATCGGGATTGCAATGGGCAGTGGCACAGACGTGGCGCTGGAAACCGCCGATGCAGCATTAACCCATAACCACCTGCGCGGCCTGGTGCAAATGATTGAACTGGCACGCGCCACTCACGCCAATATCCGCCAGAACATCACTATTGCGCTGGGGCTGAAAGGGATCTTCCTCGTCACCACACTGTTAGGGATGACCGGCCTGTGGCTGGCGGTGCTGGCAGATACGGGTGCGACGGTGCTGGTGACAGCGAATGCGTTAAGATTGTTGCGCAGGAGATAAGGCAAACCGATCGCAACATTGAGCGCGATCGGTCCCCTCGCTCCTCTGGGGAGAGGGTTAGGGTGAGGGGAAAAGGCGGCATCGAAGCCAATCTTTCCCCATCAACCGCCTTTGCGAATCAAATAACGATAAGGCAGTCCATCCGTCTCTTTCGCAACCAGTTCGTGTTCCATAAAGGTACAAAACCCAGGAATATCGCGGGTCGTCGCCGGATCGTCAGCAATAATCAGCAACGTTTCACCTGGCTGCATATTGCGCACGGTTTTGCGCACCATCATGACTGGTTCCGGGCAGCGCAGGCCAAGTGCGTCGAGTGTGTGGTCAGGGCAGGAAAAGAGATCGGTCATTTTCTTCTCATCACATAAAAAAACGGCGCTAGTTTACGCCCTGTGAGTCCGTAAGCAAACCAGGTTAACGATTGCGTGAAAATTAACCATTGCATTGTCAACGTAAAGCAGTATCATGCGGCGGCTCGAAAAAAGGGTAAGAACGTTATTTAATCAAGGTAAAATAGCGTGTCGTACGTATTGGGTTCCCTCACCCCAATGGTTAATCAAAAAGGTACAATATGAACGTTTTCTCGCAAACTCAACGCTATAAGGCGTTGTTCTGGTTATCGTTATTTCATCTGCTGGTGATCACCTCCAGTAACTATCTGGTTCAGCTTCCCGTCTCCATTTTTGGTTTCCATACTACCTGGGGCGCATTTAGCTTTCCGTTTATTTTCCTTGCTACCGACCTGACTGTGCGTATTTTTGGCGCACCGCTGGCCCGTCGTATCATCTTTGCGGTGATGATCCCGGCGTTGCTGATCTCCTACGTCATCTCATCGCTGTTTTATATGGGGTCATGGCAAGGATTCGGCGCGCTCGCCCACTTCAACCTGTTTGTCGCCCGTATCGCCACCGCCAGTTTCATGGCCTACGCGCTGGGACAGATCCTCGACGTGCACGTTTTTAACCGTCTGCGTCAGAGTCGCCGCGGGGCCGGTCCCCCGCCCTGCCCTTTTGTACCCGCCTGCGTCAGAGTCGCCGCTGGTGGCTGGCACCGACAGCGTCCACACTGTTCGGTAACGTCAGCGACACGCTGGCCTTCTTCTTCATTGCCTTCTGGCGTAGCCCGGATGCCTTTATGGCTGAACACTGGATGGAAATCGCACTGGTCGATTACTGTTTCAAAGTGTTAATCAGTATCGTTTTCTTCCTGCCAATGTATGGCGTATTACTCAATATGCTGTTGAAAAGACTGGCAGATAAATCCGAAATCAACGCTTTGCAGGCGAGTTAAAGGTTCGTTATCAGAGTTGTGATAAGATGGATGAATGAGCCGTTATGGCCGTTTATCGAAAGGAAGAAGTCAATGCGCAATCTGGTTAAATATGTCGGAATTGGCCTGCTGGTTATGGGGCTTGCGGCCTGTGATGATAAAGACACTAACGCTACGGCGCAGGGTTCGGTCGCGGAAAGTAACGCTACCGGGAATCCCGTCAACCTGCTTGATGGCAAGTTAAGTTTCTCGCTGCCAGCGGATATGACCGACCAGAGCGGTAAGCTGGGAACGCAGGCCAATAACATGCATGTCTGGTCCGACGCCACCGGGCAGAAAGCAGTCATCGTCATCATGGGCGATGATCCGAAAGAAGATCTGGCGGTGCTGGCGAAGCGTCTGGAAGATCAGCAACGTAGCCGCGATCCGCAGCTGCAAGTGGTAACCAATAAAGCCATTGAGCTGAAAGGTCACAAAATGCAGCAGTTAGACAGCATTATCTCCGCGAAAGGCCAGACGGCGTACTCTTCCGTTATTCTGGGTAACGTGGGTAATCAACTGCTGACCATGCAAATTACTCTGCCAGCTGACGATCAGCAAAAAGCGCAGACCACCGCAGAAAACATCATTAATACGCTGGTTATTCAGTAAGTTTTAAGATGATGAGGCGGCCTCAGGGACGTGTTCCGGAGGCCGTTTTTTTAATCGCCACGTCAGTAATAACGCGATTGCGACCAGTCCCGCCGCCGCCAGATAAATCACCGGGACGCCCGCCCAACTCATCACCAGCCCAGCCAGTGGTCCGGTCACGCCAAGCGATAAATCCATAAATACGGTGTAAGTTGCCAGCGCCGCCCCCTGATTTTGCTGCGGAACCGCTTTTACCGCCACTACGCCCAATGCCGGGAACACCAGCGAAAACCCTGCCCCCGCGAGTAAGACGCCGATTTTCGCCATCCACGGCATAGTCGCCACGCCAACCAGTAGCAGGCCGATTATCTCAACGCTAAAGCAAATCATCGCTACGTTTAAGCCGCCGATACGGTTAATGCCGTTAGGGAATAACAAACGCGTACCGACAAACGCACAGCTAAACAGCGTCAGCGCGAAAGCCGCACCGTCCCAACCTTTAGCGTCATAAAACAGCGTGATAAAGGTGGCGATGACGCCAAATCCGGCGGAAGCCAACGCCAGCGCCATGCCGTACAGCCAGACGCGCCCAAGCACCGCGCGAAACGGCAGCGGTTTGCCTTTACTGGCTTTTACCGTCGGACGCGGGATCGCCAACAAAATGGCCACCAGCGCCACGCCCATAATGATTAACGCTAACGCCTGCAAGCCGCCCCAGTGATAAAACACGACACCTAACGGCGCACCCATCGCCATCGCCCCATAAGTGACAATGCCGTTCCACGAAATCACCCGCCCGATATGCAGCGAACCAACCACGCCAACGCCCCATAGGGTCGATCCCGTTCCGGCAAAACTTTGCCCAATCCCAAGGATCACGCGCCCCAGGCAAAGTAATAACAGGCTGATGACGGGCAGACTGGCGGTTAATCCTGCCGTCAGATATCCCAGACCGCTCAAAAAGCAGCCGCATAAACCGAAGACGACAATCTTTTTGGGTCCCAGCAAATCGGCATAACGTCCGGCATGAGGGCGGCTCAGCAAGGTGGCGAAATATTGCAGGCTGATAACCAATCCTGCCCAGAAAGCGCTAAAGCCCATCACATCATGGACATAGCCCGGTAATACAGCGAGCGGCAACCCGATGGTGAGGTAGCTGGCGAAGTTAAACATGACAATGGAGACAATGCGCAAATTCAGGCGCAATCCGTTTAGCGCGGGTTCGGCTACGGGTTCGGGCATGAGGATCACCACATTTTTACAACAGTGTTTCATTTTTACCACGTGCTGACGTGAAAATCAGCAGTAAGAATCAGAATATTGCTGGCGTGACTCCCGCTACACTTAATACAAAAAGTCACAAGGAAGCCCCAATGGAAACCCCTCAACCCGATAAAACGGGCATGCACATTCTGCTCAAGCTGGCCTCGCTGGTAGTGATCCTCGCGGGCATTCACGCAGCGGCAGATATCATTGTGCAGCTATTACTGGCGCTGTTTTTTGCCATCGTTCTCAACCCGCTCGTCACCTGGTTTATTCGTCGGGGGGTACAACGCCCCGTTGCCATTACGATTGTGGTGGTGGTGATGCTGATCGCACTAACCGCGCTGGTCGGCGTACTGGCGGCATCGTTTAACGAATTTATATCTATGCTGCCGAAGTTTAATAAGGAGCTGACGCGCAAACTTTTTAAATTGCAGGAGATGTTGCCTTTTCTTAATTTGCATATATCGCCGGAGCGAATACTGCAGCGGATGGACTCGGAAAAAGTGGTTACCTTCACCACGGCGCTAATGACCGGGCTTTCCGGGGCAATGGCGAGCGTGCTTTTGCTGGTGATGACCGTAGTTTTCATGCTGTTTGAAGTGCGCCACGTCCCTTACAAAATGCGTTTTGCGCTAAATAACCCACAGATTCACATCGCGGGATTACACCGCGCACTTAAAGGCGTTTCGCATTATCTGGCGTTAAAGACGTTACTCAGTTTATGGACAGGTGTCATCGTCTGGCTGGGGCTGGCGCTAATGGGCGTACAGTTTGCGCTGATGTGGGCAGTACTGGCGTTTTTGCTCAACTACGTGCCCAATATCGGCGCGGTAATTTCCGCCGTACCGCCAATGATTCAGGTGCTGCTGTTTAATGGTATTTACGAATGTATTCTGGTCGGCGCATTGTTTTTAGTTGTCCATATGGTCATCGGCAATATTTTAGAGCCACGGATGATGGGCCATCGCCTGGGGATGTCCACCATGGTGGTATTTCTTTCATTGTTAATTTGGGGATGGCTGCTCGGCCCGGTAGGGATGCTACTTTCGGTGCCATTAACCAGCGTGTGTAAAATCTGGATGGAAACCACCAAAGGCGGTAGCAAACTGGCGATTTTACTGGGACCAGGCAGACCGAAAAGTCGGTTACCGGGATGAGGCGACAAGTGTTACGATACGCACTTTCATTTTCCATTAAACGTTGGCCCTGATATGTATCGGATAGTTCTGGGGAAAGTTTCGACCTTAAGCGCAGCTCCTCTGCCACCGGGTTTACGCGAGCAAGCACCGCAAGGTCCACGACGTGAACGCTGGCTGGCGGGGCGTGCATTGCTTTCGCACACGCTTTCCCCGCTACCGGAGATCATCTATGGCGAACAAGGCAAACCTGCATTCGCGCCGGAAACGCCGCTATGGTTCAACTTAAGCCATAGCGGTGACGATATCGCCCTGCTGTTGAGCGATGAAGGCGAAGTCGGCTGCGATATCGAAGTAATTCGCCCGCGCGCCAACTGGCGCTGGCTGGCGAACGCCGTGTTCAGCCTCGGGGAACACGCTGAGATGGACGCCGTGCATCCCGATCAGCAACTGGAAATGTTCTGGCGCATCTGGACGCGCAAAGAAGCCATCGTTAAACAACGTGGCGGCAGCGCCTGGCAAATCGTCAGCGTAGACAGCACCTATCACTCATCACTGTCGGTCAGCCATTGCCAGCTTGATAATTTAAGCCTGGCGATCTGCACCCCTACCCCCTTTACGCTCTCCGCCGACAGTGTGCAATGGATCGATTCAGTTAACTGATCCGCCCACCCGACTGTCCATCTTTTGATCCAGAACAGGTTATCAGTATGACGAATACTTAAAATCGTCATACTTATTTCCGCCATCTATTTTAATCCATTGGGGTTACCATGCTCTCCACACTCCGCCGCACTCTATTTGCGCTGCTGGCTTGTGCGTCTTTTATCGTCCATGCCGCTGCACCAGATGAAATCACCACCGCCTGGCCGGTGAATGTCGGGCCACTAAACCCGCACCTTTACACGCCTAACCAGATGTTCGCCCAGAGCATGGTTTATGAACCATTGGTGAAATATCAGGCAGACGGTTCGGTGATCCCGTGGCTGGCAAAAAGCTGGACTCATTCTGAAGATGGTAAAACCTGGACCTTCACCCTGCGTGATGACGTGAAATTCTCCAACGGCGAACCGTTTGATGCAGAGGCGGCGGCAGAAAACTTCCGCGCAGTGCTCGATAACCGTCAACGTCACGCCTGGCTGGAGCTGGCAAACCAGATTGTTGATGTCAAAGCACTCAGTAAAACAGAGCTGCAAATCACCCTGAAAAGCGCCTACTATCCTTTCCTGCAAGAACTGGCCCTGCCACGCCCTTTCCGTTTTATCGCCCCCTCGCAGTTTAAAAACCATGAAACCATGAACGGAATTAAAGCGCCGATTGGCACCGGGCCGTGGGTTTTGCAGGAATCGAAACTGAATCAGTACGATGTCTTCGTCCGTAACGAAAACTACTGGGGCGAAAAGCCGGCGATTAAGAAGATCACTTTTAACGTGATCCCGGACCCGACTACCCGCGCGGTGGCGTTTGAAACTGGCGATATTGACCTGCTGTACGGAAACGAAGGGTTATTACCGCTCGATACCTTCGCCCGCTTTAGCCAGAACCCGGCTTACCACACCCAACTGTCACAGCCGATCGAAACCGTGATGCTGGCGCTCAATACCGCCAAAGCCCCCACCAACGAGCTGGCAGTACGTGAAGCTCTTAATTACGCGGTAAACAAAAAATCGCTGATTGATAACGCGTTGTATGGCACCCAGCAGGTCGCCGACACCCTGTTTGCTCCTTCTGTGCCCTATGCCAACCTCGGCCTGAAACCGCGCCAGTACGATCCGCAGAAAGCGAAAGCGTTGCTGGAAAAAGCCGGTTGGACGTTGCCTGCGGGCAAAGACATCCGCGAGAAAAATGGTCAGCCGCTGCGCATTGAACTGTCGTTCATCGGCACCGATGCGTTAAGCAAATCGATGGCGGAAATCATTCAGGCTGATATGCGCCAGATTGGCGCAGATGTCTCACTGATTGGCGAAGAAGAGAGCAGTATCTATGCTCGTCAGCGCGACGGTCGTTTTGGCATGATTTTCCATCGCACCTGGGGCGCGCCATACGATCCACACGCCTTCCTGAGTTCAATGCGCGTACCGTCGCACGCTGATTTCCAGGCACAGCAAGGATTAGCCGACAAGCCGCTGATTGATAAAGAGATCGGCGAAGTGCTGGCAACCCATGACGAAACGCAACGTCAGGCGCTGTATCGCGACATTCTGACCCGTCTGCATGACGAGGCGGTTTATCTGCCTATCAGTTACATCTCAATGATGGTGGTATCAAAACCGGAGCTGGGTAACATCCCCTACGCGCCGATCGCCACCGAAATTCCGTTCGAACAGATTAAACCGGTGAAACCTTAATGTTGCGTTACGTATTACGCCGCTTTCTGCTGCTGATCCCGATGGTGCTCGCCGCCTCGGTGATCATTTTTCTGATGCTGCGCCTCGGCACCGGCGACCCGGCGCTCGATTATCTGCGTCTGTCTAACCTGCCGCCGACGCCGGAGATGCTGGCCTCTACACGCACCATGCTGGGGCTGGATCAGCCGCTGTATGTCCAGTACGGCACCTGGTTGTGGAAGGCGCTGCATCTTGACTTTGGTATCTCATTCGCCAGCCAACGCCCGGTGCTGGACGATATGCTGAACTTCCTGCCCGCCACGCTGGAACTTGCAGGTGCCGCGCTGGTATTAATTCTGCTCACTTCCGTGCCGCTCGGTATCTGGGCGGCGCGCCATCGCGATCGTCTGCCGGATTTCGCCGTACGTTTCATCGCGTTTCTCGGCGTGTCGATGCCCAACTTCTGGCTGGCGTTTTTGCTGGTGATGGCGTTTTCGGTATATCTGCAATGGCTACCCGCGATGGGCTACGGCGGCTGGCAGCACATCATTTTGCCTGCGGTTTCCATTGCCTTTATGTCGCTGGCGATTAATGCACGGCTACTGCGCGCCAGTATGCTGGACGTCGCCGGTCAGCGTCACGTCACCTGGGCGCGGCTACGCGGCCTGAACGACAAACAGACCGAACGCCGCCATATTCTGCGCAATGCCTCGCTGCCGATGATCACCGCCGTGGGGATGCACATTGGCGAACTGATTGGCGGGACGATGATTATCGAAAACATCTTTGCCTGGCCAGGCGTCGGGCGCTATGCGGTGTCGGCGATTTTTAACCGTGACTATCCGGTGATCCAGTGCTTTACGCTGATGATGGTGGTGGTTTTTGTGGTCTGTAATTTGATTGTTGATTTGCTCAACGCCGCGCTGGATCCGCGCATTCGTCGTCATGAAGGAGCCCACGCGTGAACTTTTTCCTCTCTTCCCGCTGGTCGGTACGCCTGGCGCTGATCATTATCGCCCTGCTGGCGCTGATTGCGCTCACCAGCCAGTGGTGGCTGCCGTATGACCCCCAGGCGATTGATCTGCCGTCGCGCCTGCTTTCACCGGATGCGCAGCACTGGCTGGGTACCGATCATTTAGGGCGCGATATTTTCTCGCGGCTGATGGCGGCGACCCGCGTGTCGCTCGGCTCGGTAATGGCCTGCCTGCTGCTGGTGCTGACATTAGGGCTAGTTATTGGCGGCAGCGCCGGGCTGATTGGCGGGCGCGTTGATCAGGCCACCATGCGCGTCGCGGATATGTTTATGACCTTCCCGACGTCGATTCTGTCGTTCTTTATGGTCGGCGTACTCGGCACCGGGTTGACCAACGTGATTATCGCCATCGCCCTGTCGCACTGGGCGTGGTATGCGCGCATGGTGCGCGGCCTGGTGATTTCGCTACGCCAGCGCGAGTTTGTGCTGGCGTCACGGCTTTCCGGCGCGGGCCATGTGCGGGTGTTTGTCGATCATCTGGCAGGCGCGGTGATCCCCTCGCTGCTGGTGCTGGCGACGCTGGATATTGGTCATATGATGCTCCACGTCGCGGGGATGTCCTTCCTCGGCCTCGGCGTGACCGCGCCGACCGCCGAATGGGGCGTGATGATTAACGACGCGCGTCAGTATATCTGGACCCAGCCGCTGCAAATGTTCTGGCCGGGGCTGGCGCTGTTTATCAGCGTGATGGCCTTTAACCTGGTGGGTGACGCACTGCGCGATCATCTGGATCCTCATCTGGTGACGGAGCACGCACACTGATGCCGCAACAGATTGAACTGCGCGATATCGCGCTACAGGCCGCGCAGCCGCTGGTGCACGGCGTATCGTTAACCCTTAAACGCGGGCGTGTGCTGGCGTTAGTCGGCGGTAGCGGCAGCGGGAAATCACTGACCTGCGCCGCGACGCTGGGCATTCTGCCCGCAGGCGTTCGCCAGACGGCGGGGGAAATTTTAGCCGATGGCAAACCGGTTTCTCCCTGTGCCCTGCGCGGCATCAAAATTGCCACCATCATGCAGAACCCGCGCAGCGCCTTTAATCCGCTACACACCATGCACACCCACGCGCGTGAAACCTGCCTGGCGCTGGGGAAACCCGCCGATGACGCTACGCTTACCGCTGCCATAGAAGCGGTGGGGTTGGAAAACGCCGCGCGCGTGTTGAAGCTGTACCCGTTCGAGATGAGCGGCGGCATGTTGCAGCGCATGATGATTGCGATGGCGGTGTTGTGTGAATCGCCGTTTATCATCGCCGATGAACCGACCACCGACCTCGACGTGGTAGCACAGGCGCGCATCCTCGATCTGCTGGAAAGCATTATGCAAAAACAAGCACCGGGAATGCTGCTGGTCACCCATGATATGGGCGTTGTGGCGCGTCTGGCGGATGACGTGGCGGTGATGTCACACGGTAAAATTGTCGAACAGGGCGATGTAGAAACGCTGTTTAACGCCCCCAAACATACGGTGACGCGCAGCCTGGTTTCCGCTCATCTCGCCCTCTACGGTATGGAGCTGGCATCATGACTTTACTTAACGTCTGCGACCTTTCACATCACTATGCGCACGGTGGATTTAGCGGAAAACATCAGCATCAGGCGGTACTGAATAACGTTTCCCTGACCCTGAAAAGCGGTGAAACCGTCGCCCTGCTGGGACGCAGCGGCTGCGGAAAAAGCACCCTCGCGCGGCTGCTGGTAGGCTTAGAGTCTCCCTCACAAGGGAATATTAGCTGGCGCGGCGAATCGCTGGCGAAACTTAATCGCGCCCAACGTAAAGCCTTCCGCCGTGATATTCAGATGGTGTTTCAGGACTCCATCAGTGCCGTGAATCCGCGCAAAACCGTGCGCGAGATCCTGCGTGAACCGATGCGCCACCTGCTATCGCTGAAAAAAGCCGAACAACTGGCGCGCGCCAGCGAAATGCTGAAGGCGGTCGATCTCGATGACAGCGTGCTCGACAAGCGCCCACCGCAGTTAAGCGGCGGCCAGCTCCAGCGCGTCTGCCTGGCACGCGCGTTGGCGGTCGAACCGAAACTGCTGATTCTGGATGAAGCCGTTTCTAACCTTGATCTCGTGTTACAGGCGGGCGTCATTCGCCTGCTGAAAAAGCTACAACAACAGTTTGGCACTGCCTGCCTGTTCATCACTCATGACTTACGCCTGGTGGAACGCTTTTGCCAGCGAGTGATGGTGATGGACAACGGGCAAATCGTCGAAACCCAGGTGGTGGGAGATAAATTAACCTTTTCCTCTGACGCCGGACGTGTGCTACAAAACGCGGTATTACCCGCATACCCCGTGCGCCGTCGCGCCACAGAAAAGGTTTAAGTCTATGCAACGAGTTACCATCACGCTTGATGACGATTTACTGGAGACGCTGGACAGCCTGAGCCAGCGTCGTGGCTATAACAACCGTTCCGAAGCTATCCGCGATATTCTGCGTAGCGCCCTGGCGCAAGAGGCCACTCAGCAGCACGGCACACAAGGTTTCGCGGTGCTGTCGTATGTGTATGAACACGAAAAACGCGACTTAGCCAGCCGTATTGTCTCCACCCAGCACCATCACCACGATCTCTCCGTCGCGACGCTACATGTCCACATCAATCACGACGACTGTCTGGAAATCGCCGTGTTGAAAGGTGACATGGGTGACGTGCAGCATTTTGCCGATGACGTTATCGCCCAGCGCGGCGTGCGGCACGGGCATTTGCAGTGCTTGCCGAAGGAAGATTAAGCCTATTATTGGGTCCTTTGGTGAACGATCAACAAAGGGCCACTAGCACACCTGATTCCTCTCTAAATACCCTATCCGAACCTTCTCTTTTGTAACGTTCTAAATATATTCCTAAAAACCTTCAATTCATTGTGACCACAAGTTTTTCTTCGCTTTTTCGTATGAAGATACTGTCATTAAAATAATAGAAAAGGATTTTACGATGAGCGGAAAACCGGCGGCGCGTCAGGGCGACATGACGCAGTATGGCGGTAGCATTGTTCAGGGTTCTGCCGGGGTACGTATTGGTGCCCCCACCGGCGTGGCCTGTTCGGTGTGCCCCGGCGGGGTGACGTCCGGCCATCCGGTCAATCCGCTGCTCGGTGCGAAGGTCCTTCCCGGCGAAACCGACCTTGCCCTGCCCGGCCCGCTGCCGTTCATCCTCTCCCGCACCTACAGCAGTTACCGGACAAAAACGCCCGCGCCGGTGGGGAGCCTCGGCCCCGGCTGGAAAATGCCTGCGGATATCCGCCTACAGCTGCGCGATAACACACTGATACTCAGTGATAACGGCGGCAGGAGCCTGTATTTTGAGCACCTGTTTCCCGGTGAGGACGGTTACAGCCGCAGCGAGTCACTCTGGCTGGTGCGTGGCGGTGTCCTGAAACTGGATGAAGGTCACCGGCTGGCCGCACTCTGGCAGGCGCTGCCGGAAGAACTCCGCTTAAGTCCGCATCGTTATCTGGCGACAAACAGTCCGCAGGGGCCGTGGTGGGTACTCGGCTGGTGTGAGCGGGTGCCGGAGGCGGATGAGGTGCTGCCCGCGCCGCTGCCGCCGTACCGGGTACTGACCGGGCTGGTGGACCGCTTCGGGCGCACACAGACGTTTCACCGTGAGGCTGGCGGTGAATTCAGCGGCGAAATCACCGGCGTGACGGATGGTGCCGGGCGTCACTTCCGGCTGGTACTGACCACGCAGGCGCAGCGGGCAGAAGAGGCCCGGCAGCAGGCCTCTTCCGGCGGGACGGAACCGTCCGCTTTTCCTGATACCCTGCCGGACTACACGGAATATGGCCGGGACAACGGTATCCGTCTGTCTGCCGTGTGGCTGACACACGACCCGGAATACCCGGAGAATTTACCTGCCGCGCCGCTGGTGCGCTATGGCTGGACGCCACGCGGCGAACTGGCGGCGGTGTATGACCGCAGTGGCAAACAGGTGCGCAGCTTTACTTACGATGATAAATACCGGGGCCGGATGGTGGCGCACCACCGCGCGGGCCGGCCGGAAATCCGTTACCGTTACGACAGCGACGGGCGGGTGACAGAGCAGCTAAACCCGGCAGGCTTAAGCTACACGTATCAGTATGAGAAAGACCGCATCACCATCACCGACAGTCTGGACCGCCGTGAAGTGCTGCACACGCAGGGCGAAGGCGGGCTGAAGCGGGTGGTGAAAAAGGAACACGCGGACGGCAGCGTCACGCAGAGTCAGTTTGATGCGGTGGGCAGGCTTAAGGCACAGACGGATGCCGCAGGCCGGACAACAGAATACAGCCCGGATGTGGTGACGGGCCTCATCACGCGCATCACCACGCCGGATGGCAGGGCATCGGCGTTTTACTATAACCACCACAGCCAGTTAACGTCAGCCACCGGGACTGACGGGCTGGAAATACGCCGGGAATATGATGAATCCGGCCGTCTGATTCAGGAAACCGCACACAACGGCGATATCACCCGCTACCGTTATGATAATCCACACAGTGACTTACCCTGCGCAACGGAGGATGCCACCGGCAGCCGGAAAACCATGACATGGAGCCGTTACGGTCAGTTGCTGACCGTCACTGACTGTTCCGGTTATGTAACCCGTTATGACCATGACCGTTTTGGTCAGGTGACGGCGGTGCACCGCGAGGAAGGGCTGAGTCAGTACCGCACATACGACAGCCGTGGACAGTTAATTGCGGTGAAAGACACGCAGGGCCATGAAACGCGGTATGAATACAACGCCGCCGGTGACCTGACCGCCGTCATTGCCCCGGACGGCAGCAGAAACGGGACACAGTACGATGCGTGGGGAAAGGCCATCCGTACCACACAGGGCGGTCTGACGCGCAGTATGGAATACGATGCTGCCGGACGGGTCATCCGCCTGACCAGTGAAAACGGCAGCCACACCACCTTCCGTTACGATGTACTCGACCGGCTGATACAGGAAACCGGCTTTGACGGCCGCACACAGCGTTATCACCACGACCTGACCGGCAAACTTATCCGCAGCGAGGATGAGGGGCTGGTCACCCACTGGCACTATGACGAAGCAGACCGCATCACACAGCGAACGGTGAATGGTGAACCGGCAGAGCAGTGGCAGTATGACGAACGCGGCTGGCTGACAGGCATCAGCCATCTCAGCGAAGGCCACCGGGTGACGGTGCATTACGGGTATGATGAGAAAGGCCGCCTGACCGGTGAGCGCCAGACGGTGCATCACCCGCAGACGGAAGCACTGCTCTGGCAGCATGAAACCAGACACGCTTACAACGCGCAGGGACTGGCGAACCGCTGTATACCGGACAGCCTGCCCGCCGTGGAATGGCTGACCTACGGCAGCGGCTGGCTGTCAGGCATGAAACTCGGCGACACACCGCTGGTGGAGTACACCCGCGACCGCCTGCACCGGGAAACGCTGCGCAGCTTCGGCCGTTATGAACTCACCACCGCTTACACCTCTGCCGGGCAGTTACAGAGCCAGCACCTGAACAGCCTGCAGTATGACCGCGATTACACCTGGAACGACAACGGCGAACTCATCCGCATCAGCAGCCCGCGCCAGACCCGGAGTTACAGCTACAGCGACACCGGCAGGCTGACCGGCGTCCACACCACGGCAGCGAACCTGGATATCCGCATCCCGTATGCCACGGACCCGGCAGGCAACCGCCTGCCCGCCC
>ERZ780060.566-NODE-566-length-14534-cov-2.891912_pt1 | contig 14534 bp, 17 predicted proteins | sample MGYA00511176_ERZ780060 | MGnify/ENA primary metagenome ERZ780060 (study PRJEB29588, sample SAMEA2148374) | human gut metagenome | biome: human gut; feature: human-associated habitat; material: faeces | place: Denmark | collected 2008/2010 ... | reverse complement strand
GCGGTTATCGGTATGCTACATGATAAAGATATTGCCGGAACTCTGGCCTGGTTGAAAAGCGTGGTTGATGACTGGTATTGTGCGCCACTGGAAGGGCCGCGCGGTGCCACGGCAGAACAACTGCTTGAGCATTTGGGTAACGGCAAATCATTTGATAGCGTGGCGCAGGCATGGGATGCCGCAATGGCGGACGCTAAAGCGGAAGATACCGTGCTGGTGTGTGGTTCGTTCCACACGGTCGCACATGTCATGGAAGTGATTGACGCGAGGAGAAGCGGTGGCAAGTAAGTTTCAGAATCGGTTAGTGGGCACGATCGTGCTGGTGGCGCTGGGGGTGATTGTACTTCCAGGGCTGCTGGACGGGCAGAAAAAACATTATCAGGATGAGTTCGCGGCTATCCCGCTGGTGCCAAAAGCGGGCGATCGCGATGAGCCTGATATGATGCCAGCCGCCACCCAGGCGCTGCCGACGCAGCCGCCGGAAGGCGCAGCGGAAGAGGTGCGGGCAGGTGATGCCGCAGCACCGTCGCTCGATCCGGCCACTATTGCAGCCAATAACACCGAGTTTGAACCGGAACCTGCACCGGTCGCCCCACCGAAGCCGAAACCGGTGGAGTCGCCTAAACCGAAGGTTGAAGCACCACCTGCGCCGAAGCCAGAACCGAAGCCGGTCGTGGAAGAAAAAGCAGCGCCAACGGGTAAAGCTTATGTTGTGCAACTGGGCGCGCTGAAAAATGCCGATAAAGTGAATGAGATTGTCGGTAAGCTGCGCGGTGCCGGTTATCGGGTTTATACGTCGCCATCCACGCCAGTGCAGGGTAAAATTACCCGTATTCTGGTTGGGCCTGATGCTTCCAAAGAGAAGCTGAAAGGATCGCTGGGTGAGCTCAAGCAGCTTTCTGGCTTAAGTGGCGTGGTAATGGGCTATACGCCGAATTAATACGGTCTTGCCCGATGCCGCAAAGGCATAAAAAGTCGATGGCGTTGAATATTTTTTCAGCGCCATTTTTATTGATGCGTGGGAAGGAAATCCCTACGCAAACGTTTTCTTTTTCTGTTAGAATGCGCCCCGAACAGGATGACAGGGCGTAAAATCGTGGGACACATATGGTCTGGATTGATTACGCCATAATCGCGGTGATTGCTTTTTCCTCTCTGGTTAGCCTGATCCGCGGCTTTGTTCGTGAAGCGTTATCGCTGGTGACATGGGGTTGTGCTTTCTTTGTTGCCAGTCATTACTACACTTACCTGTCAGTCTGGTTTACGGGCTTTGAAGACGAACTGGTTCGAAATGGGATTGCCATCGCGGTACTGTTTATCGCTACCCTGATTGTTGGTGCTATCGTGAACTTCGTGATAGGCCAGTTGGTGGAGAAAACGGGGTTGTCAGGCACCGATCGGGTGCTGGGCGTCTGTTTCGGTGCGTTGCGCGGTGTGTTGATTGTTGCCGCCATTCTCTTCTTTCTCGACTCCTTTACCGGGGTGTCGAAAAGCGAAGACTGGAGCAAATCACAGCTGATCCCGCAGTTCAGTTTTATCATCAGATGGTTTTTTGATTATCTGCAAAGCTCGTCAAGTTTCTTGCCCAGAGCGTAAGTGCTCTGAGATGTGGCTTAACGAGGAAAAAGACGTATGTGCGGTATTGTCGGTATCGCCGGTGTTATGCCGGTTAACCAGTCGATTTATGATGCCTTAACGGTGCTTCAGCATCGCGGTCAGGATGCCGCCGGCATCATCACCATAGATGCCAATAACTGCTTCCGTTTGCGTAAAGCGAACGGGCTGGTGAGCGATGTATTTGAAGCTCGCCATATGCAGCGTTTGCAGGGCAATATGGGCATTGGTCATGTGCGTTACCCTACGGCTGGCAGCTCCAGCGCCTCTGAAGCGCAGCCGTTTTACGTTAACTCTCCGTATGGCATTACGCTTGCCCACAACGGCAATCTGACCAATGCTCACGAGTTACGTAAAAAACTGTTTGAAGAAAAACGCCGCCACATCAACACCACTTCCGACTCGGAAATTCTGCTTAATATCTTCGCCAGCGAGCTGGACAACTTCCGCCACTACCCGCTGGAAGCCGACAATATTTTCGCTGCCATTGCTGCCACAAACCGCTTAATCCGCGGCGCGTATGCCTGCGTGGCGATGATTATCGGCCATGGTATGGTTGCTTTCCGCGATCCAAACGGGATTCGTCCGCTGGTACTGGGAAAACGTGATATTGACGAGAACCGCACAGAATATATGGTCGCTTCCGAAAGCGTTGCGCTCGATACACTAGGCTTTGATTTCCTGCGTGACGTCGCGCCTGGCGAAGCGATTTACATCACTGAAGAAGGGCAGTTGTTTACCCGTCAATGTGCTGACAATCCGGTCAGCAATCCGTGCCTGTTTGAGTATGTATACTTTGCTCGCCCGGACTCGTTCATCGACAAAATTTCCGTTTACAGCGCCCGCGTGAATATGGGCACGAAACTGGGCGAGAAAATTGCCCGCGAATGGGAAGATCTGGATATCGACGTGGTGATCCCGATCCCGGAAACCTCTTGTGATATCGCGCTGGAAATCGCGCGTATTCTGGGCAAACCGTACCGTCAGGGCTTCGTTAAAAACCGCTATGTAGGCCGTACCTTCATCATGCCGGGTCAGCAGCTGCGTCGTAAGTCCGTGCGCCGTAAACTGAACGCCAACCGCGCCGAGTTCCGCGATAAAAACGTCCTGCTGGTCGACGACTCCATCGTCCGTGGCACCACTTCTGAGCAGATTATCGAGATGGCACGCGAAGCCGGAGCGAAGAAAGTGTATCTCGCTTCTGCGGCACCGGAAATTCGCTTCCCGAACGTTTATGGTATTGATATGCCGAGCGCCACGGAACTGATCGCTCACGGTCGCGAAGTAGATGAAATTCGCCAGATCATCGGTGCTGACGGGTTGATTTTCCAGGATCTGAACGATCTGATCGAAGCCGTTCGCGCTGAAAACCCGGATATCCAGCAGTTTGAATGCTCGGTGTTCAACGGCGTCTACGTCACCAAAGATGTTGATCAGGGCTACCTCGATTTCCTTGATACTTTACGTAATGATGACGCCAAAGCCGTGCAACGTCAGAACGAAGTGGAAAATCTCGAAATGCATAACGAAGGATGATGCCTTCGCTCAGGGTGCCGGTCTGGCACCCTGACTTGCAACTCCCGCCGAAATCCTGCAAAGTCTGCCTGCAAGTCTGACAGGGCAACTATTTATGAAACGACTTATTGTGGGCATCAGCGGTGCCAGCGGCGCGATTTATGGCGTGCGCTTATTACAGGTTCTGCGCGATGTCGCAGATGTTGAAACGCATCTGGTAATGAGCCAGGCCGCGCGCCAGACCTTATCTCTTGAAACGGATTTTTCCCTGCGCGAAGTGCAGGCGTTAGCTGATGTGACGCACGATGCGCGCGATATTGCTGCCAGCATCTCTTCTGGTTCTTTCCAGACGCTGGGGATGGTGATTTTACCCTGTTCGATCAAAACCCTGTCCGGCATTGTCCATAGCTATACTGATGGCTTACTGACCCGTGCGGCAGATGTTGTGCTGAAAGAGCGTCGCCCGCTGGTGCTCTGCGTGCGTGAAACACCATTGCACTTAGGCCATCTGCGTTTAATGACTCAGGCAGCAGAAATCGGTGCGGTGATTATGCCTCCCGTTCCGGCGTTTTATCATCGCCCGCAATCCCTTGATGATGTGATAAATCAGACGGTTAACCGTGTACTCGATCAATTCGCCATAACGCTTCCTGAAGATCTCTTTGCCCGCTGGCAGGGCGCATAACTCCGCTGTTGCCCTGTTTCAGGGCAATTTTGCAACCGCGATCAAATCCTCGACATTTTGTTTCTGCCATTCAATCGAAACGCTGCGATTCAACCGCTATACCTGCTATCTTCAACTTCAGGACAATAATGCAACGTCTTATTAACATATTTAACGTTGAATGTTACTGTTGTCGTCAAGATGGCATAAGACCTGCATGAAAGAGCCTGCAAACACACAACACAATACACAACATAAAAAAGCCATTTTCACTTGAGGGTTATGTATGAAGAAGTCGATTCTCGCTCTGTCTTTGTTAGTCGGTCTCTCCGCAGCGGCTTCCAGCTATGCGGCGCTACCGGAGACGGTACGTATCGGAACTGATACCACCTATGCGCCGTTCTCATCGAAAGATGCTAAAGGTGATTTTGTTGGCTTTGATATCGATCTCGGTAACGAGATGTGCAAACGGATGCAGGTGAAATGTACCTGGGTTGCCAGTGACTTTGACGCGCTGATCCCCTCACTGAAAGCGAAAAAAATCGACGCCATTATTTCGTCGCTTTCCATTACCGATAAACGTCAGCAGGAGATTGCTTTCTCCGACAAGCTGTACGCCGCAGATTCTCGTTTGATTGCCGCCAAAGGTTCGCCGATTCAGCCAACGCTGGATTCACTGAAAGGTAAACATGTTGGTGTGCTGCAGGGATCAACCCAGGAAGCTTACGCTAACGAGACCTGGCGTAGCAAAGGTGTGGATGTGGTGGCCTATGCCAACCAGGATTTGGTCTATTCCGATCTGGCTGCAGGACGTCTGGATGCTGCGTTACAAGATGAAGTTGCTGCCAGCGAAGGATTCCTCAAGCAACCTGCTGGTAAAGACTTCGCCTTTGCTGGCTCATCAGTGAAAGACAAAAAATACTTCGGTGACGGCACCGGTGTAGGGCTACGTAAAGATGATGCTGAACTGACGGCTGCCTTCAATAAGGCGCTTGGTGAGCTGCGTCAGGACGGCACCTACGACAAGATGGCGAAAAAGTATTTTGACTTTAATGTCTACGGTGACTGATACGTCGCAGGGAAGCTGTACCTGATGGAATGATCATCATGGTGCACGCCAGGTTTGTTGCACTATCGTGGTGCATTGAAATGCATACTTAAGCATTTTTAATGAAAAATAATACGTCTAACGGGGCGGGATATTTTGCCTTGATGGTCAATTTTATGGCACGATAAGTGTAACAAACCTGTAAATATTCCCTATAAAAAGACTGTCAGTTGAGGACATTATGAAAAAACTGGTGCTATCGCTCTCTCTGGTTCTGGCCTTCTCCAGCGCAACTGTGGCGTTTGCTGCGATTCCGCAAAACATCCGCATCGGTACCGACCCGACCTATGCGCCATTTGAATCAAAAAATTCACAAGGCGAACTGGTTGGCTTCGATATCGATCTGGCGAAGGAGTTGTGCAAACGCATCAATACGCAATGTACGTTTGTCGAAAACCCACTGGATGCGTTAATCCCGTCCTTAAAAGCGAAGAAGATTGACGCCATCATGTCATCGCTTTCCATTACGGAAAAACGTCAGCAAGAAATAGCCTTCACCGACAAACTGTACGCTGCCGATTCTCGTCTGGTGGTGGCGAAAAATTCCGACATTCAGCCGACAGTCGAGTCGCTGAAAGGCAAACGGGTAGGCGTATTGCAGGGCACCACCCAGGAGACGTTCGGTAACGAACACTGGGCACCAAAAGGCATTGAAATCGTTTCTTATCAAGGGCAGGACAATATTTATTCTGACCTGACTGCCGGACGTATTGATGCCGCGTTCCAGGATGAGGTCGCTGCCAGCGAAGGTTTCCTCAAACAACCCGTCGGTAAAGATTACAAATTCGGTGGCCCGTCTGTTAAAGATGAAAAACTGTTTGGCGTAGGGACCGGCATGGGCCTGCGTAAAGAAGATAACGAACTGCGCGAGGCACTGAACAAAGCCTTTGCCGAAATGCGCGCTGACGGTACTTACGAGAAATTAGCGAAAAAGTACTTCGATTTTGATGTTTATGGTGGTTAATCGCCATCGGTGAAAGAAAGTCCGCTCCCTTCGGGTAACCGGAGGGAGACAAGAGGCGGTAATTCACCACACACGACAGGACAGGCAGCATGTTGTATGGGTTTTCAGGTGTTATTTTACAGGGTGCGCTCGTCACGCTGGAGCTGGCTATCAGCTCTGTAGTGCTCGCTGTAATCATCGGTTTAATTGGCGCTGGCGGTAAGCTCTCGCAAAATCGGCTTTCGGGGCTGATTTTCGAAGGGTACACCACGCTGATTCGAGGCGTGCCGGACTTGGTGTTGATGCTGCTAATTTTCTACGGTTTGCAGATTGCACTAAACACGGTGACGGAGGCGATGGGCGTCGGGCAGATTGATATCGATCCGATGGTCGCTGGTATTATTACTCTCGGTTTTATCTACGGTGCTTATTTTACCGAAACGTTCCGTGGCGCTTTTATGGCAGTGCCGAAAGGACATATAGAGGCGGCGACGGCGTTCGGTTTCACTCGTGGGCAAGTGTTTCGGCGGATCATGTTTCCGGCGATGATGCGTTACGCCCTGCCAGGCATTGGCAACAACTGGCAGGTGATCCTCAAATCTACCGCACTCGTTTCGTTACTCGGCCTGGAAGATGTGGTCAAAGCCACGCAGCTGGCAGGCAAAAGTACCTGGGAACCGTTCTATTTCGCCATCGTCTGTGGCGTGATTTACCTGGTTTTCACCACTGTTTCCAATGGTGTGCTGCTGTTCCTTGAGCGCCGCTACTCCGTGGGTGTGAAGAGGGCTGACCTGTGATCGAAATCTTACATGAATACTGGAAACCGCTGCTGTGGACTGACGGTTATCGCTTTACTGGCGTGGCGATCACCCTGTGGCTGCTGATTTTGTCGGTAGTGATAGGCGGAGTCATGGCGCTGTTTCTGGCGATTGGTCGCGTCTCAAGTAATAAATACATCCAGTTTCCAATCTGGTTATTTACGTATATTTTTCGCGGTACGCCGCTGTATGTTCAGTTGCTGGTGTTCTATTCCGGCATGTACACGCTGGAAATTGTTAAGGGAACCGAGTTCCTTAACGCCTTTTTTCGCAGTGGCCTGAACTGTACCGTGCTGGCGCTGACGCTCAACACCTGCGCTTACACTACCGAGATTTTTGCCGGAGCGATCCGTTCAGTGCCGCATGGGGAAATCGAAGCCGCCAGAGCCTATGGCTTCTCGACCTTTAAAATGTATCGCTGCATTATTTTGCCATCGGCGCTGCGTATTGCGTTACCGGCCTACAGCAACGAAGTGATCCTGATGCTGCACTCTACTGCGCTGGCTTTCACCGCTACTGTGCCGGATCTGCTGAAAATAGCCCGCGATATTAACGCCGCCACGTATCAACCTTTTACCGCCTTCGGCATTGCCGCGGTGCTCTATTTAATCATCTCTTATGTCCTGATCAGCCTCTTTCGCAGAGCGGAAAAACGCTGGTTGCAGCATGTGAAACCTTCTTCAACGCACTGAGAATACGATGTCCGAGAATAAATTAAACGTTATCGATTTGCACAAACGCTACGGCGAACACGAAGTGCTGAAAGGGGTCTCACTGCAAGCGAATGCCGGAGATGTCATAAGCATCATCGGATCGTCGGGATCGGGGAAAAGTACCTTTCTGCGCTGCATTAACTTCCTCGAAAAACCGAGTGAAGGATCGATCGTGGTCAATGGCCAGACGATCAATCTGGTGCGCGACAAAGACGGTCAACTCAAAGTCGCCGATAAAAATCAGCTGCGCTTACTGCGCACACGCCTGACGATGGTATTCCAGCACTTCAATCTCTGGAGCCATATGACGGTGCTGGAAAACGTCATGGAAGCGCCGATTCAGGTGTTGGGCCTGAGCAAGCAGGAAGCGCGCGAGCGGGCGGTGAAGTATCTGGCAAAAGTTGGGATAGACGAACGTGCGCAGGGGAAATACCCGGTGCATCTGTCCGGTGGTCAGCAACAGCGTGTTTCCATCGCAAGGGCGCTGGCAATGGAACCGGAAGTTTTACTGTTTGATGAACCTACCTCGGCGCTCGATCCTGAACTGGTAGGCGAGGTGTTACGTATTATGCAGCAACTGGCAGAAGAGGGGAAAACCATGGTGGTAGTGACTCACGAAATGGGCTTTGCTCGCCATGTTTCTACTCACGTCATTTTCCTCCATCAGGGGAAAATAGAAGAAGAGGGTGCGCCAGAACAGTTATTTGGTAACCCGCAAAGCCCTCGTCTGCAACAGTTCCTTAAGGGATCGCTGAAATAATTCCCCCTCCGGTGGCTAACGCTGCCGGAGTATTTTCAAGGGGAATTTGCGAGTCAGCTTCCGCTGAAATGTAAAAGTTGCAGTCCGCTAAAAATAGTTCTGAATTCGCTGTCCAAAGATAAAAACAGCCTGCTGCATTGGGTGTTAATCGTGGTTATTGTCGCGTTATCTTAAATTTGAGGGGTGACGGAACGCCATGACAATATCGACAACTTCCACGCCGCATGATGCGGTATTTAAATCTTTTTTACGCCATCCAGACACCGCGCGGGATTTTATTGATATTCATCTTCCCGCGCCGCTGCGCAAACTGTGTGATTTAACAACGCTTAAACTGGAACCAAACAGTTTTATTGATGAAGACCTGCGGCAATATTATTCCGACCTCTTGTGGTCTGTGAAAACGCAGGAGGGAGCGGGTTATATTTATGTAGTGATAGAGCACCAAAGTAAGCCGGAAGAATTAATGGCTTTTCGCATGATGCGCTATTCCATTGCGGCGATGCAAAACCATCTTGATGCAGGCTATAAAGAGCTTCCATTGGTGATCCCGATGCTGTTTTATCATGGTTGCAGAAGTCCTTATCCTTATTCACTCTGCTGGCTTGATGAATTTGCCGAGCCTGCTATAGCCCGCAAAATATATTCATCGGCTTTTCCGCTGGTGGATATTACCGTGGTGCCGGATGACGAGATTATGCAACATCGCAAAATGGCGCTGTTGGAGTTAATTCAGAAACATATTCGTCAGCGCGATCTGTTGGGATTAGTCGACCAAATTGTTTCGCTGCTAGTTACAGGAAACACTAATGACAGGCAGCTAAAAGCCCTGTTTAATTATGTATTACAAACGGGAGATGCCCAGCGTTTCCGTGCATTTATTGGTGAGATAGCGGAACGCGCACCACAAGAAAAGGAGAAACTGATGACTATTGCTGACAGATTACGTGAAGAAGGCGCAATGCAGGGCAAACACGAAGAAGCCCTGCGTATTGCTCAGGAGATGCTGGAGAGAGGTTTAGACAGAGAGTTAGTTATGATGGTGACCCGACTTTCACCAGACGATCTTATCGCGCAAAGCCACTAATTCTGTAACACCAGGAGTTAACTGGCGGATGTTTGCAGTAAACCACATCAGCGAACAACATCCGCCAGCGCCTCTTCTAAATCGTACCAGCGAAACGCAAAACCCGCTTCTTCCAGCCGTTTAGGCAGCGCGCGTTGTCCACCTAATACCAGTACTGAAGATTCGCCCATTAACAGTCGAATGGCGGTCGCGGGGACGCGCAAAATGGCCGGGCGATGCAGCGCATGACCGAGCGCATGGGCAAATTGTTCATTGCGTACCGGGTAGGGCGAAACCATATTAAATGGTCCACGCAGCTCGTTATCCAGCAGCCAGAGAATGCCGTTGACCATATCATCAATATGAATCCAGGCCAGATACTGCCGACCGGAGCCAATCGGCCCGCCCAGACCAAGACGAAACGGCGGCAGCATTTTACCGAGAATACCGCCATCCGGTGCCAACACTACGCCGGTACGCAGCAGGCACACTCGCGTTTTGTCACTTTGTGCCCGGCAGGCAATTTCTTCCCAGCGGGCGCAGAGTTTATGGGTAAATTCGTTATGCGGCGGTTCCTCTTCGGTAACCACCACTTCACCTAAGTCGCCATAATAGCCCGTTGCCGAGCCGGAAATGAGTACCGACGGTGGCGTGTCGCTGGCATTAATCAAATCGACCAGTTTTTGCGTGATATTCCAGCGGCTTTGGCAGAGACGCTCTTTTTGCTCGTGAGTCCAGCGTTTATCAGCAATCGGTTCTCCGGCCAGATTGATTACCGCATCAACGCCGTTGAGGTTGCTTTGATCGGCAAGCCCTTGCCATAGTGTCACCCGAGGGCCGAGAACGGAACTGGCTTTCTGCGGGTTACGCGTCATTACCGTGATTTGATGGCCCAGCTCCAGCAAACGTGGAATCAAATGGCGACCAATTAATCCCGTCCCTCCGGTGATCACTATGTTCATGCAGCCTCCCGATATGGCGGTTAACGCTGCCAGCTTAAGGTCATGGATACCGAATCAGCGTAGCGCAGCGCGTGCAGTTTATCGATCTCCACTTCAGCATACGTCACCCAGTGATGTTCACGTGCGATATCGAGCACATCCTGAGTTAATTTTTCCAGCAAAGAGAAACGGTTATTCTCTACATGCTGAATAATGTTTTTCGTTACGGTGCGATAATTCAGCGCATCGTTGATATCTTCGCTAGTGCGCGCTTTATCGGCGGGGTAGTGGATCGTCACATTGATAACAATATCCTGACGGTTGTTAATTTCTTCTTCCTTAATTCCGATAAACGTACGTAAACGAAGGTTCTTTATACGAATAATAGCGGCAGGTTGTGCCATTGCAGGTTCTCCGTTGTTTTACTTAGAATGAAATAATACACGAGAACCTGTTTCTGTTAACTATCCGAACGCTCATCACCGAGTTGTGCTTTTAGCAGTGCCTGACCGGTGGCAGGGCGCGAACGGATCCGCTCATGCCAGTTCTTGACTGCCGGATACATTGCAAGGTCAATTCGCTGGCGAGTCCAGGCATTAACCCACGGCCAGCAGGCAATATCCGCAATGCTGTAGTTCTCACCTCCCAGCCAGGGCGAGTTTTCCAGCCGCTTGTTCAGTACATGGTACAGACGCTGAGTTTCAACCTGATAACGTTCAATAGCGTAAGGAATGGTTTGGGGGGCAGCGTGATTAAAATGATGATTCTGCCCAAGCATCGGCCCCAGTCCGCCTACCTGCCAGAATAACCACTGTAATGTGGCGGCGCGCTCACGCGTTTCATGACTCAAAAAGAGTCCTGTTTTCTCAGCCAGATACAACAAAATGGCACCAGACTCAAAGAGGCTTAGCGGTTCGCCGCCATCGGCTGGAGAATGATCAACAATTGCCGGAATTTTGTTGTTAGGCGAAATGTGCAAAAATTCCGGGCGAAACTGACCGCCTTTCCCCAGGTCTACCTTAATCAAGCGATAATCCAGCCCTGCTTCTTCGAGAAACAGCGTAATTTTGTGACCATTTGGTGTCGGGGCGAAATAGAGATCGATCATTGCAGCTCCGGTTGTCTAATCATCTGAACACCACAAGTATAGAAAGCGCGGCGACTTGCGTGAGTATTCGTCACGTGACAGTGACAAAAAGGCTCTATAGTTTGATAGCCAGCCCCCTTTATTGCCGAGGACATAATGAGTAAACCCGCTATCACGCTTTGGTCAGATGCCCATTTTTTCTCCCCTTATGTGTTATCCGCCTGGGTGGCGTTGCAGGAAAAAGGCCTGTCGTTTCATATCAAGACCATCGACCTCGACAGCGGTGAACATTTGCAGCCGACGTGGCAAGGTTACGGTCAGACACGCCGTGTGCCGTTATTACAAATTGATGATTTTGAGTTGAGTGAATCTTCTGCCATTGCGGAGTATCTGGAAGATCGATTTGCGCCACCGACCTGGGAACGCATTTATCCGCTTGATTTAGAAAATCGTGCGCGTGCACGACAGATTCAGGCCTGGCTGCGTAGCGATCTGATGCCCATCCGCGAGGAACGTCCAACGGATGTTGTCTTTGCGGGTGCGAAAAAAGCGCCATTAACGGCGGAGGGAAAAGCCAGTGCAGAGAAACTGTTCGCGATGGCAGAACATTTGTTAGCACTGGGTCAGCCGAATTTATTTGGTGAATGGTGCATTGCTGATACTGATCTGGCGCTAATGATTAACCGCCTGGTACTCCATGGCGATGAGGTGCCGGAACGCCTGGTGGATTATGCGACATTCCAGTGGCAGCGAGCGTCTGTCCAGCGTTTTATTGCACTTTCGGCGAAGCAATCTGGCTGATAGCAACGACAGAATCCAGTATCATAGCTTACGTTTTTTCGACGAGGAGTGAGTGATGAAACTGATGTTTGCATCGGACATTCATGGGTCGTTACCGGCGACGGAACGTGTTCTGGAGTTGTTTGCCCAAAGCGGTGCCCAGTGGCTGGTGATCCTTGGCGACGTGTTGAATCACGGCCCGCGTAATGCTTTACCGGAGGGTTACGCGCCAGCCAAAGTCGCTGAACGGCTTAATGAAGTGGCACATAAGGTTATCGCTGTGCGCGGCAACTGCGACAGCGAAGTGGATCAAATGCTTTTGCATTTCCCGATAACCGCGCCGTGGCAACAGGTATTACTGGAAAAACAACGTCTGTTTTTGACGCATGGTCATCTGTTTGGGCCGGAAAATCTGCCTGCTTTAAACCAGAACGATGTGCTGGTGTACGGTCATACCCATCTGCCAGTGGCAGAACAGCGGGGGGAGATTTTCCACTTCAACCCCGGCTCGGTGAGTATTCCGAAAGGCGGTAATCCGGCGAGTTATGGCATGCTGGATAATGACGTACTTAGTGTAATCGCACTCAATGATCAAAGTATCATTGCGCAGGTCGCGATTAATCCGTAATTTACCCACAACTCAAAATGCGCCGTAAGAGCGCCAGAAAAAGAAGGTTTCCTGATAATGGAACAGCGTCGTTTGGCAAGTACTGAATGGGTGGATATTGTCAATGAAGAGAACGAAGTCATTGCACAAGCCAGCCGGGAACAAATGCGGGCACAGTGTCTGCGTCATCGTGCAACTTACATCGTCGTGCATGATGGCATGGGCAAAATTCTGGTCCAGCGTCGTACCGAGACAAAAGACTTTTTACCCGGCATGTTAGATGCGACCGCAGGCGGTGTAGTCCAGGCCGATGAGCAACTGCTGGAATCCGCGCGTCGCGAAGCGGAAGAAGAGTTGGGCATTGCCGGTGTCCCCTTTGCCGAGCACGGGCAGTTCTATTTCGAAGATAAAAATTGCCGTGTCTGGGGCGCGTTGTTCAGTTGCGTCTCTCACGGTCCCTTCGCCCTACAGGAAGATGAAGTCAGTGAAGTTTGCTGGCTGACACCGGAAGAAATCACCGCACGCTGCGATGAGTTCACTCCAGACTCGCTGAAAGCGCTGGCGTTGTGGATGAAGCGCAATGCCAAAAATGAAGCCGTAGAGACTGAAACGGCAGAATGAAAAAAGAGCCGCAATTGCGGCTCTTAACATTTTTAGTGGTAGCCCATCAACTGAGCGCCGATCACTACGACGCTGGACATAATAAACAGCAGTCCAAGCAGGGTCGCGCCCACCTTCAGCCAGTTACGGAAGTCCACCCGGCACACACCGAGCGTCGCCATTAACGAAGCTGAGGTTGGGTAAATGATGTGGCTGAAGCCATCACCAAACTGGAACGCCAGCACGGTAACCTGACGGTTAACACCGACCAGATCGCCAAGCGGTGCCAGTAACGGCATGGTTAACGCCGCCTGACCAGAACCGGACGTCACGAAGAAATTAAATACCGCCTGGAAGAGCAACATAAACCAGGCCGCGACCGCGTTATCTAGACCGCTAATGGCATTGGCAATGCTGTTGAGGATGGTATTTAACACGCTGGCATCACCCGCTTCACCATTACCGACCAGCAGCAAAATCCCTTTGGCGAAACCTACCAGCAGGGCAGGGGCGATCATCATTCGCGCCCCTTCGGTGAAGGATGAAGCCATGGTATTAACCGTCATGCCGTTAAGGCGGAAAACAACGCCGATGATGCCAATCACCAGACCCATGGTGAAGAACTGGCTGGCAATTTCTGGAATAAACCAGGCATTAACGATCACGCCCCAAATCACCCAGACCATTACGGCGGGGAGGGCAAAAAAAAACAACCCCACACCCGCGAAACCCCCAGCCAGTACGCGGCTGAGCATATTGGCAAGAACGATGAGAAAAAGCGTGGTCATCAAAAGGCGTCAAACTCGCAGCAGAATTCGAAAATCGTAGGAAAACGTTTCCAAGACGTTACTGAAGGTGTCTGTCCGGTCAAAATCCGAAGCACAACATTGCCCGTCGCCCCTCAGTCCAAGGTGCTGAATTCTAACCAAGTTTGGGTATTCTCCGCACTCCTGCGCCTGATACATCTTGTTGCGTTCAGCCCTAAAAAGTTTCAGCAACTTCTTTCGCACTCCCGTAGAGTTCGTGTCAAGGTCAATGGCAAGCGATTCCCGTTGGTTTTGACCTGTCTCCTTTGGTTTGATTTGTTGTTTCGGCGGAAGAGCTTTTGCTTTTCCGCCTTTTTTCTTAGCGGTACCTAAGCAAGAACTCAGACCGTCCGATTACAATTCGAATCACGTTTAATCCCACGCACGAAAGGTTTTATCTGATGAACCACGGTATCAAAGCGCTCGCACTGAGCGCTGTCCTGTGCGCCGCCGTTGCAGGCTGCACCTCCACCACGGCTTCGAAGGCCGACCCTGTTGTACTTGAGCACACC
>ERZ780060.564-NODE-564-length-14539-cov-3.189312_pt1 | contig 14539 bp, 14 predicted proteins | sample MGYA00511176_ERZ780060 | MGnify/ENA primary metagenome ERZ780060 (study PRJEB29588, sample SAMEA2148374) | human gut metagenome | biome: human gut; feature: human-associated habitat; material: faeces | place: Denmark | collected 2008/2010 ... | reverse complement strand
AAGCGGCGAGCACCGCCGGGTGCAGTAATATCTCCCTGAGCAGCCCGGTTTTCCAGAACAGGCATTTCTGGTGTCCGGGCTTTTGTCACAGGGGTAAACAGTAACGGTAAGAGTGCCAGTGCAATAGTGCTTTGTTTCACTTTATTTTCTCCATGTACAAATACATTAAAAAATAAAAACAAAGCGACTATAAGTCTCGGCCGTGACAGCTTTATGACAGCTGTTGAAAAGATTAACTTTTTACTGACGAGGATGCTTCAATAACTTCTTTACATAATTGCGCAGCAGCTCCGTATCGTCGTCAGGAATGCTGGCATCGGGCTTTACCTCGTACAGCGCCCCCTCTACCTGATCAATCAACCTTTGTTGGTCATTTTGCGCCATATTGCGAAGCATTGCAGTGACGATAATCTCCAAAGCTTCTACCTGCGCGCACAGTTCTTTCGACTCTTCTTCTTTTTGGGCAAGCTTAAATAACAACTCAGCAATGAGATTTTTCATGTCTGTATTTCCTTATCCAAAGTATGGAGAAGTTAACATTATGTTTCACAACTTCATAGTGTCTGGAAGTATTATTTTTATGACAAAGGAAATACTTTGCGCAAATATTTTTTGTTTGATTACCAGCGAAACGTTTCTCTTATTTTAATAATTACCCACACAAAATATAGGCTTTTAATTATCAACCTTTATTATAAATAAAAGTTATGAAATATATTCTCTTCGTAAACTTATAATTAAGAGAAAAAAACTCACTGCATGGCCATACAAGCCAGGAATAAATTAGCTTCCCGTTCATCATTTTTGTGATCTTGCGCACATCATTGAGATAACGCGCTTTCTTCACCAGTACGTTGCACGCTTTGTCAGCAGAAGATTGCAACATTCTGTCAGAAGGCCGCGAATCCCCCGTTTTGTCGTGGTAATGTATGCACTTTGTGTTAGACGGGATAGGTTTTTAAGATGGAAAAACTGCGGGTAGGAATCGTTTTTGGTGGTAAATCAGCGGAACATGAAGTGTCTCTGCAATCGGCAAAAAACATTGTCGATGCCATTGATAAAAGTCGCTTCGACGTTGTGCTGCTGGGCATTGATAAACAAGGGCAATGGCACGTCAGCGATGCCAGCAATTATCTGCTAAATGCAGACGATCCTGCCCATATTGCGTTGCGCCCTTCGGCGACCAGCCTTGCGCAGGTGCCTGGTAAACATGAACATCAGCTTATCGACGCGCAAAACGGTCAGCCGTTGCCGACGGTGGATGTCATTTTCCCGATTGTCCACGGTACGCTGGGCGAAGATGGTTCCTTGCAGGGAATGCTGCGGGTCGCCAATTTACCGTTTGTAGGTTCTGATGTTCTGGCTTCAGCGGCCTGTATGGATAAAGATGTCACCAAACGTCTGCTGCGCGATGCCGGGCTGAACATTGCGCCATTTATTACCCTGACGCGCGCTAATCGTCACAACATCAGTTTTGCCGAAGTGGAGTCTAAACTGGGGTTACCGCTGTTTGTAAAACCGGCTAATCAGGGCTCTTCTGTTGGTGTCAGCAAAGTAACCAGTGAAGAACAGTACGCAATTGCCGTCGATCTGGCGTTCGAGTTCGACCATAAAGTGATCGTTGAGCAAGGGATCAAAGGTCGTGAGATCGAATGCGCAGTTCTGGGCAACGACAATCCGCAAGCCAGCACCTGTGGCGAGATCGTACTCACCAGCGATTTTTATGCCTACGACACCAAGTACATTGACGAAGATGGCGCGAAAGTGGTAGTTCCGGCAGCCATTGCGCCAGAAATCAACGATAAGATCCGGGCGATTGCCGTTCAGGCTTATCAGACGTTGGGATGCGCAGGCATGGCGCGTGTAGACGTGTTTTTAACCCCAGAGAACGAAGTGGTGATCAACGAGATCAACACACTGCCTGGCTTCACCAACATCAGTATGTATCCGAAGCTGTGGCAAGCCAGCGGTCTGGGTTACACCGACCTGATCACCCGTTTGATTGAGCTGGCGCTGGAGCGTCACGCTGCGGATAACGCATTGAAAACCACAATGTAATATTTAAACGCCCGATAATATTCTTATTGGGCGTTTTCAGTTTCTTCATCGCGACGACGAATAATCAGCCCCGCCAGCCAGAAACTAATCACCCACGTCACCAGACCGACGGCATAGGTCTGCCAACCTTTTGCTTCAAATCCCAGTAACCCCACCACGCCATTAAGAATGAATATAAGGCCAATGGCGAACGCATAGTAGTGCCAGTCACGGCGGATTTTTACAGGCAAGTTCATGGCAGCTCCGTTAACGAAAAACAACATCCTTGCATATTCTGCAACATCCGTCTGTGGCGTAGACAACATTTCCGTAATTGTTAATAAATTTAACTTAAGGTTGTCATTTTGTGACTTACGACGAAGATTCACGCTTCGGGAATATTCCCAACATCAATTTACCATGATTCTGATATTGACAATCTTAATGACCTGTCAGACTTGCCATAAGCCGCTGGTATCACACCAGAAGAGAAGCAGATGACTTCCGGAGGTTTTTATGGCTGATTTCACCCTGTCAAAATCGCTGTTTAGCGGAAAATATCGCAATGCCTCTTCAACGCCTGGCAACATTGCCTATGCGTTGTTTGTGCTGTTTTGCTTTTGGGCTGGGGCGCAATTGCTGAACCTGCTAGTGCATGTGCCCGGCGTCTATGAGCGTTTAATGCAGGTCCAGGAAACAGGTCGCCCACGGGTGGAAATTGGTTTAGGTGTCGGCACCATTTTCGGGCTGATCCCGTTTTTAGTTGGCTGCCTCATTTTTGCAGTAGTGGCGCTATGGCTGCACTGGCGACATCGCCGCCAGTAAGATTTACTTGCCAGATAGGACCTAAAACGCTTTATCTGGCATGACATTCCTGTTTGATCACTGTTTCATACAACGCGCCCGCCGTTCGTCTACGCGCTTCGCAAACCAGGCCGTAGTCAGGTTGCGGGTGATTTTCGGGCTTTCCAGTTGAATGCCAGGCAACATTTCGCGGGGTAGTGATTTACCCGTTTTAGCTTCGGCAAGTTGATAAACTTTCTTGTACAGCGCCGTCTCCTCAAAAGAGAAGCTGTCACCTTTCTCTAACTGACGGCGAATTTCGCTGTCGCTCATCCCCAGTTTTCCCGCCAGTTTGCGCGTTGCCAGTTCGGTTTTCCCGGGTTCTTTACTGTCGTAACGAATTAAATCACCGTCCAGTGCCAGCTTCACGCCGCTGGCCTTACTGACTGCGTTCTGAAACGCGGCATTACGGCTGGCGTACCAGCCAGCGTTAAAATCAGCAAAACGGTATATCGGCGCGCTATAGCTGGCGGGATAATTCAGTAAATGGTAAGTACCAAACCACAACCCGCCGCGACGACTGAAGACTTCCTGACGGACTGTACCGTCCATTTTCCACGGATACCCTTTGGTATGCTGTTCGGCAAAGGCAATGCTGACCTGCATCGGCCCACCGGTGCGCACCGGATTAAGCGAACCAAACAACGTCTGCCCCATTGGCACCATGCTGATCAGATCGTCAAAAATCGCGCTCAATTGCTTTTCTGTACGCACCGAATCTAACCGTTCGCTATAGCTTTTGCCGTTTGGCGATTTGATTTTTAGCGCGGTATGCACCAGAAAAGCAGGAATGTGCATCCGTTCAGCACGACGGTCAATCTCTTGCCAGGCGATCTTGCTTAAGCCCGGAACGGCCGGATCTGCCTGATAATTTGACTCCTGCTGCGCCACCGCCAGCACCGAGCAGACGTTTTCCAGCGTCGGTGCCAGCCCCTGACTTTCAAACGTGGTGGCGAGATCTTTCGCCCAGGCATCGCGGTCTTTCACGCTCGCAGGCATCTTCTGCCGCACGACGCTCGCCACATCTATCGCTTTTTCGCCCTTTTTCAACGGTTGCGGAGCCTGACTACTACACCCCACTAAAACCAGAACCGCCAACAATGACAGCGAAGATAGATGATTGACGCGCGACATTACTTCTCCTTTTTAGCTCAAGGTATGGGTTACTTCCTGAATTTTGTCACCATCCAGCTCATGTTCAAAGCTGCGCAGACGTTTGTAGATAGACATCAACTCAACCAGTGTGGTCCATGAGTTAATCAGGTACTGGAAAGCTCCACGAACCTGACCAAAAACGTTGGTAATCTGCGTCATCAGGCCGAGCGTAATCGTACCGGCGACAATTGACGGAAACAGCAAGAACAAACCGAAAACGTTATCGACCTGCAAATAGAGAATGCGGGCGATGTTGAAATACATATAGTGAAAATAGAGGCGGAAATAGTTTTTCCGTACGGCGCTAAACAGCTCGCGTACCGTAGGCGGCGTCGCGCGCGTGGCATCGTCTTCACCATAAACCAGCTCTTTACGGTAGGCAGCCTCTACACGCTGGTTTTTAAACTCCAGCCCCGGCAGTTTGATCCCTACCACTGCCAGTAATCCGGTCCCCATCAGCGACCAGACGATAGCGGCAATCACCAGACCATACGGAATGTGCCCGACAATTGGCAGCTCCGGCACATGCGCGGAGAGCGTTACCAGCACCGGCAGGAAGGCGATCAACGTCATGATGGCGTTGATAAAACTGACGCCCATATTCTCCAGCGTTGAAGCAAAACGCATGGTGTCTTCCTGCACACGCTGTGCGGCACCTTCGATATGACGCAGTTGTTGCCAGTTCGCCATGTAATATTCGTTCATCGCTGTACGCCAGCGGAACACGTAGTGACTGACAAAGAAGTTGTTCAGCACACTGATCACCACAGCGATCAGCGCAATCCCCAGAAAGACGCCCACTTCGCGGTAAAATTGTTCGATGGTGACTTTATGCGGCGAACTTAGCGCGGTTTGAATCAGATCATAGAACGGCGCATACCAGGCGTTGACGGCGACCCCGACTTCCACCAAAAACCAGGTGACGAAGATGATCAGTGCAGTACCGAGTATTGACCAGTATTGCCAACGATGCGGGCTGTAGATAAACCAGAACAATGCAAAGAGTCCTACACAAACAATGTAGTAAGCGTAAAAAATCAGGAAATCCAACGACCAGAAACGCGCGGCGCTAATCGGGATTTGCCCGGAAGCTCCGGTGATACGCGCCACCCAATCACCCCCACCTGCTTGCCAGAAGATAACGGCAATCAATGCCCAAACAAAGGCCGAGAGAAAAAACGTTCCCGGCTTTGGGAAAAAAGACTTAAACATATGCACTCCTGCTAACTTCTTATCGTTTTAACAACTGCTGTGTATTAACCGCATGACCGCTACAAAGCGACAGCCAAATGAAACCGCCCATTGTGACCCATAGCAAGGCGCTTAGTTCGCCAGCCTGAGCATAAGAATTGTTTCGACGGATTTCACAAACCAAAGATTGTTTACATAAGCGGATTAACACGCGCAGGATCACAAATGCAGGCATTGGTGAGCAGGAAAAAGATCGTGTTTACGCGCCGTTACGTTTTTAACACTATTATTGCACTAATTCGCCCTTTGCAATCCATCAATGAGTAGTATAAATACGCTCAGTTACCTTCATTCAATCTATGGACACCACCGTTGAAACGTTGTCTGCTTTTTTCTGCCGTGCTGTGTGCGGCGTCATTGACCTCCGTCCATGCGGCGCAGCCGATCACTGAACCGGAGTTCGCCTCTGATATTGTCGATCGTTATGCCGATCATATTTTTTACGGCAGCGGTGCCACGGGGATGGCGCTGGTTGTTATCGACGGTAACCAGCGCGTCTTTCGCAGTTATGGCGAAACGCGACCTGGTAATAACATTCGCCCGCAGCTGGATTCGGTCATACGTATTGCTTCCCTCACCAAGCTAATGACCAGTGAGATGCTGGTGAAATTGCTCGACCAGGGGACCGTGAAGTTAAACGATCCGCTAAGTAAATATGCTCCGCCAGGCGCACGCGTACCGACCTACAACGGGACGCCCATTACGCTGGTGAATCTGGCAACCCATACCAGCGCCCTGCCCCGTGAACAGCCCGGTGGCGCGGCACATCGTCCGGTATTTGTCTGGCCAACGCGCGAGCAACGCTGGAAATACCTTTCCACTGCCAAACTAAAAGCCGCGCCGGGCAGCCAGGCCGCGTACTCCAACCTCGCATTCGATCTGCTGGCAGATGCACTGGCGAATGCGTCCGGCAAGCCTTATACCCAGTTGTTTGAAGAGCAGATTACCCGTCCATTGGGGATGAAAGACACCACCTACACCCCCTCGCCGGATCAGTGCCGCCGTTTAATGGTTGCTGAGCGCGGTGCCAGTCCGTGCAATAACACGCTGGCGGCAATTGGCAGCGGGGGAGTCTATTCCACGCCTGGCGATATGATGCGCTGGATGCAGCAGTATTTGTCATCTGATTTTTATCAGCGCAGTAACCAGGCAGATCGCATGCAGACGTTGATTTATCAGCGAGCGCAGTTTACAAAAGTGATTGGCATGGATGTCCCCGGCAAAGCGGATGCGCTTGGTTTAGGCTGGGTATATATGGCCCCGAAAGAGGGTCGTCCAGGGATTATTCAGAAGACAGGTGGTGGTGGCGGTTTCATTACCTATATGGCGATGATCCCGCAGAAGAACATTGGCGCATTTGTGGTGGTCACTCGTTCGCCATTGACGCGCTTTAAAAATATGAGCGATGGCATCAATGACCTGGTGACCGAACTGAGCGGGAATAAACCGTTGGTCATCCCCGCGTCCTGATTAATACTCTGAAGGCAAACGGTTGATAGCGACCAGTTTGCCTTTATTCATTTCGATATAGCCGCCTTTACGTAAAGCAGCGAGAACTTCTGCGACGACAGAACGCGATATGCGTGTACGTTGATGAATATAATTCATCACACCAATACGTGAGCGTAATTCTTCATTCCAGTCAATCATTGATAATAACGTTGCGCGGATTTGTTCGTAGGAATTATGCCCAATGAGCTGTACGTCACGTAATTCCAGAATTCTATTTTGCCAGGCTAACCAGTAAAAAGCATCTCGCCAGAGTTGATTTTGTTCAATAAGGGTAATGGTTTGTTTGGCTGGTAGATGATATCCCGTACAATTTCCTTCTGATATTAATTTGTATGGTATATCGTTTTTCATTAAACCATCAGCCAGTCCCATAATATAAGGAGCCTGGGTAATACCGATAAGTACGTTTTCTTCTCTACGCAGAGAGATAACGCCCTCTAAAATAACGAAAGTATCTTCGCTATTGACATCACTTGAAAATATAACTTGCTTTTCATTATTAAACTCGAAGCGCGTGCCATATCTGGACAAACATTTATCGAGCTTACCAAATTCCTGAAGAGGTTTAACTACAGATAACATTTGCGCGTCCTTTGCAGTAATGCCCGTCAAATCCTTGACGGGCATTATTTAGATTAAATAATCTATTTCTTCAGAGTGAAGAATATTACCAGGTATATTTAACACCCACGTTCGCGGACCAGTCTTGATCTACGTCACCACCACCGAGGTAGTTAGCATCGGTATAGGCGCTGAAGTTCTTGGTGAAGCTGAACTGAGTACCCAGACCAACACGTACCGCAGACCCTTCAGTACCGTTATTGATGGAATCACCGTTCACATCGTTATCGTTGTTAGAGTCGTCGTAGACGTAAGCCAGTTTGAAGTACGGAGTCAGAGCCTGGTCTTCGCTGTAGGTGAAGGTATAACCTGCATCTACACCCAGTTCATAACGCATGCTGTCGTAAGACTGACCGTCAACTTTCATGTCGTTGCTCAGCTGGTAGTCATCACCAGACTGGAACAGACCAGAAACGCTGCCGTAAGGAGTCACGTAACCAGCATCACCCAGTTTGAAGTCGTAACCGGCTTTCAAACCGAAGCCCCAAGCGTCGGAGTTGGTGCTACCGTCAACGTAAGTACCGTTGCTCATGGTTGCAGACAGGTCGTTGTTGAAGTGAGAGTAGCTTAAGCTACCATCAACAAAGACGTTGTTCGCGAAGTGAGCAGAAGAGTAGATGTAGGCAGTCTGGCTGTCTTGATCCACCTGACCAGTACGGTCATTCATGTCACCTTTCGCGAAGCCAGCAGCCGCACCGACGATCCACTTAGCGTTGTTACCGTCAATTTTGGTATCAACACCGACCATGATGCCGTTAACATCCTGATCATAGTTGATGGTGCCGTTGTCGCCGTTGAAGTTACCACCGAAGTAGCTTACCCATGCGCCGCCGTTATCAGCCAGGCCATGACGAGAGTTGGTCAGACGAGTACCAACGGTGTCTTGTTCCAGGTTCCAGATATTGGTGTTCGCAGACGGGATGCTCAGCGCCATGTTAGCGTAGTCGGTCAGCTCCATCTGTTGCAGAACAACGGTGTTACCACGCTGTTCAGCCTGATAGGTGTATGCACCCAGGTCAGCTTTGTTAGCAGCAGAGAAGGTCGCGTTGCTGTTTTTGTCGTTAACGTAGATCAGCTCGTTGCCGTTGTAGTCAGCGATAGAACCAGCACCTGTAGCGTTGTCGATACGAACTTTGTAGTTACCGGTTGCAGCTGCAACATGGTCACCGTTGTTATCAACTTCGTTCTGACCAGCTTCGATAGAAGCAGTGTTGTCGTTATCGCCGTTACCGTTAATGGTCAGGTGACCATCAGAGTTCATTGCGATTAAGCCATAACCGTAGTTTGACTTGGTAGTATCGTTGGTACGGTCGTTGGTCAGGTCGGCATCAAGTACGAAGCGGTTGCTTTCGATGTTGAACACACCAGCGTGAATGTTACCACTAGTATCAGTAGTGCTGGTCAGGTTCAGAGTATCAACCTGCAGAGCATTCGCCGCAGTGTTACCGACATTCAGAATACCGTCGTTAGTCACTTTGATGTTGTTGGCATACAGAGCAGCATCACCTACAGCCCAACCAGCAGAAACTTCATCAGAAATGGTTACGGTACTGTTGTCGACAGTCAGTGAATCAGTTGCAACATGACCATCTTCGTTGATGTTCAGCGCAGAAAGACCTGTCAGAGAGATAGAGTCAGAAATCAGCGTTGAATCAGCAACATTAACCGTTGAACCACTGTTGATGCTCAGAGTATCAATCAGAGAAGTTTTGGTGGTATCCCACTGTGAACCGGTGTTCAGGGTTACATTGAACAGACCGCTCTGGTAAACTTCGTTACCGATGATGTGATCAAATTCGCTATATTCAGAGTCGCTGTTTTCTACACCAACAGTTGATGAAGGCCACAGGCTGTTAGCTGCGATGTCGATCAGAGTTGCAGTGGCTTCAGTATTGATTCCATATGTATAGGAGTCATTTACACCATCGTCATCAGTATCAACACCAATCTGATGCGCAGACATTGCCGCACCGACCCACTTGCTGCCATTGTTCAGGGTCAGATCCAGGCGATCAGTACCATCCCAACCGTTAGTATCTACATCACCGTCAGCATCACGATAGCTATCACGACCATGCGGGAAGAAGTTCTCATCAAAGTTACTTGAGAAGAATACATCGCCCATCAGTGTGGAATTATCGAATGTTGCAGTGGTTTGCATGGCGTTATCAGCAGCAGGATGTGCAATAACAGCTAATGCGATATCGTCAGCATTCCAACCTTTACCATTGTAATCGCTGGCATTACCTGTATTACCGAACCAACCAGTTGTACCTTCATCAGTCCATGAACCAGAGGTCACGGTTGAATCTTTAACAGTGATGGTGTTATTAAACACTTCGCTGCTGTTTACACCAGTGCTGACAGTGTTGTCGTCGATATCTTCCCACTCATAACCCTGAGTCAGCGTAATACCTGCTACATGAGAGTTATTAGAGATGGACAGATCAACTTCCTGATCCAGAGTGATGGCAGTACCAATGTTAAATACATTTACAACATGAGTGTCAGCGGCATTATTGTAGGTGCCGTTATATGTGTAGTGTTCGTAGTTGTCATCGATCGTTGAATTATCAACGGTCAGCGCCAGACGATCATGGTAGTAGTCATCCGCACGATCAGCACAATCAGTTGTCATGCACTCGGAATAAATCATGCCGTGAATAGTGCTGTTTTTGATTGTCAGGCTATTGGCGTTGGTATTAGTAGAAATACCGTCATCCAGATAGTAGGTAGAAATCACGCCGTTAACGGTAGCGTTATTAATGACCGGATAGATATCGCCGTTGTAATAACTATCAGCGGCATAGTTATTCCAGCCTACATAACCATCATAGTAAACGTCATCAGCATAGGTGGCGTCGTTGTAGTGATGGAAAGTATTGTAAGTTTGACCAGAAATATCGTTGGTCGCTGCATTAGCCTGAGAGGTGATAGCCAGAGTGCAAGCCAATGCTAATTGTGATACTACAAGTTTCTTTTTCCAGGAGTGCATTTGTCATCCCTCCTCAGGGACGTAATAAGTTGATCCATCAATTATCAATGCATAGAAAACATATTATGTTTCGCGTTGACGATTATGCGGCGTTATAGAGGAATGGTTCAATTATTCTTTCCCCTAAGTCCGATTGCGGACATATATAAAGCACGTGAACACACACACAGAAAGAAATAACAAAAACACAATATTTCAATACGTTAATGAAAGCGTTAATTTTAAAACATAGACCATGAAAATATAAAACAACCAAAACAGACAAATAATGTATCAATAAGCAATGAACTTTAAGTTATTCACTTTTTGAAAATGTCACCAAATCCCCAAAAACAATAATCTATGGATATAAATAAAAATTAAAAATATTTTCAGTGAATATAAAATTATTGCTATTTCTATTACAAAGATGTCCTGGCCTCTCTTCCATTCTCTTCTTGTCAACATCGCGACAACTTTCGTAAAACATCCCCACCCTGCTTCAGGTATACTATGCCCCTCGATTCCACAAACATCAGGCAGACCATGACAGACTTAATCCAACGCCCTCGTCGCCTGCGCAAATCTCCTGCGCTGCGCGCTATGTTTGAAGAGACAACACTTAGCCTTAACGACCTGGTGTTGCCGATCTTTGTTGAAGAAGAAATTGACGACTACAAAGCCGTTGAAGCCATGCCAGGCGTGATGCGCATTCCAGAGAAACATCTGGCACGCGAAATTGAACGCATCGCCAACGCCGGTATTCGTTCCGTGATGACTTTCGGCATCTCTCACCATACCGATGAAACCGGCAGCGACGCCTGGCGGGAAGATGGACTGGTGGCGCGTATGTCGCGCATCTGCAAGCAGACTGTGCCAGAAATGATCGTCATGTCAGACACTTGTTTCTGTGAATACACTTCTCACGGTCACTGCGGTGTGCTGTGCGAGCATGGCGTCGACAACGACGCGACTCTGGAAAATTTAGGCAAGCAAGCCGTGGTTGCAGCTGCTGCAGGTGCAGACTTCATCGCCCCTTCCGCCGCGATGGACGGCCAGGTACAGGCAATTCGCCAGGCGCTGGACGCTGCGGGCTTTAAAGACACGGCGATTATGTCGTATTCGACCAAGTTCGCCTCCTCCTTTTATGGCCCGTTCCGTGAAGCTGCCGGCAGCGCATTAAAAGGCGACCGCAAAAGCTATCAGATGAACCCAATGAACCGTCGTGAGGCGATTCGTGAGTCACTGCTGGATGAAGCCCAGGGCGCAGACTGCCTGATGGTTAAACCTGCTGGAGCGTACCTCGACATCGTGCGTGAGCTGCGTGAACGTACTGAATTGCCGATTGGCGCGTATCAGGTGAGCGGTGAGTACGCGATGATTAAGTTCGCCGCGCTGGCGGGTGCTATAGATGAAGAGAAAGTCGTGCTCGAAAGCTTAGGTTCGATTAAGCGTGCGGGTGCGGATCTGATTTTCAGCTACTTTGCACTGGATTTGGCTGAGAAGAAGATTCTGCGTTAATGTTCATTATGCCGGGTTATCCAACCCGGCATTTCCCCCTTACCCCGCCCGATAAAACGGTTTATCCCCAAGGATCGTCGCCCGATGCATAATCCGCCGCTGTGGCAGGTAATCCGCATTGGCATAGTGCTGAGTCACGCGATTATCCCAAATCGCAATATCATTCGGTTGCCAGCGCCAGCGCACCTGAAACTCCGGTTTGGTGATATGGGCAAACAAAAAACTTAACAAGGCTTCGCTCTCTTTCTCGCTGACATCAACAATTCGCGTAGTAAAGCCTTCATTCACAAACAGCGCCTGTTTACCGCTCACCGGATGCGTTCGCACCACCGGATGTAGCAACGGCGGGTTTTTCGCGACCGCCTCGCGCCAGCGTTGATGCTCCTCCTCGGTTTTGCGGTATTTGTATTCCGGGAACGATTTACGGAAATCATGCTCCGCACGCAGCCCGCTCAGCAGTTGGCGGAAGGGAACAGAGAGCGCCTCATAGGCCGCAATACCGCTGCTCCAGAGCGTATCGCCGCCGGTCGAGGGTAACTCTTTTGCCGCCAGAATCGCCCCTGCGGGTGGCGTTTCAATAAATGTCACATCGGTATGCCAGTTGTCGTTATCCGGCGGATTATCGTTATGAGTATCCAGCACGATGATCTCGTCAACCCCTTCGGCATGAGGGTAAACAGGGTGAATATGCAGTTCGCCAAAACGCTGGGCCAGCGCGCGTTGCTGCTGCGGCGTAATAGCTTGATCGCGCAGAAACACCACCTGATGACGCAGCACCGCATGGTAAAGCTGTTCAAACTGATTATCGCTTAACGGGCGCGTCAGGTCGGCACCCGAAATTTGTGCGCCAATATACGGCCCCAGCGGGGTAATGCTCAGACGTTCACTCATTGTACTTCTCCATGCCAGGGCGTCAGGCGGCGCTGTAACGCGCGCAAACCCAGTTCTAAAAGAAAAGCGATAATCGCAATCACCGCGATCCCCGCCAGCACCACGTCAGTCGCGAGAAATTCACCCGCTGACTGAACCATAAATCCTAAACCGCGCGTCGCGGCAATCAGCTCCGCCGCTACCAGCGTAGACCAGCCCACACCCAGACCAATGCGTAATCCGGTGAGGATTTCCGGCAGCGCGCCGGGCAAAATGACAAACCACAGCACCTGCGCACGACTGGCACCCAGCGACTGGGCGGCACGAATGCGAACCTGCTGCGCGCTTTTCACCCCCGCCAGCGCCGACATCGCCACCGGTGCAAAAATCGCTAAATAGATCAGTAAGATCTTCGAGGTTTCACCAATACCAAACCAGATCACCATCAGCGGCAAATACGCCAGCGGCGGCACCGGACGATAAAGCTCGATTATCGGATCCAGAATGCCGCGCACCGTCGGGCTTAGTCCCCCGGAGACCCCGCCCCGCATGCCGCGTAACCCCGCCCAGAAGCCGCCCACCCCCCCGCCGCAAGTAGCGCCAGCACAATGCGCGTCAGGCTGGCTGCAAGATGCTGCCACAGGGTGGCGTCCATAAATCCCTGCGGCCCGGCAATGGTGAGCAGTTTTGCCAGTACCTGTTGCGGTGGCGGCAAAAACAGCGGGCTAATCAGGTGCAGCGCCGCCACTGCCCACCATACAGTGAGTAAAATCGCTAACGTGCCAATGCTTAAGGTCACCTGACGCGAGAGCGGCCAGCGCCATTTCAGCCGATGCGAATGCAGTTTTTCATTAATGAGCACACTCATGAGAACGCCTCCCGTTGCTCAAATACGCGGCTTAAAACATATTCGCGCATGGTGATGAATTGTGGATCGGACTTGATGCTGCGGCTCGACTCTCCCGCAACAAAGCGGCGAGCAAAGTTGAGCGGCAGCCGCTCCAGCACGCGGCCAGGGCCGGGTGAAAGCAGAACCAGTTCAGTCGCCATAAACACCGCTTCTTCTATATCGTGGGTAATCAACAGCACCTGCTTGCCCGTCTCCTGCCAGAGTTTCAGCAGCAGAGTTTGCATCTGATCGCGGGTGAAGGCGTCCAGCGCGCCAAACGGTTCGTCGAGTAATAACAGCTGGGGATTCGCCGCCAGCGCGCGGGCAATCCCTACCCGCTGACGTTGACCGCCGGAAAGCTGCCAGATATAGCGTTTTTCTGCGCCTTCCAGCCCCACTTTTTTCAGCATCTGGTGCGCGATTTCCAGGCGCTGTACTTTCTCTACACCTGCCAGTTGCAGGCCGAACGCCACGTTGTCTACCACATTACGCCACGGCAACAGCCCTTCATTCTGAAAAACCACGCCCCGCTCTGCGCCCGGTCCCTCAATGCACTTACCCGCCAGTTGAATGCTGCCATGCTGATAAGGCACAAAACCGGCAATCAGATTCAGCAAGGTGGTTTTGCCGCAGCCGGACGGCCCCAGCACCACCAGTAGCTCACAGCTTTCCAGCGTCAGGTTGATATCTTCCAGTGCCGGTTTGCCGCCATAATCGGCGTAAAGATGAGAGATTTGCAGCATCTGCGCCTCCTTTTATTGCACGAAGCGCGAGGTCACGTACTGGCTGTAATCATTCGCTACAGCCGGGACTTTGCCCTGCTCTTTCAAAAACTGCGCGGTGTCGATGATCGCTTTGTTAACCGG
>ERZ780060.557-NODE-557-length-14651-cov-5.690532_pt1 | contig 14651 bp, 12 predicted proteins | sample MGYA00511176_ERZ780060 | MGnify/ENA primary metagenome ERZ780060 (study PRJEB29588, sample SAMEA2148374) | human gut metagenome | biome: human gut; feature: human-associated habitat; material: faeces | place: Denmark | collected 2008/2010 ... | reverse complement strand
CCATACAAAAAGGAAGTTCACATACAAAAAACCCAAAAAAGACACAAACCCCCCCCCCCCAATCTTATAGATTCATTTTCAGGGATATTTTTGTTGTTCTTTAATGCTCCATTAGGAAATTATTTGTTAATGATAAGAAATTATTTTCTTATTAATGGAAATAAATTTTGTGAATTGAGAAATTATTTGTATTTTTGCGGAAACAAAATAAAAATACATAATGTCTCAAATATTTAGTGTGATTCAATCATTGTGTCGCTCAGCCATTGCGGGGGATCGCGAGCTTGTTTTACATCAGATAGAGCGGCTATGTGATGTATACAAACATTCTGGAGACGACAAAGCGGCAGCAGCATTAAAATCCATTTTGTCTGATGCTGAAAAAAAACAAAATATCTTGCCTTCCCGATTGACCATATCACAGGCCTTGGGAGGGGAGAATCTTTTGCCTTCTACTCCTATACCTGTTGATAAAGAAACATCTGCTCCTATTTTAGAAGTAATATTTCCTTCTGATACTATTGTTTCAGAGCCTTTTTTTGATGAAAAGATCAAAGACGCGGTGGAATCGGTTGTAATTGAATGGAAAAACTATGGAGTCCTTTTAGAAATGAATGCAACTCCATCTCGTTCATGCCTAATATATGGAGAACCTGGTACGGGAAAAACCCATCTCGCAAAATGGATGGCTAAAGAAATACAGCTGCCTATAGTTTTGGCAAAATTAGAAAGTATTGTATCTTCATTTCTGGGAACTAGTGCTCGCAATATCGGAAACTTGTTCAAGTTTGCCAATAGATATAATTGTGTTCTACTATTGGATGAATTTGATGCAATAGCGAAACTTCGTAATGATCCCCAAGAAGTTGGAGAAGTCAAACGTATTGTGAACTCTTTGTTGCAGTGTCTTGACGAAAGAGACTCTATAGGTTTCACAATTGGCATAACAAATCATGAACAGTTACTAGATCCTGCAATATGGCGACGCTTTGATGTTCAGATAGATATACCTAAACCTTCAAATAAGGTTATTCAGGAACTGCTTAATGCCCTTTTGCCTCCATTAGAGTTTTCTGAATCTGAATTAAAATTTATGTCATGGTGTCTTAATGGAGCGACAGGCGCTGATGTGGAAAAATGGGTTAATTGGCTTAAACGAATGAAAATTATCAACGAATATAAGCATGAAAATCTTATTTCATTGATGAGGCGTTATATATTGCTTAATACAGGGCGTATCAGTAGGAATGTGAAAGATGCGTTAGATAGCCCCAATGAAGCTTTATATGAAATATTGATGGGTTCGAATGTTGATTTAAAGAAAAAAGACATTGCATCTATTCTTAATATAACCCCATCATCTTTGAGCAAACAAATGTCAAAATTTAAAAATGTATAAATATGGCAAAAGGTCCAATTCAAGTAGTGCTAAATAGTGAATCTTACATTACTCTGATTTCACAACAGCGTCCTCCTATGGGGAATAAAGATTTTTATGCAAATAATAACGAGCTGTTTTCAGAGCACAAACGTAATATTATTTCTCAATTAGATGATATTGCAGTAGCTCAAAATGAAAATCCGTATTCTAAGATTAATTACATCAAAGTAAGGATGATACATAAGGCGTTGGCAAAAAGTCATCGCCCAACAGGGAAATTGTTTACTATTCAAAATCAGTGCAAATTGATTGGTGGTGCGCATCGTGGTGAAATGATATTTGAGATTACACCTCAATCAATAGCTGAGTTAAAGCATGATATCGAAATTCATGTTGAAGACGAACCTGTCCTTAAACTTAACAAAAAGACTCAACAGATGGAAATTGCTCCATCGGATTGGAGGTGTGAATTAGGAGCAATAGAAAGCATTACTTTATATACATCTGCCGATAAGTTGAATTTTTCCGAAGAAGATGTAATCAACCAACTTGAGAACTCGAATGGATGTTTTTATATAGAATTGTTTGAAATGCCATGCCGTGAACAACTTTGGGATACGTTAAATCCTAATAAACTAGAATTATATCGCAGCTTAAAAAGTGGGTTAGAATCTGTTCGTGGGGTGAAAATTTATAAATCGTCAATAAAAGGCAACAATACTTTGCTTATTATGAGAATAGATGATACATCTGTTAGTAGCGTGTCTTTCCATAATCGAGTGAAAAACTCCACCCAATTTGTTTTACCTTCCATTTCGCGAAATCACGATAAATATAGACAGGTATTTGATCTTTTAACTCATCATCCACTTGTTCGTAAGTTGTCAGTTGTACCTTCTTTGATAAACATCCCTCAACCTTCTTTTCGTATAGATAATACAGAATTAGGAAAGATACCTACTCCAAAGGAAGATACAGAGTATCCGTTAGTCGCCGTTGTAGACAATGGCATTTCTTCTATTTTCGCTAATTGGACTATAGGTTCTTGGGACAATATTCCTGAAACCATGCGTGATAAAAATCATGGGTCGTTCATTTCAGGATTACTAGTGAATGGAGCAACATGGAATCCCACTATTTGCATGGAACAAAATGGATGTAAGGTGATTGATTTATGCATGCTACCTGCAAATGGCTATTTTAATCGGATTTATAACTATGGGATTGATACATTTATAGATGAATTGGAGACCGCTGTTTCAGACATCGTTGCGAGTACACATGTACGAATTTTTAATATAAGCATGAATATACAATCTGCACGATTAAATACAGAATATAGTCCATTGGCACAAGCTTTAGATAGGATTGCGGAGAAGAATGATGTCATTTTTGTAATATCAGCAGGAAATCTATTATCCCCTCGTCCAGAATGGAGCCTTGATCATAAGAATAATATCCAAACTATTATAGGGAGAAAAGATGACATTGTTTATTGTCCGGCAGAGAGTATTCGCAATTTGAGTGTAGGTGCACTAAATCCAGATGGGGATGGATTAGCGTCTTATTCTTGTAAAGGCAAGGGATCCACCTTTGGAATTAAACCTGATTTTGTTCATAAAAGTGGATGTGGATTACAAGACAAAATTCGTGGGCACGGGTTGTTTTCTGTAAACAAAGACGGGTACCTCCATTCTAATGCTGGTACAAGTTTTTCGGCTCCTCTTGTTGCAAAAACAATAGCAGTTGTTGAAAAATCCATATTAGGTCATACTTCAAGAGAGACATTAATAGCTTTAATGGTTCATAATGCAGAAGTCCCCGATGCATTCAAAGCTATAGAATATAAAAATTACCTAGATGAATTAATAGGATACGGAATGCCGACAAGTGCGGACAGTATTCTTAATGGAGACGAACATTCGATAACACTTGTGTTTGCTAACAGAATAAAAAACAAGCAAATACTATCATTCCCATTTGCATGGCCAGCTTCGCTTGTCAAAAACGAAAAATGTGTTGGAGCGGTGAAAGTAACATTGGTAAGTACACCTGCTATCGATTATCGTTTTGGAGATGAAATGATTAGGGAAAATGTTAGTGTATCATTAAGACAAATTCAAGAAGATGGAACTAAAAAAGGCATGCTCAATGCAAGATACAAAGATGACAAATCATTCCATGGTCATATGTATGAATGGCAACTTATTGAGAGCGAGCAAAAATGGAATCCTATAAAAGTATACGAAAAAAGTTTTCCGCGGGGAACAAAGAATAAAGGAAGTTGGTTTTTAGAAGTTGAATATCAATCCAGAGACGGAGCCCAACACTCTTTGCAAGGAGTTCCATTTACTGTAATTTTAACTATTTCTGATCCTGAACATATTGCACCTGTATACAATGAAATGCGCCAAAATGTAATTGCGGCCGGTGCTCAAATCGCGGATATTCAAAATGCAGTTACAATTACGCAACGCGTTTAATCGTAAGGACTATTACATATAAAGGAAACGAAAGAATCATTTTGATTGTTCCTTTCCGTTTCCTTTATTTATTATTCGGTCTTGAATGTTCCTCCCGACACATCGAAAAATCTCTCAAAAAAGGCTTTCAGCTTGGCGATGACACTTTTCTTCTTCATCCCCCTGTCGTTCTCCTTGTTCTTTGAGAACAATGGGATGGGCGGCAGGATTCGGGTAATAGCCGTGCCTGTTTCCTCTATCTCGCCGTTCTTGAACGATTGCGAAACAAACTCGTAGGTTTCTTTCGGTTTCAAGTTTTCTTCGCTGATTATCTTGTCCAACTGTTCCTTCTCCTGCTGTTTGACGAATTTGTGCCAATCGTCGTTCACGTCCTTTTCTGGCGTAAGCTGGTCTATGAAGTCCTCTATCAGGTCTTTCTTATTGCGCAGGTCAGGGCTTGAATTGATGGCTTTCTGGATAGACAGCCTTATTTCCTTGTCCTTTGTGTGGTCGCCGTGCATTTGCGCAATCAGGTAAAGGATGTAGTCGATGTTTATCTCTACCTGCTTGATAAGCTCCATTTCGAACACGATGTCATCGTTCACGTTCACGATATCACCTTCTTTCTGTTTGCGGTACTTGTCGTAAAGGTCGATGTAAAGGCTGTGGTAGTCCTGCACATCGCGTGGCGAAAGTATTTCCATACCTGCGAATTGGTCAAAGGTAGTAAGCAGGTTTGTGGCTTTGAGGATAGAGCCATACAGGCGGATGAACTTCTTTTCCGCATCCTCGCCGATGATACGTTGCCCAATGGGATAATCCTCTAATAGCTTTTCCACCAAGTCCTTATAGCCCGGATTTTCCTTGCCCTTGTCATCTTTGTAGCCATAGTAATACTCATCAAAGGTTTTCAGCAGAACGATGCCTCCGGCTTCCTTGTCGCCGAAGAGGGCGATGCTTTCGTTGGTGGCTTGCTCCAAGTTGCGGAAACAGACAATGTTGCCGAATGTCTTGATGGAGTTTAGTATGCGGTTGGTGCGTGAGTAGGCTTGCAGCAGTCCGTGCATCCGCAGGTTTTTGTCCACCCAAAGGGTGTTCAGTGTGGTAGCATCAAATCCCGTCAGGAACATATTTACCACAATGAGCAGGTCTATTTCCCTGTTCTTCATCCTTAGCGACACGTCCTTGTAGTAATTCTGGAAACGATCGGTGTTTGTGTCGTAATTGGTCTTGAATAGGACGTTATAGTCATCTATTGCCGATTCAAGGAAGTCACGCGAGCTTTTATCCAACCCGTCGGTGTTCTCCGAGTTCTCATCATCGGGCAATCCCGTGCCGTCCTCGGCTTCGTTTGCGCTGTAACTGAAGATGGTCGCTACGCGTAGTTGCTTGTCGGGCGGAAGTTGCGCCATTTGCTGTTTGAACTCCAAGTAGTAAAGTTTGGCTGTGTCGATGGACGATACGGCGAAAATAGAATTGAACCCTGTCATCCGTGTTTTCTGTTTCTTCTCCTCCGCAGCTTCCCTGTTCCTTGCCGTTGCCATTTCAGCAATGTTCACTAACTTGTTGAACGTGAACGAGCGGGCGTTGCGCTTGGTCTTTTGGTCGAAGTGGTCCAATATGTAGCTTACGATGCGGCTGATGCGTTTAGGTGATGCCAATGCGCGCTCACGGTCTATGTTGCGCACCTGCTCGTCCTTGATGTCTTCCTGTTCGCGCATGGTACTGACGTAATCCACGCGGAACGGCAGCACGTTGCCGTCAGCAATGGCATCCACAATGGTGTAGATGTGCAGTTGCTTGCCGAAAGCCTGTTCCGTAGTTTTCAGATTGAATTTTCCTCCTGCCCCTGCGTTTACCGAGAATATGGGCGTGCCCGTAAAGCCGAAAAGATGGTAACGCTTGAATTTCTTGATGATGGCGGTGTGCATGTCACCGAACTGGCTGCGGTGGCACTCGTCGAAGATGAACACGATATGTTTATTGTAAACTTCGTGTGTGCGGTTCTTGCTTATGAATACCGACAATTTCTGTATGGTAGTGATTATGATGCGTGCCTGTAGGTCTTCCAGTTGGCGTTTAAGTACGGCAGTGCTTGTGTTGCTGTTTGCCGCCCCTTTCTCGAAGCGGTCATATTCCTTCATCGTCTGGTAATCCAAGTCCTTACGGTCAACCACGAACAGCACTTTGTCTATGTCCTCCATGCGGCTTGCCAAGCGTGCCGTCTTGAACGACGTGAGTGTCTTTCCGCTGCCCGTGGTGTGCCACACATATCCGCCGCCCTCTATTGTGCCGTATTTCTTGTAGTTGGTCGAGATGCGTATTTGTTGCAGGATGCTTTCCGTGGCGGCTATCTGGTAAGGACGCATCACGAGCAACAGTTTTTCCGATGTCAGCACGCAGTATTTTGTCAGGATGTTAAGCAGAGTGTGTTTTGCGAAGAATGTGGAGGTGAAATCCACGAGGTCGGTGATTACCTTGTTATCCCTCGATGCCCAAAAGCTCGTAAACTCGAAGCTGTTGCTGGTCTGTTGCTTTCCTTGCTTGCGGCTCCGCTTGCTTGCCTCGGCTATGTGAGAAGCACGGGTAGTGTTGCTGTAATATTTCGTCTGCGTGCCGTTGCTGATTACGAACAGTTGCACGTACTCAAACAGTCCGCAGCCTGCCCAAAAGCTCTCGCGGTTGTAGCGGTTGATTTGGTTGAATGCTTCCTTAATGTCCACGCCCCGACGTTTCAGTTCCACGTGTACTAATGGCAAGCCGTTCACGAGAATAGTTACGTCATAGCGGTTTTCCCTCACACCGCCTTCGGGCGTGTATTGGTTGATTACCTGCAACGAGTTGTTGTGTATGTTGTTCTTGTCAATCAGGTAAATGTTCTTCACCGTGCCATCGTCACGTGTCAACAGTTGGATGTAGTCCTCTTGTATGATGGCGGTCTTTTCCACGATGCCATAGTTGCGGTTGGCTATCTTGTCGGCAAAGAACGATTGCCACTCTATATCGGTAAACTTGTAGTCGTTCAGGCGTTCAAGCTGGCGGCGCAGGTTGTCGATAAGTTCCTTTTCTATCTTGATGGGCAGATATTCGTAGCCTTGTTTTTCAAGCTGACGGATGAAGTCACGTTCCATTTCCGCCTCACTCTGGTATTGCGTGGATTTGCGGTAAACAGGCTCAACGTCTGAAACCACGGTACTTTGCGGATTCTCCGCCACCATCTTGTATTGCTCTGACATACGGATAATCTTTATTGTTTTGATTTAATCAATGCATTTATTACAGCTGCGGCAGGTGAATACACATATCCTGTGATATGTTTTCTGGCAGTTTGCGTATTATAAATAGTTTCTTTGGTGAAATATTCATATAATTCCTTTATGTTCAGTCTTACAAAACTTTCTGTACTTTTCCTCTGAATTGTTAGCGTATCACATTGCAAAGAACAAATCTTGTAGGGAACTCCTCCGCTTATACTATAAATAACATCTGGTAGTTCTGCAATTCGTACTTTGAAAGTACCATAATCTAATTTCTCCATATCAGTTCGATTTTATACAGTTAAACGTGAGCAATTTATTTCTGTAATACTCGTATTGTTCTTGTACGGCAACAATTTCTGCCGGAAGCCCTTGGGAAAGGTCATTAACCAGTGTCTCAAACTTGTCAAGAATTGTTGCTAATCGCTTTTGCTCTTTATACGGTGGAATTGGGAGTAAAATTTTTCCCATTAATTTTTTTGAAACGTTGAATCGAGTTACTCCATTAGCTGTCTTGGTTATTTCTGTCCGCATAGCTTTACTGCGTAAAAGATGTTTTAGAAAGTCGGGAAAAAACAGTGACTTATCGTATGGACGGAAACCAAAACAAAAGCTGTTAAGGTAAATTGGCTCAGAAACTTCTTCTGTAACAACCGATGACATACCACACTCATCTGGAGTTTCTGAAGAACCTGTGAACAGAACATCTCCTTGCTGAATTGTGTTTTGCTTTTCTCCCTTTGCGATTTTCACCATATCATTTGTATGAATGTTTAGTGACAAGTTCTTGTAAACATTCATATATGTGGCATATTTTGAATTGCCATTTTCAAAATCAGATTTAGATTTTCCAGAAAGACCACCATAAAAATCACCTATCTCACTCATCTTCATCCAAGTTACTCTTTGCGTACCCCCCCTATTTTAGTAAACGTTAACAATTTATTCCTGTAATATTCGTATTGTTCTTGTCGCGCTTGCAGCTCCGCTTGCAGCGAAGCTGTAAGCTCTGTGAAATGGTCAAGAATACGGACTATCTCCTCTTGGATGGGGAGAGGTGGGATGGGTATTATGAGATTTTTCACTTTATCACGGTTTAACCCCGGTATGCCTGCACCATGTTTTGCTTGCATCAATACCTGTTCTGAATTTTTCAATAAGAAATACAAATATCTATTGTTTAGAATGTCATTATCAGGTTTTACAACAAAACAATGTGCACCTGCCCAAAATTTACAGTCCATCCAATTAACATAACCAGCAGAAGCTCCACCTTGAGATATGGTAATAGTATCTTTTTCTTCATTGTATTTTTCAGAAAAGCCAGATGGATTTATCCCACCATTTAACACAGGATATGTTCCAACTTCTGACATATCTCTTTTATTAAATTGGATTCCTGTGTAAATCTCAATACATTCTCCCAATGATAAATACCTTACACCATTTGGACACAGCTCCTGCAACATTTGTTCTATCTTGTTCATGCCACGTCCTCCTGCTCTAAGTCCGCAATAATCTTGTCTATCTCTGCCCGCAATTCGTTCTCGTGAGCCACTATATGGCGGATGCGCTCATTCAGCTCTTTGATGTCGGTCTGTGGACGTGTGTCCTCTGCCTCCACATAACTGCTAACGGAAAGATTATAATCGTTCTCAGCTATGGTAGCATTGTCAATAAGAGCCGAGAAGTGGGGCACAATTTGGTGGTTGGCGTATTCGTTGACGATGTGTGTGATGTTGTCGGGCGAGAGTTTGTTCTTGTTACCCTCATGCACGAACTCCGCCGAAGCATCGATGAACAGCGTCTTGTTCTCGCGCTTGTTCTTCCTGAGCACGATGATGCAAGTGGCAATGGATACACCGAAAAAAAGGTTTTGCGGCAACTGGATGACCGTATCCACATAGTTGTTGTCCACAAGGTATTTGCGGATTTTTTGTTCTGCTCCACTACGATAGAGTACACCGGGAAACTCGACTATCGCCGCCGTGCCATCGGTTGACAGCCACGAAAGCATGTGCATGGTGAAAGCAAGGTCGGACTTGGTCTTAGGCGCAAGCACTCCGGCAGGGGCAAAGCGTGGGTCGTTAATCAACGTGGGGTTGGCATCGCCTTCCCACTTTGTACTGTAAGGCGGATTGCTGACGATGGCATCAAAAGGCTCATCGTCCCAATGATAAGGTGCAGTAAGCGTATCGTCGCAGTGGATGTCAAATTTGTTGTAATTGATGTTGTGCAGGAACATGTTAATGCGGCAAAGGTTGTAAGTGGTGATGTTGATTTCCTGTCCGAAGAAGCCCACACGCACATTTTCCTTGCCCAACAGCTTGGCGAACTGCAACAGCAGAGAACCCGAACCACAGGCAGGGTCGTACACCTTGCGCACCTCCGTCTTGCCTACGGTAACGATGCGTGCCAAGAGATTGCTGACCTCTTGCGGCGTGAAGAATTCGCCGCCAGACTTACCTGCGTTGCTTGCGTACATCGTCATCAGGAATTCGTAAGCGTCACCGAACACGTCAATCTGGTTGTCGGCATAGTCGCCTTTCAGGTCAAGACTGCCTATCTTGTCGAAGATTTTACAAAGCGTCTCGTTGCGCTTCACCACCGTTGTGCCCAACTTGTTGCTGTTCACGTCAATGTCGTCAAACAGTCCTTTCAGGTCGTCCTCGCTCTCCGTACCTTTGGCGGACGATTCGATGTTGGTGAATACCTGTTGCAGTGTTTCGTTCAGATTGGCATCGTTCTTTGCGTTCTTCCTCACGTTGCAAAACAGTTCGGACGGCAGAATAAAGAATCCTTTTTCCACAACGAGCTGTTCCCTCGCACTTTCCGCTTCCTCGTCAGGAAAACTGGCATAGTCGAAACCGTCATATCCTGCAGCACGCTGTAAGTTGTTGATGTAATTGGTTATGTTCTCCGAAATGAATCGGTAGAACAACATACCAAGCACATATTGTTTGAAGTCCCATCCGTCCACGCTGTTACGCAAATCCTCCGCCACAGCCCATATCGTCTTGTGCAGCTCCTGCCGCTGTTGATTACTTGTTGCCATTGTCTTTCAGTTTTATAAATCAAAAAATCTCCTAACGAACAGGACTTCAAAAGAATGCTTCTCTTCGTAAGAGATAATAGTATGGGTTAAGAAACTGTTATACAATGAAGTTTACCTGCTATTTGCTAAACAAAAGCACCAAAAATCCCTTTCAAACAGGGGATTTATATTGCATAAATTCGTTTAATTTCGATATTATGCGTACTTTTGCAAAGCAACTATTATCTCTTACGAAAAGATTTACGCTTTTGCAAAACAGACTTTGTGGCATCCGGCACACTATAAGGATTTCAGAATAAGGCTGTTCGCCCTGTCCACTACGCTCGTATCAAGCGAGGCAAGATAAATGCGCGTTGTTTCCTCCGAATCGTGCCCCATACCCTCGCTGATGACTGAAAGCGGTATGTTCTTGCTCTTGGCAATGCTTGCCCAACCGTGCCGGGCACAGTACATGGTCAACGGAATCGGCAAGTCCACCAAACGGGCAACCTTTTTCAAAGCTGTATTTACACGAAAAATGGCATTGCGATATTGCTTCCGTTCATCAACCAACGGATTGGTGATTATCGGCAGCAGATATTGCATGGCGGAACGACATTCGTATTTGGTCACGATTTCCTCCATGCACTTCTCCCACTTGATTGTCAGTTGTTGCCCGGTCTTTCTCCTGCGGTATATCAGGATGCCGTTCTTCAAGTCAGACTTTTTCAAATAAGCCATGTCAATGAACGACATTCCACGGGTATAAAACGAAAAGAGAAACATATCCCTCGCATAGTCCAAATGCGGTTTCAGTGTCAGGTCAAGTTCCTTAATGCGCTTGATTGCCTTCAATGGCACAGCGCGTTTGACCGTCTTGTCGATTCCTGTATAAACATGTTTGAACGGATATTTCTGCTCTGTCAGTTCCTTTTCCACGGCACGGTTATAGACGGCACGGAGTATGCGCATATAGAACGAGGTGGTATTGGGGCAGTTGCCGTTGGCTTTGAGCCATGCCTCATAAAGCATTATCGTGTCGCCGTCCATTTCGCACAGAAGTATGTCCTGACCGTCACGGAACTTCATGAAACTGGCGAGCGTGGCGGCGTATGTTTCCGACGTGCGGACTCTGTTCAACCGTTTCAACTGGTTGATAATGCCTTGCATGAAGCTGGACAAGGATTGCTCGTTTGTTGTAGCATTGAATTTTCCGACTATATCATCCGTGGTATAGTCTTTATTTTGCTTGTCAAGGAATGCGATAATAGCTTTCAGCCGTTTGGTATCCCATTGGATGCGTTTCGTTATGGACTGAAGATATTGCCGCCTGTCGGAACCTGTCCATTCTGATATCCTTACGGTAGATTTCTTGTTGTTCCACTCACTTTCGTATATATGCAGGTCAGCCACAATCTGGCGGACCGCGCGGTTGTGTATCACCTGATAGTAGATGCTGCCCTCCTTGCCGTTTACGGAAGAAGGACGGAATTTCACTTTTACCGATGCCATTCACTTTACTTTTGGTTATTGTTATTCTTCGCTTGTTTCACTTTCAGCTTCTCTTGCATCAGGCTGTCGGACAGGGTCTTTAACCCTTTGTCATAGCCGTCAGCTTCCTGCCGTACCCATTCGATGGCTTCTTCGTTGCGGTGGATGTCAAACACATCATTCAGCCAAAGGATATGATTGGCGTTGCAACCTCCCCATGAACGGATGACACGGAACTTCAACGCATCGTCCGCATATTGCCGTTTGGATTTCCAAAGTTCAATGTTGCCCCAGATGGAAAGGCTGCACACGATACCCATGCCGACCAAAAGAGAAAACACCTTGCTTGACCGGATGTCAAAACTGTGGCGGTGGATATGCTCCTGTGGCTCATCCTGCCGTTCTTCCGAGCTTCGGGCAAACGATTCTTTCAAATCACGCAACAGGTGTAGAATCTGGTTCGATGTGTTAACCTCCGCCTCCCCGAACTTGGTCAGCATGGTTTTCGTCTGTTCCTGATGCTCCTTTGCAGAACTGTCGAACAAGTCCTTTATGGGTGTCAAATCCACCGTCGGTGATTGTCCGTCTGATTGATTGTTGGTTGCTTTTGGAGTGTTCTCCAACTTTCCGTTGATACTCTTGAGGTCATTCTTGATGTCCTCGAAGAGCGCGTAAACTTCATTGTTGTCCATATTTAGAATCTTATTTTATGTTGTTTCTTTTTCTTGTTCTTGCGTTTTAGCTGTTCCTCGAAATAGTTCTCTTCTGATTGACTGTCAATAGCATTTGGCATAAATAAGCCAATAGAACCACTGTACAAATCATCGTTGCCTCTTGATTCAGGTTGAAACGTGGGCAGTTCTTCATGACGCGAGGGCGGTTGCATTTCCATTCGCTCTGTGCGCCTGTTGCGTTCCAATGCAGTGTCAATCTTGGAGAAACTGAACCGCCTGTCAATCTTGGAGCCGCTGAACGAATAGCCGTTCATGGTGAAAACTACACCCTGTACCTCGTCCGACTTGCCCTTGTACTTGAATCGCACGTCCACACCTTGTTTCTTCAGATTAGCGGCAAGAATGTTCCAGTTTCCACATCTTGAAGCCTCCGATTTAAGGATGGAGTAAAGTTCGTATCTGGTCTTATCCGGCTCTTTCAGGCGGTGTTGTTTCACCCGTTCCTTGCCGCTGGCGAAATAAAGATTATATTTCCTTGTCATTCCCTTGCAGATGCGTGCGCTGCGTATCCGCTCGTTGCGGTCACTGATAGTCCTGCCATTATTGGCGATTCGGTTGAACGCGATATGCACGTGCGGATGCTCCTTATCGAAGTGGCGCACGATGAGAACCTGCGTGTCGGTTATTCCCATTTCCTTCAGGTATTCCAACGCTATTCCAGCCATTGCGCGGTCGGTCAGGCGGTGTTCATCTTCCTTGGAGAAAGCCAACGAGATGTGTCCGACAGGCTTCATTACCTTCGGATTCATCTTTGATTGTGCCTCGAAGCTCATGGCTATCGTGTCCCTATTCTCGGCAAACAGACCGTCACAGACAAGGATTTTAGCGTCCTTTTCCTTGTCAAGAATGTAGTTTACCACACCCTTGAAACTGCTTCCCTTTACGATTTTAGCTATCATATCCGACTGTCATAGAAGGATTAAATTCAGCAGTTCCTCAATCCGTGCCACGAGTACGCGGCATTCCATCCTCACCGTGGCGAAGCCCGCAGCGTTCGCCCTGTGCGCAAGCTGGTTCAGGTTGTTTGCCATGCCGCAGAGCTTGCGGACGTAACCAGTATGCTCCGGCGTGAGCCGTTCCTTCACCTGCCCGTCCCTCATGCAGCCGCGCAGAAACTCCCCGGCGGACATGCCCGCACTCCGTGCCTTGCCTTTCAGCATGTAGTAGTCTGATGTCGCCATCTTCATCGTGAGGCGGTATTTCAGCTTGTCAGCCGCTCCTTTCTTGGGACGGCCTCCCTTGTTCCTACTGTCAAATTTTTGTTTCTGTTCCATTGTTTTTAATTGATTTCTACTGATTAAAAATGTGATTACCTGTTAGACCAACGGGATGCGGCTTCCACGGAGTTCCGGAGTGGGAGCAGGAGGTTTCGGTATGCCCGAAACACAAACTTGCTCCCCTAAAAACTCCGTTGGATGGATTCAGAGTAACTCCGAACTACATCCAGTCAGTCCGCCTCTTAATTCTCAGAGTTTACGCCATGCCTCGATGTCCTCACCGTAGGTGGCAAGATGTTGCCGGGCGATGTTCTCCACCAGTCCCGACACGCTCATCTTGCGCCCGCCGAACATGCGGACAATGCGGTCGAGGGCATCGCGCGTGCTGCGGCTTAGGAACACAGGCTTGCGGTCTTCGATGGACGGAACAGGGAGGAAGGCTTCCTTGTACTCCTCCAACGATGCCCGGCGCTGTTTGCCGCTGATGCGGCGTACCACCTGTGAAGTTTCATCCGCCTGTTTCGGCACGGCTTCACCTGCTTGTTCCTGTGCGACCTCGTTTGCCTTTTCCTGCTGCTCTTGCGTGTCGGCAGGCAATGGTTCCGGCTTCAATATTTCCATACTCGGCTTGTTGCCTAAAAAATCTTGTAATGCAGCATCCATAGTCTGGCTACTCACGTTCTTTTTCATACTCATACTTGTATTAAATGTTTAACAATATTGGCCGTTGTGCGCACATTTGACCGATTATCGGTTGCAAAGGAAACGCCTGTATTGCAGGCTGTCAAACGAATGGGTGGGCTGTAGCAACAATGTACGGTTTTGCACTTTATTCATTGTCTGAACGGTTCAGGCTGCGCCGTTTTGCCATTGTACATGAAACAGGCATTGGAAATTTTAAGGGCTTAATCAAATGCAGTCAGAACAATCTAAGGAAATGCCATTTGAGAAACAGAAGAACATATTTTCGGATGGTATTAGAAACCGAAGAACGCCAGAGGCTACCACACCAACGCCAAATACTGCCACGCAAGTGCGAAGCGGTTGGATTATGCAAAACTTCGCTTTTCTTTGC